>Ga0307508_10002469_pt1 | contig 19497 bp, 16 predicted proteins | sample 9_EM_MG_FD_203089 | JGI IMG/M metagenome (GOLD analysis project Ga0307508, IMG submission 203089) | Populus trichocarpa ectomycorrhiza microbial communities from riparian zone in the Pacific Northwest, United States - 9_EM | ecosystem: Host-associated > Plants > Roots > Unclassified | place... | reverse complement strand
CCGACGACGATGACGACCGGGCGTGCGCTGCTCGCGACGGACCGCAGCACGTCCAGACCGACCTGACGGATCCGGGCGACCCGCATCGGGTCGTCGGCGGACTCCTCCGGCGCCACGCCGAGCAGCGCCGCGAACGGCGGCAGGATGGCGGCCGCCAGGCCGGCGTTGGATCCGAGCACGTCCAGCAGGCGGTGGCGCAGCTCGGCCAGCTCGTGGTCGGGCTCGGCGAGCAGTTGGGCGCCGAGCGCGCGGAACGCCTGCAGCACCGCGTCCGCACCCAGACCCCGCCGGTACTGGTCGAACTTGCCGGTGACGAACCGCCCGCCGGCCATCGCCACGGCGGGCCGCAGCCGGTCGATGAGCGCGGTCTTGCCGACCCCGGGCGGGCCGGTGACCAGCGCGATGCTGCGGTTGCCGGTGACCGCCTCGGCGAACAGACCGTGCAGCGTCGCCCGGGCGGCGTCGCGCCCGACCAGCCGGGCGGGCGGGGCCAGCCGCATCGCGAAGTCCCGCTCGCCGAGGCCGAACTCGGCGGTCACGCCGCTGGCGTGCGCGTCCCGTAGCCGTTGTAGGTCGTAGGCGAGCCCTTCGCCGCTCTGGTAGCGCTGCTCGGGCTCCTTGCAGAGCAGCCGGGCGATCACGTCCGACAGGACCGTCGGGATCAGCGGGTTCACCTCGGCGGGCGGCGCCGGCACCCGGGCCAGGTGATCGTGCACCAGCCGCAGCGGGTCGCCGTCGCGGCCGAACGGCGGCTCGCCGGTGGCCAGCTCGTAGAGGGTGGCGCCGAGCGAGTACAGGTCGGCGCGGTGGTCCACCGGCCGGCCGGTGCGTCCGGTCTGCTCCGGCGCCATGTAGGGCAGCGTGCCGGCCAGGCCCTGCTCCTGGACGTCGGCGAAGCGGTCCTCGGCGAACGCGGTGGCCAGCTCGAAGTCGATCAGGACGGGCGGCGGCCGCGGCGTGGGCTCGCTGTCAACGACCGGGATCAGGATGTTGGCGGGGTTGACGTCGCGGTGCACCACGCCGTGGCGGTGGACGGCGGCCAGCGAACAGGCCAGCCCGTGCGCGAGGTCCAGCAGCGGCCCGATCGCCCACGGCGTCGGCAGCGCGGCGAGCGTACACGTCGGGGCGTCGACGAACGTGAGCTCGCCGCTGTCCGGATCGCCGCCCGGCGCGAGCCGCGGCGTCCCCTCGACGCCGTCGAGCTTGCGCAGCACGGCCAGCTCGTTGCGCAGCCGTTCTGGCGCGCTGGGGCCTAGCGGCTGCTTGCGGATGACGGCGCCGGAGCCACCGGCCAGGCGCACCCGGACCACCCGAGTGCGCTCGCTGTCGTACAGGACTTCTTCCGGGTCGCGGTTTTCTGGCTCACGCGTCACAGACCTCTCATCGGCGGCCCGGGGCGGATCGCTGAGGCTTTGGCGAAGCAGGGATAGAACGTGTTCCAGTTTTGCGGGAAAACGGCTACCGTGACCGGATGAGGTTTACGGTGGGCATCGCGTTGAGTCCGCTGGACCAGCTCGTCGAGCTGGCGCGGGCGGCTGAGGAGTGCGGCTTCACGTCGGTCGCGCTGCCGGACTCGATCTTCTACTCCGAGCGGGTGGCCGCCGCGTACCCCTATACGCCCGACGGGCGTCGTTTCTGGGACAGTGCCACGCCGTGGGTCGATCCGTTCGTCGCGGCCGCCGCGATGGGCGCGGTGACCGAGCGGATCCGGTTCTACACGCAGGTGCTCAAGCTCGGCCCGCGCAACCCGGTGCTGCTGGCCCGGCAGGTCGGCTCGGTGGCCAACCTGACCGGCAACCGGTTCGGGCTCGGCGTCGGCCTCGGCTGGACGCCGGAGGAGTTCGAGTGGTGCGGCGCGCCGTTCGAGGGCCGCGGCGCCCGGGCGGACGAGGCCATCGAGGTGATCAGGCTGATCCTCGGCGGCGGCATGGTGGAGTACCACGGCAAGCACTTCGGCTTCGACAACCTCGTGATGAGCCCGCCCCCGTCCGAGCCGGTGCCGATCTACGTCGGCGGGCACACCGAGGTGGCGCTGCGCCGGGCGGCCCGCGCCGGCGACGGCTGGAGCTCGGCGATGATGCGCTTCGACGACCTGCGCCGCTCCATCGACCGGCTGGCGACGCTGCGCGCCGAGTACGGGCGCGCGGACGTGCCCTTCGAGATCCAGGCCGTGTGTGTGAACCGCTTCGGGCTCGACGGCTACCGCCAGCAGGCCGAGGCTGGCGTCACCGACGCCATCGTGGTGCCGTGGGCGCTCGACGGGCTCGGCTTCGACGCCGATGTGTCCGCCAAGCGGGACAGCCTGCGCCGGTTCGCCGACGAGGTCATCGCGCGCATGTAACCGCGCTTGGGTAGGAGTCACGGGCCCCAAAGTTATTGACCGGTGAGTTTGTACGGGACGTCAGCGGTCCGGCTGAGGATCTCTTTTGGAGTCGGCCAGGGTACGGCCAAACGGTGAAGCTGATTAATTGCATCGCCGAGTGGGCGGCGTTCGGCTGGGAACAGCTTCTTGCAGCCATCGGCGATACTTTTCGTCCCAGCGATAGTTCGCCGCGGGATCGTTTCGCACGAACGTTCCATCGATCATCTTGATGGGAATGCGCTCGCGGGCAAGGGGCGCCACCGCGGTTTCGGTGGCGCGGATTTGTACACTGACGCGGCCCGGCTGAAGGAGCACACCATGCGGCGATCGTTGCGCCTGCTGTTGACAATGTCCATCGCGGTCGCTTTCGCGACCGTCATACCGTTGCCGACCGCGGCGTGGGCCGACGACTGGTGGGTGAGCGACAGCAACAAGGGCTGGACGTCGACGACCGGTACCCTCGCCGACAACGTCGGCTTCGCGACGACGATCCCGCATTGGTCGGCTGTCGTGATGCTCAGCGAGGGCAACGCCGACTACGACATGTCGGCTGTCGATCCGGTGTCCGGTCGGGTGCTGGCGTCCAGCAACCTCGGTGCGGCGAGCATGGACGTCATCGCGGTCAACTCGATCGTGCGCCCGCCGGGCCAATACCTGCTGAAGGTGAAGCAGTACAGCGGCGACGCGAATGGCTTCTACAGCATGTGGTTCCGGCAGCGTGGCCAGGTCCTTGCGCCGGCCGGAACGAATTCGCCGGTGCAGACTCTCGACGACCAGTGGGTGATGATCAAGGACGTTTACCTCAAGGCCGGCGAGTGCTTGGCGGTACGGGCGTTCAAGTTCGGCTACAGCACCGGCGACATGATGCTGATGTCCGCTGACCCGACCCGTCCTGTGCAGGGGCGCTCCGAGGCGGTGGCCCGGGTGTCCTACTCGCCGAGCGATAACGGCACTGCGAAGACGCTGCGCTACACCGCCCCCACGGCCGGCTGGTACGGCTTCATGATCGCGAATCTCCCGTCCTGGCGGCCGGGCCAGACGATCGACGACGCCCTGCAGTACCAGCGGTCCACCTGCCTGCTGACCTGATCAGGACCGGACGCATGACGGCGCCTCGAGTGTCGGCGCTGCCGGGCAGCGGACTTCGGTTCGCGCGCTATCCGGCCGACGAGGCATTGTGCGGGGTCGTCGAGTCGTACTGGACGTTGGATGTCGAGCGGCCGCCGGCGATAGTCACCGTGCTGCCGGACGGCCTGATCGACCTGACGTTCGTCGTCGGGGAGCGGCCGGCTGCCTATGTGACCGGAGCTTTGGCCAGGCCGGAGCGTTACGTCCACGAGGAGCCGGTCGGTTTGGTCGGCGTCAGCCTCCAGCCCGGCGTGGCGCCGGCGGTGCTGGGGGTCGAGGTTGCCGCGCTGCAGGGTGGTTGGACACCGCTGGAACGGATCATCGGGCCGGTCGCCGCCGAACTCGCCGCCCGGGTCGCTGCGGCCACGCCGGGGCCGCCGCGGCTGGCCTTGTTGGACACTTTCCTGGCCGCGCGACTTCGCCGTCGGGACTGGCGGCCGCCGGACGAGCGGGTCACCGGCGCGCTCGGCACCATCCTGGCCCGCGCCGGCGACGTCGACATCGGGCGGCTGGCCCGCGAGTCGGCTGCCAGTCCGCGTCACCTGAGCAGGCTTTTCGACGTCTGGATCGGCTTCGGTCCGAAGCGCTTCGCCCGGATCGTACGGGTGCAGGCCGCGCTGCGCCGTCTACTCGAGGAGCCAGATGCCAACCTCGCCGACCTCGCCGCGGAACTCGGCTTCGCGGACCACGCGCATCTTGCCCGCGAAGTGCGCGAACTGACCGGCGAGCCGCCCTCGGCGCTGGCCCGGTGGCTGCGGGCGGAAGATCCGGCCGTTTCCTTCAAGCGACCCGCCGACCCGGCGCCATAGCGTCGGGGCATGACAGCCAAGCCATCGATCATCATCGTCGGAGCGGGCCTTGGCGGCCTCGCCCTCGCCGCCGGCCTCACCCGCGCCGGCTTCCCCGTGACCATTCTGGAGCGCGACGCCTCGCCCGACGCGCGGCCCCAGGGATATCGCATATCCCTGAACCCCACCGGTACGCAGGCGCTCCGCGACCTGCTTCTGCCGGCTCGCTTCGCCGCGCTCGACGAGGTAGGCGTCGCGGCCGTCGGGGAAGCGTTCACGTTCGCCACCGCCGGTATGCGACCGCTTCTGCGTTTCCGCCCCGAGCGCGGAGCCCGTACCGTGCGCCGGGCGGCGCTGCGCCGCCACCTCGCCCACGGTTTGTCCGTACGCTGGGGCGCACGCCTGACCGGTACGCACGAGGTCCCGTCCGGCGTGCGAGCCTGCCTTGCCGACGGAACCGTTCTGCACGCCGATCTGCTCGTCGGCGCCGACGGCGCGAACTCAGTAGTCCGTGAGGCGCTGCGCGCGGCCGGCGCACCCGTCCCGCCGGTCGCCGACCTCGGCATCGAGAGCATCGGCGGGCACGTCGACCGCGACGCCGACTGGGACGCCGACCTGCCGCTCAACCGGGACGGCGCGGTGCAGTACTTCGGCCCGGCCGGCTGGTCGTTGTTCGTGTCGTTCTGTGAGCGCGAGGACCGCAGCCCGACCGTACTCTGGGCGCTCTCCCACCGCGCCACAGTGCCCGGAGCGCGAGCGACCGCCGTCCTGGCAACAGCAGGGGCGGCGCTGGCGCTGGACAGCTGGCATCCGGTACTGCGCCGGTTGGTCGAGAAGACCGAGGAGTCGGCGACCATACCCCCGCTAACGCTGCGCCTCGCCCGGCTAAACGCGCGCCACGAGCGCCCGTGGTCGCGAAATGGCCGGGTGACACTGCTCGGCGACGCTGCCCATCTCATGCCGCCGCAGCGAGGTCTCGGCGGCAACACCGCCTTCGCGGACGCCCAGTCGCTGGTCGCGGCGCTACACGCGACGCAGGACGTGCCAGCGGCGGTGGCCGCCTATGAGCGAGAGATGCTTCCGCGGGCCCGACGCGCGGTTGCCGAATCGCAGGAGTCGGCGCAGATGTTCCACTTCCGCAACCCGGTCGCGGTCGCCGCCCGGACCGCCGCCCTGCGCGGCGCGTCGACGTGGCAGCGCCTGCGGCAGACCGCCTGAGGCACGTTTGATCCAGATCCGGGCCGCGTTCCCCGGTACCATGCCCGGGGCCGCCCGGCGCTCGGTTACACCTTCGGGCCGGCCCGTTTGCCGGCGGCGGCTAGGCTTACCGCGCCTCGATGATCATCACTTGGAGTGTCATGCGCGCCTCACGTTCCCTGCTCGCCCGGGTCACGTTCGCGGGCACGGTCGTTGCCCTCGTCGCTGTCGGGGCGTTCGCCGCCCACTCGGCCGACGCCACGACCCTGCCCGCGCCGAAGCCGTGCGGCGAGAGGGCCTGCGAGCACGCTGCAGTCAAGGAGTGGTTCGCCTTCAACCTGCCCCGCAGCCGGTGGTCGGTCGCTGCCGTCCAGGGCAGGGCGCCGGGCGGAACGGACCTGGCCCTGAGCCGGTCCGGGGCAGTGTTGGTGACGGCGGCCAGCCCCGAAGGCACGAGCTGGATCGCCATCGACAACACCCCCGGCCATCAGCCCACCGGCTCGTACAACCTGAGCCTCGACGTGACGGTCCCCGCGGGCGCGCCCACCGACCATTGGTTCCAGTTTCTCAACGGGCGCGGCGACCTATTGCAGCAGCGTTCCTCCGCCATCGGCGACCCCAGCGGGACCTGGCTGGCCGACATCCGAGACGTACGGCTACAGGCCGGCGATATGCTCGGCCTGACCATCCACGGCGACCAGATTGGGTCGATCAGCGTTCTAGCCGACGACCCGGCCCAGCCGGCCTCCTGGATCCAGACCCAAGGCAGCGCGGTCGCCACCTTCGAGGTTCCGAAGGTGGACACCCAGGACCAGACCCGCGACTTCACCTTCACGGCCCCGGCCACCGGCACGTACGGCCTGCTGTTCCAGTCTCAGGGCTGGTGGTCCCGCGCCTCGACCGTCGACGCGGCCATCGTCGGCTGACCGCCGCCGGGGCGCTGCCATCGAGGATCAGCTTAGTACGTGCTGGTTGCCCCGCTCCGCCCGCCGACGACAACGCTCCGTCGACAACATCCGCGCGAAGGGCCAGGGCGAAGCGCAAAGTCGTTCGCGCAGGTCAGGTGCCGTTTTCTGAATCCGAAGCAGGTCAGATGGCGAAGGTCAGATGTGGAACTCACTTGGAATTTGGGACGGGCGCCCAGATCCGCGTCAGGACCCCGGCGCCCCGACCACGCCCGAGACATCCAACCCAGCCTCTGAACTGCGGAAACTCGACTTTGCCCTTCGCCCTGGCGATGGGCGGGACTCGACGCATTGTTCTACAGTTGGCAACGCCGCGTGCCGCATCGTCGCCTGTGGACATCCGATCGGCGGGAGCGCGACCACTGGCATGTTAATTTCTCGTGAACAATTTACTTTCCGTAATCGTGCAATTGCAGATCGTCAACCGTCCGAGTGATAGTGATCTTCTGGGGTCGCATGGTCATTCAGCCACCGGGGGAGGGAGATGTCGGCGACGGTTGCCACCACGAGGCTTGCCGCAGGCGAGCCTCCGATCAATTTCGCGGCCCACCAGTTCCGCGCGGGCAACATGGCCGGCGCCCGCGACGACTTCGAGCAGATGCTCGCCGTGCTGATCTCGGCGATCTATCCCGGCGCCCGGGCGATCGCCGCGAACCCCGGCGACTGGGGCATCGACGTGCTGCTCGGGGAGTTGTCCGGGCTGGTCGTCATCTGGCAGTCCAAATACTTCTGGCCGGCGGTCACCCGCTCGTCGCAGGCCCAGATCCGGGAGTCGTTCGACTCGGCGCTGGCCGCCGCCGAGCGCAACGGCTACCGCGTACGCCGGTGGGTGCTGTGCGTTCCGGCCAGCATGGACCCCGCGACGGCCCGCTGGTGGGACCGGTGGCGCGCCCGCCGCCAGCGGGAGACCGGCGTGGTCATCGACCTGTGGCACGAGACGGCGCTGCGCGAGATGCTCGTGCGGCCCGATGCGGCACACGTCCGGCGGCACTACTACGACCCGTACCTGCCGGCGGAGCCCGGCCCGCGCCCACCGCTGACCGAGGTCGACCTCGGCACGTCGGCGGGCTTCGAGCGGGCGCTGTTCGTGCGGCAGTTGCGCGCGGCCGGCCACCTCGAGGTCGAGTCCGCCAAGCGCGAGTTCTTCAACGCCGACCTGCTCGCCCGCGAGATCCTGGACAAGGGCGTACGCGCCGAGGTGGACGCGCTCGGCGAGGCGGACGGACTCGCGCACGGCATCTGGGAGGCGCGGTTCAACGCGGTCAACCAGGCGTACCCGGCCGAGCCCCAGCTGCCCGGCCTGCACGCCGCGGTGATGGGCGAGATCCGTGAGTCGCGGGCGTTCCCGGCCGCCCTCAACGCCGGCAGCGTGCACCGCTGCGGCCTGATGCACCGGATCGTGCAGGACCGCCGGGCCGGCTGGGTCCGCCACTGGCGCCGGATCGCGGAGGTTGAACCGTCGTGAACGTCGAGGACATGGCCGCCTTCCGGTGTGCCCGGCTGCTGTTGCTGCTGGACCTCGTCCGGCACGAGACGCCCGAGGGCGTCGACGCCGAGCGGCTCGGCGTCTACGACTTCCTCGCCGCGCACCCGCTGCTGCTGGCCCGCGACCAGGACGACCCGGACCGGATGACGTTGCTGATGGCCGGGTTCGACGACCGGGCGCTCAGCTACTCCAGCGCCGGGCAGCGGTTCGTGACCGCCCAGCAGCACCTGTCGCGGGACCTGACCGTCCTGGTCCGCTCCGGCCTCGTGACCATGGCCGTCGGCGGCCGGATCCGGTACCGACTCACCGACGATGGCCGGGACGCGGCGGGGAGGTTGACGGCGGCTTATGCCCGTTCGTATGTGACGGCCGCCGCCATCATCGTGCGGCGCATGAAGCGGCTCAGTGGACGTAGAATGCGGGAGGCGCTGCGCCGATGCTTTCCCGCCCCGGCGATTGCAGACATCGCCGTTGCTGCCCTGACAGACATTCTCCCGGCTCCTGACATCGAAGGACCGACATGAGGCGTGACCGAGAGGCTGCTACGAACGGGTTCCGCGTGCACGGCATCCGGGTCCGGCGGCTGCGGTTGCACGCCGACGGCCGCACATACGACGTGGACTTCCGCGGCGACGGCGGCGCGCCTCGGCCGTTGTCGATCATCGCGGGCGCGTTCGGCACCGGCAAGACGACGATCCTGGAGTTCGTGGATTACTGCCTCGGCGCCTCCGACCACCCGCGGCACCCCGAGATCATGCCGAAGGTGCGCGCCGCCACGCTCGAGGTGGAGCTGTCCGGCTCGCCCTACCTGATCGAGCGGGCCGTCGGCGAGCCCTCGGCGTACGCGTATGTCTGCCGCGGTCATCTCGACGACGCCGGCACCTCGTCGCCCGAGCGGCGGCCGTTGCGTCCCGCAGGGAGCCCGACCAGCCTGTCCAGCCTCCTGCTGTCGCACTGCAAGCTGGAGGGCGTCCGGCTGCGCGACAACCTGAGCCGCGACGAGGCCGTCACCGACCCGCTCAGCTTCCGCGACCTGATGTGGTTGTGCTTCCTGCCCAACGAGCGGCTCGACGACCGCAACCTGCTGTTCGAGAACGTGCCGATGAAGAACCTCAAGCTGCGCCAGGTCGTCGACGTGGTCTTCGACGTGCACGACGACCGGGCGATCGAGCTGGGGCGGCGGGTGCGCGCCCTGGAGGCGGAGCTCGGCGCCGCCCGCGACGCGTACCGGATGGCGCGCTCGATCGTCAGCGAGATCGAGCCCGGCACGATCGAGGAGCTGGCGGCGCTGGAGCGCGGCGCGAAATCGGAGCTGTCCGAGTGCGCGCTGGCGACCGCGGCTCTCGACGCGCGGGCCCGGGCCGACACGACGTTCGCCGAGGACCTGCGCGAGCGTCACCGCGCCGCGGCCGGCGACGCGCGCCGGGCGGCGGCGCTGCTACGCGACCGCGAGACGCAGGCGCGGCGGATGACCTCGCTGCGGGCGACCTATGCGGACGACGTCAGCAAGCTGGTCATGCTGACCGAGGCGGGCGGCCTATTCCCGCCGATGCGGCTCGACGTCTGCCCCTCCTGCCTGAGCCCGGTGACGCCGGGGGAGCGTCGCTGTGCCGCCTGCTCGGCCGACCTGCCGCACCTGCTCGCGGGCGCCGATCGGGGCGGCCCGCCCGACGTGAGCGCCGAGCTGCGCTCCGCCCGGGCCCGGCTGGCCGAGCTCTCCGACTACCTCGACGAGCTCGACCGGGAGATCCCGCGGCTGCGGGCGGCCGCCGAGCGGGCGCAGGAGGTGGAGTCCCGCGCCGCGGCCGACCTCGACGCCGCCACCGCGCACGCCGTCACGCCCTACCTGGCGCAGCGGGACACGCTGGCGCGACGTCGCGAGGAGGCGGCCGGCGAGCTGCAGCGCGCGGTCGACGGCCTGCGGCTGCTGACCGTCCTGCAGCGGCGGTCCGCGGTGCTCGACGGGCTGCAGGCGCAGCTGACCTCGGCCTGCGACGAGCTGGCCGACGCCGGCGAGATGGCGCCGGGCGGCGAGCGGTCGGCGGTCGTCGGCCGGGTGAGCGACAGATATCGCGACATCCTGCGGGAGTGGGCCTTTCCCAAGGCCGACGACGCGTACGTGGCCGACGACCTGACCCCGTGCACGCGCGGCAAGCCGTACCCCGCCGCGTCGTCCGGCGAGCGGACGCTGATCGCCCTGGCCTGGCAGCTGGCCCTCTTCGAGATCGCCTGGGAGACGCGCTCGTCGCACCCCGGTTTCCTGCTGCTCGACAGCCCGCAGAAAAACCTGGGCCAGGCCGCGACCCTTCAGCACGGCGCGGCCGACGGCGCGGTCATCGACCGGATCTACCGCCATCTCGAGCGCTGGCTGGCCGGCGCCGGGTTCGGCGCGCAGATCGTCATCGCCGACAACGCGCCGCCGCGCGCCGCCGACTCGGACGTGATCGTGCGTTTCTCCCGCCGCGCCGACCGCCCGCCGTACGCGCTGATCGACGACGAGGTCGAGTGAGGCTCAGCGGCCCTGCGCGGCCAGGTAGGCGGCGAACCTCTCGTCGACCGCCGCCGCGCTGAGGCCGAAGTCCTCCAGCGCGTACCGGCGCCCGGAGCGGGCCTCCGGCTCGGCGCGCACTGCCATCGCCGCCCGTGCCTCGTCGCTCAGCGGGCTGCCGAGCCGCTCGTAGATCGCCGCCACCGTCGCCATCGGGTCGGCGACGAACTCGTCGTAGCGGACGTCCAGGAACTGGTCCGGGTCGCGGCCCGCGCGATCGGCGGTGAACCGGTCGACGGCGCCCGCCCACAGCTCGAGCTGCGCCCGCCCGAGCGCCTCGCCCCGGAACACCTCGGACCAGCCCTCGGACGCCTGCGCGTTGAGGCTGCACACCGACGCGATCGCGGTGCGCGGGTCGCGGTGCGTCTGGACGACCAGCGCGTCCGGGTACGCGTCGAGCAGCGCCGGAAGCGCGACGAGGTGGCTGGGGTTCTTCAACACCCAGCGCCGGTCCGCGTCGCCCATGCCGATCAGCTGCAGCTGCCGCCGGTGCCGTCGGTACGCCGAGCGCCAGTCCTGCGCCCGCAGCCAGCTCGAGTAGCCCGGGATGAATGCCAGGCACTCGAAGGAGACCGAGGTCATCGACTGGCGCAGCAGCTGCCAGCACTCCTCGACCTGCTCCGCCGAGATGTCGTGCGCGGTCTGCAACTCGGGGCGGTTGTCGCGGTGCCGGCGGTATCCGTCCTGGATCGCGGCGAAGACCGGGTTGTCGGGCCAGGTCTCGCGCGGCGGCCGGGGCTGCGGAACCTCGGTGAGCCACAGTTCGAGGCCCTGGTTCGCGGGATCGGCGGCCAGCAGCCGGTGCAGCGCCGTCGTGCCGGTACGCGGCAGGCCGGTGATGAAGACCGGCCGCGTGATCGGCGTCTCGGCGTGCTCGGGGTACTGCTGCCAGGCCGCCTCGCTGAGCAGCCGGGCGACGAGCGCGCCGCGCAGCAGCGCCCGCTTCACCTTGCTGCCCGCCGGGGTCAGCGCGGCCTCGGCTGCGTACGACTCCAGCAGCACCCGCAGCCCCTCGCGGTAGTCGTCGTCCCCGAAGTCGTCGAGGCCGGTGACCCGGCTGGCCGAGGCGTGCAGATCCTCGACCGTGCCCACGTCGGTACGCGCCGTGATCATGTGGGTTCCCCCGATCTCAGTGGTGGAACTCGCCGCCGTTGACGTCGAGGCACTGGCCGGTGATGGCGCGGGCCATGTCCGAGGCGAGGAACACGACGGCGTCGGCGATCTCGTCGGGCTCGGGCAGCCGCCGCAGGTCGATCGCCGAGGCGGTCTCCTCGTAGACCTGCTCGGCCGGCACCCCGCGTTTCGCGCCGAGGTAGGCGAAGTAGCCGCGCAGCTGGTCGGCCCAGATGTAGCCGGGCGCGACCGAGTTGACCCGCACGCCGCGCGGGCCGAGCTCGGTGGACAGGCTCTGGGCCAGCGCGAGCAGGCCGGCCTTGGCCATCTTGTACGCGCCGAAGGTGCGCCGCGAGTGGCGCAGCACCGCCGAGTTCACCATCACGACCGAGCCGTGCGCCGCCACCAGCGCCGGCGTGAGCAGCCGGGTCAGGCGCAGCGCCGCGAAGACGTTGGTCTCGAATGAGGCACGCAGGTCGTCGAGGTCGACCGCGCCGAGGTCGCGCATCGGCGGCATGGTGAACGCGTTGTGCACCAGCACGTCCACGTGGCCGAACTCCTCGATGGCCGTCCGCGCCAGCGCGGCGGCCGAGGCCTCGTCGGTGATGTCGGTCGGCACGACCAGGGCGCGCCGCCCGGTGGCCGCGACCTTGCCGGCCACCTCGGTCAACCGCGACTCGGTACGGGCGGCGAGCACCACGTCGGCGCCGGCCACCGCGCTGCGCAGCGCGATGGCCTGGCCCAGCCCGGGGCCCACCCCGGAGACGACCACCACTTTGTCGGCGAGCAGCATCGGTCAGCCCAGCATCCGGTCGGCGACGGCGGCCTGCCGGGCGGCGATCCGGTCGCGGCGGTCCGCCGGGTCGATCCGCTCGTAGTACGGCAGCCGTTTCGGCACTTCGCCGGCGGGCATCAGCTCGACCGCCGGGCCGTCCGTGGCTCTCAGCGCGCGGGCCAGCCGCTGCCAGCGCAGTTGCACGTAGCCTTGCCGGTGGCCGGTCAACTCGAGCCAGTTGGCCACGCCCGGGTCGCGCTCGCTGATCACGAACCGGATCATGCCGTCCGGGTCGATTCGCGCCTGGCTGCCGGTGAGGCTGGTCTGGTGGTTGATGTAGTCCAGCGACACGTACCACCGGGTGCCGAGCTGGATGCCCTGGTAGGGGGCGTCCGAGGCGGGCACGGTGACGACCATGGCGGTGTCGTCGTCGAGATCGAAGTGGCCGACCGAGGAGAACTGGGTGGCCAGGCCGCCGGGCGTGCGGCGGGGCTCGGTGAGCGTGTTGGGCGGCAGCTTGAGGTAGAACCATTCGGGAAAGGCCAGGAACGTCCGGAGACGGCTGAGCAGGATCTTGCCGGCCACGCCGTACCGCTTGGCCATCGTATCGATCCCCGGCCGCTCGGGGGCCGCGCCGATCCGGTCGACCCGCTGGATGCGGATCGTGCCCGGACGCTCGGTCGCCCAGTCGTCGAAGACCTCGCGGACGATGAGCATCGCCGAGCCGGGCGCGAGGGCGAAGGCGTTGGTCCCGGCGCAGTCAGGGCCGAACCGCAGCTCGAAGCTCCCGTCGTCGCGGATCGCGATCTCCCGGTCGTCGAAGGCGGTGAGGCTGCCGGGGACGTCGACCGGCGAGTAGTCGCCGTCGAGGATCTGGAAGCTGAGGTCGGCGGTGGTGCCGCGCCGGCCGGTCACCACATACTCCGCGCTGTCGCGCAGGTAGGAGTGGAAATACAGGGTGTCCGGGTTGTCCAGGCCCATCTTCGTGTACGGCCCCGTGGACTGCACGAAGTAGGGAAAGTCGCGCTCGTAGGCCCAGGCCAGCCGAAGCGACGCCTGGATGCTCCCGGCGAGGTAGTCGTAGCCCTCGGTCAGATCCTGCTCGGTCCGGATGTGTGGCGCCGCCTCGATGATCTTCTCGGCCTCGGCGAGCGCGTCGGCGAAGGGTTGGGTGAGCACGGCGATCCTCCGTTCCGCGGGCGGATGCTTCGGGAAACAATAGAACGTGTTCCACATTCGGGTCAACGATCCAGCCACACCAGGGATTGCGACGTTGACTTCGTACGATAACGTGTCTCATTCTTGCCGGGTGACCGCCGCGATGTGCGCCTTCCGGATGACCGCCTGGCAGACCCCGCCGCAGGCGGTCGAGCTCGCCGTGCCCCGGCCCGGCCCCGGCCAGGTGCTGGTCCGGGTCGCGGGCTGCGGGCTGTGCCGCTCCGACCTGGCGATGCGGCAGATCCCGCGCTCGGCGGGCGAGCGGCTCGGCTGGGCGATGCCGTTCACGCTCGGCCACGAGGTCGGCGGCCACGTCGCGGCGCTCGGCGCCGGCGTCACGGGGTGTGCGGAGGGCGACGCGGTCGCGCTGGTCGCCTCGGCGTCCTGCGGCGGCTGCTGGCACTGCCTGCGCGGCCTCGACAACTCCTGCTCCCGCGGCCTGGCCGGGCGTGGCTACGGCCGAGACGGCGGCCTCGCCGGCTACGTGCTCGTCGAGGACCGCCGGTCCCTGCTGCGGCTGGGCCCGCTTGATCCGCGCCACGCCGGACCGCTCACCGACGCCGGCGCGACGGCCTACCACGCCGTGCGCCGTGCGGCCGGGCGCATCGTGCCCGGCGGCGCCGTCGTCGTGCTCGGCGCGGGCGGGCTCGGCGCGTTCGCCGTGCAGTTCCTGCGGGTGCTGACCGCGGCCCGGGTGATCGCGGTCGACACCAACCCCCGGCGGCTCGACTACGCCTTGTCGGTCGGCGCCCACGACGTGGTGGCCGGGGTCGGCGAGTCGACGGCCGCGGAGCTGCGCGCGCTCACCGGCCGGCACGGCGCGGACGCGGTGCTCGACTTCGTCGGCACCGACGCGACGATCGCGGCGGGCGTCGCCTCGGTCCGGGCGGGCGGCGCGTTCGGCCTGGTCGGCTCCGCCGGCGGCCGGCTCGAGAAGCCCTGGTACGGCGGCCTCCCGCGGGATGGCGAGGTCTACACCTTCCAGGGCGGCACGATCGCCGACGCGCAGGAGGTCGTCGCGCTGGCCGGCGCGGGGCTCATCCGCAACGAGGTCGAGGAGTTCGAGTTCGGCGAGGTCGAGCAGGCGTACGCCCGGCTGGCCGCCGGCGTCCTCACCGGCCGCGCCGTGGTCGTCCTCGAGCCGAGCGCATGAGGCGTACCTCGACCCGCATCGAAACTATCGGGGTGGGGCGGTGCTGCCGCGGGGAGTGAGGTGGGCGGTTCCGGCTTCGACGTTGCCGACCCGTTCGCCGTCGATGGCGGCCAGGAGGTGGCGGGCGGCGTACGCGCCGTACTCCGAGATGTCGCGGCTCAGCGCGGTCAGTGGCGGGTGCACCAGGCTGCACAGCGGCGAGTCGTCCCAGGCGACGATGGACAGGTCGAGTGGCACGTTCAGGCCCATCTCCTGCGCCACGGCCAGACCGGCGACCGCCATCACGTCGTTGTCGTAGATGATCGCGGTCGGCCGATCGGCCGCGATGAGCAGGCGCCGGGTGGCCCGGCTGCCTTCCTCGCCGGTGTAGTCGGCCGAGACGGTGACCGCCGACTCGAGCCCGAGCGACGTGCAGATCGTGGCGAACGCCGCGGTCCGGGTCTGGGTGTGCAGCAGGTCGGGCAGGCCGCCGACGCGGGCGATCCGCCGGTGGCCGAGCGCCACCAGGTAGCGGACCGCCTCGGTGATCGCGCCGGCGTCGTCGGACCAGATCTGCAACACCGAGCCGGTGTCGCCCGGACCTCCGATCACCACCGCGGGCAGTTGCATTTCCTGGAGCACCGGGATCCGTACGTCGTCGTCGCGCAGGTCGGTGACGAACACGCCGTCCACCCGGCGCTCGCCCCACCACCGGCGGTAGACCGCGACCTCGTTCTCCGGATCGGCCACCACCTGTAGCGTGAGGGCGAACCCGCGGACCGCCAGCTCGGCTTCGAAACCGCTGATCAGGCCCATGAAGAACGGTTCGATGCTGAGGGTCCGGGCGGGCCGGCACAGGGCCAGGCCGACGGCTCGGGCGGTGGCGCCGGAGAGCGCACGGGCGGCGTTGTTGGGGTTGAAGCCGATCTCTCGGGCGATGGCGACGATCCGCTCCCGGGTGGCTTCCGACACTCCGGGTTGCCCGTTCAGGGCATACGAGACGGCGCCTTTGGACACTCCGGCCCGCTGCGCAATGTCGGCGATCGTCGGCCGCTTCACTCGGACTCCCTCTTTGGTCGCCGCATGATACCGGCGGGCGCTCCGGCCGGGTTCCCGGTAGAGCGCTCTCACGCTACCTCGTTCATGATCCGCTTAACAGTTAAGTCCGACTTGACCCGGTTAAGTGTTGCAGACCACAGAACTTATGGGAAGACAGGGGCGAAAACGCCCTGTTTAACGTCTCCGTAACCTGCTATTGACAGGAAACGAGGCACGCCATACGGTCACGTTCACTTATCCGGTTCAGTAAATTCTATCGACACTTTCCCCTTGGTGGAGGAGCTATGAAACGGTCCGGCAAGCGAGGGCTGAGGGCGCTCGGCGCCGCGGGTCTCGTCGCAGCGCTGGCGTTGGCCGGCTGCAGCGGCTCGAAACTAGAAGGCGGCAGCACGAGCGGCGGCGCCGGCACGGTGACCCTGAAGGTCAACTTCTGGGGCGATTTCGGCCTCAAGGACCTCAAGGCCCAGTACGAGAAGGACCACCCCAACGTCAAGATCGTACTCAACTCGGGCGAGTACAACGCCCAGCACGAGGACCTGCAGAAGAAGCTGGTCGCCGGCAGCGGCGCCCCCGACATCTCCGCGATCGACGAGGGCTTCGCCGTCCAGTTCCGCAGCCAGGCCGACAAGTTCGTCAACCTGCTCGACAAGGGCGCCGGCCAGTACCAGGCGAAGTATCTGGACTGGAAGTGGAACCAGACGCTGTCGCCGGACGGCAAGACCCAGATCGGGCTCGGCACCGACGTCGGCGGCCTGGCCATGTGCTACCGCAGCGACCTGTTCAAGGCGGCCGGCCTGCCGACCGACCGGGACGCGGTCTCGAAGCTCTGGCCGACCTGGGACGCCTTCATCGCGACCGGCCAGAAGTACGTGGCGGCGACGCACAAGAAGTTCATCGACTCGGCCACCAACATGTTCAACCCGGTGCTCGCCCAGCAGTCGGTGGGCTTCTACGATCAGCAGGAGCAACTGCAGATGAACGGCGGCCCCAAGGTCGCGTTCGACGTCAGCATGCAGGCCATCAAGGCCGGGCTGTCAGCCAACCTGGCCAGCTTCCAGCCGAACTGGGACCAGGGCTTCAAGAAGGACCAGTTCGCGGTCCTGGCCTGTCCGGCATGGATGATCGGCCACATCCAGGACACCGCGCCCAACCAGAGCGGCAAGTGGGACATCGCCGCGATCCCCGGCGGCGGCGGCAACTGGGGCGGCTCGTTCTGGACCATCCCGAAGCAGGGCAAGAACGTCGACGAGGCGTACAAGTTCGTCGAGTGGATGATCCAGCCGGCTCAGCAGATCAGCATCTTCAAGACGGTCGGCAACCTTCCGTCGCAGCCCGCGCTCTACAAGGACCCCGCGGTGCTCGATTACAAGAAGGAGTTTATGAGCAACGCGCCGACCGGCCAGATCTTCGCCGCCACGGCGGAGAACCTGAAGCCGCAGTACCTGGGCAAGAAGGGCGGCCCGACCCGGGTCGCGGTGGAGAACGTCATCAACCGGGTGCAGGAGGGCAAGCTCAAGCCCGATGCGGCCTGGCCGGTAGCGGTCCAGGAAGCCCAGAAGGCTTCCACGTCCTGATCATCGACGACGGCGGGGTGGCCTGGAGCCGCCCCGCCGGTGTTTTGGAAGGGAGTGGCCGTGACCCTCACCCGTAACACCGCACCGTCCAGACCGGTGCACGGAGCCGAAGCACCAAAGCCGAGGGCATGGCTGTACCGCTTCGACACCAAGCGCCTGCCGTACCTGTTGATCGCGCCGTTCTTTCTGTTCTTCGCGGTCTTCGGGCTGTTTCCGATCATCTTCAACGGAGTGGTCGCGCTGCGGACCTGGCGGCTCGACGATCCCACCAAGGACGGCTGGGCCGGCTTCGCGAACTTCTCGAAGCTGCTGACCGACACCGACTTCTGGAACGCGCTGTACAACACGTTCGGGATCTTCGTGCTCTCCACGATCCCGCAGCTCGTGCTGGCGCTGATGATCGCCAGCCTGCTCAACCGCCGGCTGCGCGGCACCACGTTCTGGCGGATCGGCGTGCTGCTGCCGTACGTGACCCCGGCCGCCGCCTCGACGCTGCTGTTCTCGGTGTTCTTCGCCCGCGACAACGGCATGGCCAACTGGTTCCTGAGCGTGGTCGGCTTCGGACAGGAGAACCCGATCGACTGGCGGGCCGACAAGTGGAGCTCGTGGATCGCCATCGCGACGATGGTGAACTGGAAGTGGATCGGGTACAACGCGCTGCTCTACCTGTCCGCGATGCAGGCCATCCCGAAGGACGTCTACGAGGCGGCGGCCGTCGACGGCGCGGGTCCGTGGCGCCAGCTCTGGCAGATCACCGTACCGATGATCCAACCGGTCGTGGTCTTCACGGTCGTGCTGTCCACGATCGGTGGGCTGCAACTGTTCAACGAGCCGATGATGTTCGACGCCAACCCGCAGTCCGCTAGCGGCGGATCCGACGGGCAGTTCCAGACCATCGCCCAACTGATCTACGAGGTCGGCTGGAAGAACCTCAATCTCGGGTACGCCGCCGCGATGTCCTGGGCGCTCTTCCTGATCATCCTGATCATCGCCGGGCTGAACGCGCTGCTCACCAACCGGCTCAGCGGAGGCCGCCGATGACCACCACGAAGTTCGCCCGCGCCCCGCAGGAGACCCACGGCAACTGGCGCACCTACCTGACGCTGACCGTGGTTCTGCTGATCTCGGCGTTCCCGGTCTACTGGATGTTCGTCATCGCGTCGAGCACCGAGGAGGCGGTGTCGCAGACTCCGCCGTCGGTGATCCCGGGCAGCCAGTTACTGACCAACCTGCATGAGGTCTTCAGCTTGCAGGACGTCTACTTCACCGCCTCGTTGATCAACAGCGTCATCGTGTCCAGCGTGGTCACCGCGTCGGTGCTGTTCTTCTGCTCGCTGGCCGGTTTCGCGTTCGCCAAGCTGCGCTTCCGCGGCCGCAACGCGTTGATGGTCGTGGTGATCCTGACCTTGACCGTGCCCAACCAGCTCGGCGTCGTCGCGTTGTACATTCTGATGGGCAAGCTCGGGTGGAACGGGACGCTGCTCGCGGTCATCGCGCCCGGCCTGGTCACCGCGTTCGGTGTCTTCTACATGCGGCAGTTCATCATGCACTCGGTTCCCGACGAGCTGATCGAGTCGGCGAGAATGGATGGGGCGCTCACCTTGCGGGTCTATTGGAGCATCGTGCTCCCGTCGATCCGTCCGGCGCTGGCGGTGCTCGGGCTGCTCACGTTCGTGGCGACCTGGAACGACTTCCAGTGGCCGCTGATCACGTTGCAGGGCACCGAGTTTCCCACCTCGATGGTGGCGCTCTCCGACTTGGCGAGCGGCAACTACGTCATCTACCGCCGGGTATTGGCCGGCGCGTTCGTCGCCACCGTGCCGCTGATCACGCTGCTGTTGTTGGGCGGACGGCAGATCGTGCGGGGAATCATGGAAGGCGCAGTCAAGTCGTGACCAAGCTTCGTTGGGATGGTGGCATGACCTCGTATCGAGCCCTGCTGGACGGTTGGTCGCTGACCGGAGCGGAGGTGCATAGGATTCCGGCGACCGTGCCGGGCTGCGTGCACACCGATCTGTTGGCGGCCGGCCTGATCGCGGACCCGTACCTGGACGAGAACGAAGCGAAGCTGGCCTGGATCGGCCGGACCGACTGGGTCTACGAGACCACGTTCGAGCACGATGCGGACGGCGACCGGATCGACCTGGTCTGC
>Ga0307508_10002468_pt1 | contig 19498 bp, 33 predicted proteins | sample 9_EM_MG_FD_203089 | JGI IMG/M metagenome (GOLD analysis project Ga0307508, IMG submission 203089) | Populus trichocarpa ectomycorrhiza microbial communities from riparian zone in the Pacific Northwest, United States - 9_EM | ecosystem: Host-associated > Plants > Roots > Unclassified | place... | reverse complement strand
ACTCACCAGATTGCAGATTTCCTTCGCGGTAGCGGGAGGGACGCGGAGAGGGGTGGGGATGTACGTGAGAGGGAGGTGACGGTCGTGGACGTGGAGATGTGGGGAGAAGCAAAAAAAAAAGAAAAGAGAAAAAAAAAAAGTTGGACCAGGTGGGGGCTGGAGAGACAAAAAGAAAAATCCCGCGGAAAGAAACTATTTGGGGAGGGGCTTGTTGGTGTGAAGACGAAAGTTTGCGGGTACGTACCAACTTATGTACTATGGCATGCATCCTCCGCAACGACTACGACATCATACGGCAGCTCGACGGAGCTCCAGGACTGAACTCTCAACTATCGCGGGCACACTTCGTGGATTGACACTTGTGCACGCGGCGTACGGTATGGGCGGAGAGATTGGCTCAGGTATATATGTACGTATGTATGTATGTAACATGGCGTGGAAAGCTTCCTCCTCCTCCTCGCTTTTTATATGTACCCCGTAAAACCTCGAGCCAGTCAAGTCAATGGAGACGGATAATGAAAAAGAAGGAATTTTGGTGGAGCATAGAACGGAACGAAGAAAAAAAAAACCACCATTGCAGGATAAAGCAGCTGAAAACAGAGTGGAAAAAAAATGGAAAGTGAAAAAGACTAAACTAAACCGCAAAATCAAAAGGCCACACAGATCCGGGTGCATATATCTCTCTCTACCCAAAGTCTAAACTCCCCTGCACTTCTCCCTGCACGACACAACGACAACCCGCATGTTGCAAGCGATGTCCAAGTGGCGTGGCCGATCCCATCCAAGAGAAAAAAAGAAAAGAGAAAACTGCCCGCGGGAGTCAAACAAAAAAAACACACAGAAGACCACCCCACCCTAGTTTGGAGACGGACCGAAACAAGACATGAACGAGTATGGACAAAGGTACCGGCCGTCAAAGAGACACTTGGAAAAGGTACTAAAAAAAAACCGAAGCCATCCAAAAAATAAACCACTCACCGAAAACGTAAGAGGGATATTTGGCGTCAACACGGATGAGTGCAGAAATGAGAAGGAAAAAAGAAAAAGAAAGAAAAGAATACAAATCCGAAACTCCGACCCCATAAAGAAGCGAAAATGCAGAAGGCAAAAGGAAATCGGAGAACGAAATCAAGGAAACGCCGATGGCTAAACACCCACCCCCCCAAAATTGGCGGGCCTAGGTGACCAGAAAATCGTAGCCCATCTGCTGGATCAACATCTCCCAGTCCCAGGTAGCCTCCTCATCCCCGGCGTCCATCAGCCCCCAGATCTTCTTGACCACATCGTGTGCCGGCACTATGTTGCCCAAGCCAGACCATTCGTGCAGACCGTCGAATCTCCGGCTGATCTCCGGCCGCTGTGACGGATTGAAAGCTGCGCAACCGAGCAGGAACAGGGGCATGAGCAGGATGCTCTGCGTGCCCGCGTGCTCCGGGAGCAGGCGCATAAACTCGAGACCGGCCTCCACCGCCGTGAGGATCTTGGGCGATGCTTTGGAAGGCATGATGGTCCTGTAGAGGTACACCCAGGTCGTCTGGCGGTAGAGCTGTGCGGCGACGTACCTGACCGAGTTCGGCGGCTGGGCGGGCTGCCACTCGTGGATCTCGGCGTCGATCGCGACGGCCTGGGTGAGCATCTTGTAATCGACCGCTGGGTCGATACGCTTCTCCCTGCGCTCGCGGATCTGGTTTCGCAGGACTGTGATCTTGGACATGTGCGTGAACAGGCCGTCGAGCACGCCGAGCAGTGCACCGGTCTCGGGCTGCATGATGAACGCCGGCACCGAAAATTCGCTAGGGAAGCTCGGGTTCCGATTCAGGGTCGTCACCGAGTTGGCGACGTCGTGGTACGCAAAGAACTCGTACAGGAAACGCCTGAGTGGGATGTCCTCCTCGCTTTCGTCTGACGAAAGCATCACCCGTGCTGCCTCGAGATGCGGGCGATACTCGCCGGAAGTGTCGCCCTTCGCGATCGAATCCAGACACAGGATCAGGGTTGTGGCGGCGTCGTTGCTGCTCGAGCCCTCGCTCAGTCCCATTCGCAGAGCCGACAGCGCCTCATTGAGATGATGGCCCTGCGCGTTCCGGTAGTCAGGATGTTGGCCATTGGAGTTGGCGAGATGCGAACTCGACAGTGCCAGCAGAGAGTGCATCAGCGCACGGTTACGCATTGCCAGAGGCAGCAGGAAATCGTGGAATGGGTTGCTGTCGTCGTCGAACAGCGTTAGAATCCTGCTGACCCGGTTCGTGAAATGGTCCAACAGGAAGTGGTCCATACGGCTTTCGACTCCATCAACCAGGGTAGGCAGCGACTGGCTGATGGCATTTGCGGCTTGTCGCGCTGCAACAGTCAGGATCCCATGCCACGAGGAAGAAGGCACAGAGTCGGCTCTACCTTCGTGCTTGTGTCGCCCCGGTTGCCAGACCGTCTTCTCTGGGTACCCTTGACACACCACGGAGTTCTTGACGCAGTTGTTGCCTAACACGACATTAGTGGGCCCAAAACGACACTTTTTTTTTCAGGGAGGGGGAAGGCAGATTCGACGTACATTCGGGCTTGGTCTCGTCACACTTCTTCTTGCGACGCCTACACGTAATGCAGCCAGTCTTCGATCGTCCTTTCGTAACCTTCTGGACAGCCTTCGGCGGCTGCACCGGGTGTATGCGCGGCCGTCCCCTGCCACGCTTGACCGGCTCGACATTGGTCGGGATTTGCGGCACGCTCATCAGCTGGCTCTTGTCGTCATCGTCCAACTCCTCGATCTTGGTGATTGGCTCGTCCGCCGGGAGCGGCGAGCACCGGTAGGGCGGAGACGAACTCGTCGACGAGTCCGGCGAGCAGCTTGACATCGTGCGTCCGACCATCGAGGAGGCACCGGAAGACGTGGTCGACGCCGAGGAAATTGAGTGTCTGCCGTAACTTCGGTTGGAATGACAGTGCTGCAGAGCTGCATCTGCCATACGGAAGAAACCGTCACCGCTGTTGCTGGCTTCTCCCGGGCTCCTTATCGAGACCGAGCCGTTCCGTTCACGCTCCGGACTCCAGAACCCGTCCCGGAAGACGATATTGCCGTTGCCGTTGTTGTACTGGTCGGTCGCCGTCGCGTACCGGAATTGGGTGTTGTCAGAGGACAGGGAGAGTTGGTGTTGGTGTAGCTGGGTTGAAGGAGAGCCGTTTCCGTCCCTCAATGACAGCAGCCGATCAGGCCAATGCTGACCGGCCAGCGACGGAGACTTATCGCCCGCTATCTTGGCGGTAGTTGCAGGACGAACCTGCTTGCTGGATAAACGGAGTTGCCCGACGCTGCCGGTACGGGTGTATTTTTTTTTTATCGAAGAGCCTTCAGTCTTTCAGCGCTGAGGATTCTCCTTTTTTTTTCCTCCCTTCCTTTTTTCTTTCCCTCGCTTCAGCCGCAATAATAATAATAATAAAAAAAAGAATTTAAAAAAAGCAAGTGGTCAAGGCTCAGTCCACCAGTAATGGACGTGGATGTTGGATGGCGATATCTATTTGGTGCTCAACGACGGGCCTGTTTTCGGCGTTCTGGTTGGACGGGCCAGTAAGGCTGAGGTGCGGCGTGTTATGAATACGATATTGCGGCGGCGGCGGCGGCGGCGGCGGTGATGCGGTTTGCCAGTTGGCGGTGTTCGGAGTGGAATAGAGTTCCAGTCGATCAGTCGAGACAGACGAACGACACAAAAGATCAGACGAAAGGAATTGCTGCGAGTCCGTGGGAGCGGATTTTTTCTCCTTTTTCTCCTTCTGTGCTTTCCTTTGTTGCAGTCGAAGTCGAGGACTGGAAAGACGGGAAGGGGAAGAGAAGATCTGTGGGGGGTGCCGGGGGGATGATATGCGTTGTTCGTAGGAGTCGAATGGGGCAGTAGCTGAGTTGAACTCTTCCGCTTGTTGGGGGGGTGTGTGTGTGGAGAAAGTGGTGGTAGCAGTTGGTCAGGAGGGCGGGTAGGTAGTAGTAGTAATAGTGGTAGCAGCAGGAGCAGTAGCTTCTCTGGTAGCTGTAGTTGTATGTTTTTCCAGGGTTGCGAGTGGAAAGTGGTAGAAGAGGGAATGTGATGGTGTGGTGTGTAGGAGTATTGCGGTTTGGGGCAGGGCAGCCCGGGCCTTGTTATGGAATTGGAAGCGGAAGCGGAAGCGGAGGTGGACGTGGATGTGGGATGTTGTTACTCATTCAACAAACAAGAGAGGGAGGGAGCGAGACCGGAGATTTGGTTGGAGCCGACACCACACGCAGGGAGCACACCCACCACTCTTTCCATATATTATCCTTTTTCTGGGGGGGGGGGTGGTTGTGATGCTGGTGGGAGAAGGAAGTGGTTGCAAAGGAGATGGTATTACTGGGGTTATTTTTGTTGTTGGGGGGGATGTCGTGAGTTGTGGTAATAGCAGTCGCGGTGATATTCGGAGGTTGTCGATGGGTGGGGAGGAAGGAGCAGTCGGACCGGGGGGGTGGAGTCGAGGAGTTGAGTTGCAATCCCGTCGCGGACGGAGGTGGTGTGGAGCGACGCCGAAAACAGCTGGCTGCAACCGCAGCTGCAGATTTGTGATGTGCGTCGATGAATGAGTGGCTAAGGGCTCCACTAAAGCGCCGTGGAGCGTGGAAGTGGCATGCACGGCGGCGGGCGGATTGTTCGCAGGCGCTAATTTCGAGCGAGGTCTGGCTGGACGTGCGCGCCGGTCAATGCACGCGGAGCCGGTGGGCGGCGGTTTCGATGGATGACAAGATCGGACGCGAGAGAGGTGTATAGGGAAATCCGTGTACTAGTACAGATAGTACAGTAGATAGCAGAGCCCGATGAGCCGCTCTCCGGCTAGCCGCATGCAACCACCCAGTAGGCATCCAGGGTCATATGTACTCGACTTGGCGCGGCGGAGTGCGTGCGCTGCGGTATGTAAGGAGTTAGTTGGGTGGATGTCAAGTTGCAGTGTGTAGACACTCTTCCGTCCGCCGGCGAGGTCCGCTCCTCCGACTTGTCGCCGTCGGAGAGCGCTCCCGCCGCAACGCGTCCACGTCCCGTCGGGCCGATATCGCACCAGCGAGTCGTCGGGGCGTGCGGCTCTGGTTCTCTGGCAGCAACCGCGGCGGTTGGACTCCCGCGTCGAGCACTGCCGGCAGCGATCGAGTGCTGGGCGGGGCGCGGCGGCGGCCACCTTCCCCTCGCCAGGATCACGTAGGCAAGTAGATAGCGTGCGGTGCGTGCTCGCACGAGCGAGCGGGTGGAGTGCCGGAGCGGCCATGTCGGGCTGGCCGTGAAACTCGCCTCGCATGCAACTGAGCTCTAACCGCTCTCGGTCCGAGGACGAGCAGCGATGTTTCGTCGCCCCGGCCGGCCGCCGCCCATCGCCCGAACGAGCAAGTCGAGTTCGCGCGGTGCTGGTGCGGTGTTGTTGGCTGTCCGTCCGGGAGGCTGAGCGGGCCGTCACATCGGGGGCGTCCAGGATCAGTCGTGAGCCCATTCTCGACACGACCGCCTCCTGCGTAAGGGGCGAGGGGGCCGCACACGCGCAGACCGGACGAACCCACTCCACGACCCGCGCCCGGTCTGTCTTACCGGAGCGGGTCTGCACGGGGATCTCCGCCACCGCGCTCGGCGGCCACGGCTCGACGACGAGTGCGGGTTTCGTGATCACGGGACGGCTGCTCTTCGGCGCGGGGATGGCGCTGCTCTTCGGGTCGGCGCTCCGTCTCCGCGGGGGGGAAGGGGGGGCGCTGTCCGTCATCTCGCAGGCGCTGGAGCACGGATGCCTGAAAAGAGCGCGAAATCATCAGCCAACACCCAATCACCAGCGGAAGCCGTGGGGTATGTACGTACCTGGAGGGCGTGCGGCCCCCACTGGACAGCGTGGGCGAGTGAGGGCGTTTCGGCGGCAGGATGGACGCTGCGCCCGGATGCCGCCCGCGGCCACGACTTGTCAGCGAAGCCTGGCGGTCGTGGAGCGGCGGAGAAGCCGAAGTCCGCAGGTGTATGGAGTAGCTGTCTGTGGGTATGTAGATAGACAGCAATCCGAGCACCGCCGAACGACCGATGTACCCGGCCACGTACTGTACGCCCACATCTAGCGACGTGCATAACCAACCGCAATTGGAACTCCGTCGTGCCTCGTCTCTCCCTCTCCTCTTCTCTTCTCTTCTCTTCTCTTCTCTTCTCTTCTCTTCTCTCCTTCTTCTTCTTCTCTCCGCCTCCACCACCCCTCCGCCATGCGAATCCGCCAGGGACATACATCGCGGTACACGCCAGCACCCGCCGCAGAGGTACGTACGCAGCGAAGGCGCATATATCTACTCTAATGGGATACGTACATACGTACATCTCGCAAAACCGCGAAAGTTAATGCATGTAATCACATCCCTCCATATCTCTGCCCCGAGTGCACCCAGAGACTAGTTAACTGATGTGTATCTAGCGTATTCCACGCATGCAGCCCAGTCCGTCCGTCCTGTCTGCCTGTCCGCCTGTCCGTAAAGTGGTCTCGCAGCGACGACAGCGGAGCAGGTAGTACAGACGATGCGGACTCGGAGACAGCCAGGCCGGCTTCGGAAACTGCGAGCAACGACAACGACAATTGCGCAATCCACTCCGTGCAGCTCCACCGAGGGAGAGCTTCCATCCGGTTCGACTCGCCTACTGCACCGAGGCGTCTGTACCTCCACCTCGCAATGCCTGGAGGGGAGGGAGGGTATGTCGTTCTGGATCCGCGCAACACAGAATCTCCCCAACGTATCTCCGACTCCCAGCGCGCAGGTCTAGACGGTGCGTGGCGTGACGCGACACTTGGCTCGGGGGAGACCAGGCCGCGCCCCATCACCATCACCACCACCAACACCGCCGCCGCCGCCATCGTCATCCACTCGCGGAGTTGCGTCCCGTCCATACCGTTTCTTCACGTCTCGCCGTCTCGTTCGTGGTTCCCGGCGTCCATCGCCCCTTCCCCCCCAGGAAAGCTTCCCCCGCCGCCCGCTTATGCACCTACCCCGCCAGACAAAGCACTCACTGGCATGATGACCCTGCAAGCCCACCAGGTCAGGTCCTTCTCCTCCTCGTCGTCCGTTGCCACTGCGTATGTATGTATGTATGTATGTATCTACCGCCTCCACGCACGCAGCATATCTCCAGCACGTACGTACGTATGTATGTATGATGTCCTCCTGTTGCTGCAGCCCAGAAGGAAATCCACAAGGGTGAAGAGGGAGAAAGAAAGAAAAAAAGAAAAAAAGAACGAAAGATTATTTTTGATTGTTTTTTTTTTCTGTGGGAATGTATGTAGGCTGGGTTTCTTGGTTGCGCAAATCTGGTCCCTGCGTTGCTCCCCTCCCACCCCTCCCCTCCCACAGGGCCAAACCCCTGGTTCAACGGCTTTCGCATGCTTTTCCTTTTCCTTTTCCTTTTCCTCTTCCCCTCTTGCCAATCCCCTCTTCCCACCTCCCTCCTTCCCTCCCTCCCCCCCCCCCCAGCCAACCAGAAGACTCGGATTCCCGGATGATCCAAGAGGGAGCTGGAAGAGCGAGAGAAAAAAAAAAGAAAAAAAAAAGGGAGAAAACCGATATGACCGCGCGGGGGTTGGGGTAGTTGGTCACTGGAATCCCGTATCTACCGCAATAGCGATTGCAGGCCCCCCCCTCTCTACATACCACTTTTTTCTCCCGCCTTCTCTCCGATAGGACAGGTATATCTATACTCTATGTATGTAGGGAGGAAAGAAGAAAAAAATTTCATCGGTCGACGACGAATCCGCGCGCATGCGTAGGAAAAGAAAAGAAATAAAAAAAAATGAAAAAATGAAGAAAAAAAAACAAAATGCATATCTACATAGTTTACGTAGACACACGATGGATGTACCTACATACACAGCTTGGGGTGAAGAGCTCGCTCGCCAAAAAGCTATCTAATGATCGCCCCGACTCCGTGTGTGTGATAGATATGGGGTGCGCATGCATGGGTCGGTTGCGGACACAGGCGAAACAAGGGCAGGCAGGCAGGCACACACGCACGCACCACCACCAGCAGCAGCAACAGTGCGCTCGACGCAGCGAATGGGGCAGGCTTGGGGGGGGGGGAAGTGGTGTGAACGAACGAACGAACGAACGAACGAACTGCTCATGGCCGTGTGTAATCCTGTTGCGTTGCATGCGGCGTAGCGAGATAACTAGGTATGTACCATACGTTCTGTAACTCGTTGCTATGGGGGAGCTGGGTGGTGCTCGAGCCTAAATCTGCATCTGCGCTCCACACAGCCATCTCTGTGTTCCGCACGGCCCCGTCGTTGAAAAGCAGGCAGGCCGGCTGGAAGGAAGAGCTGAGCTGAGCACCGCTTGGCGTGATACCCTCTCCTGGACACCCTGCGTACTCTACGTACCGTGCGGCAGAGTATGTACATACTAACCGCTCCAGATACCATCGTGCGAGCGAGCAGGACACGAGACATCGGTGGCGAAAAACCTCACTCTCGCCGATGATTGCGAGATGACAAACAAACAAAACGGAAAAAGTAAAGAGGGAGGGAGGGAAGGGGGGGGGGGTTGTTTGCTTTTTTTCTTCTCTTTTTTTTCTTTTCTTTTCTTTTCTTTTGAAACGTCAGGTGAAAAAAAAAAGGAAAAAAAAAGGAAAAAAGGGAAACATGCGAAAATGTTTGCCGGCAAAGATGCAAACCCGCGACCACGCACTCCCGAGGAAGTGATTTTTTAATTCCATTTTGCCCCCACTTAAAAGTCAGTTGAGCGACGAGGGGTTTTCCCCCCCCAGGTTAAACCCGACAAGCTGTGACAAGTGAATGACATACATACGTACAGTCGTCCAGTGGCGGAAATGATGACTTGCGGCAGGGGAGGGGGCGGCCCGAGATGAGTTCTGGCCCAAAACCTGGGGGAGCGATGCGCCAGTGACCGCAATACGTGCTACGTGCTAGTCTAGTCCGGTGGTTGCGAGGGGGAAGCGCAATCGTTGGAGAGTCGTCGCGTCAATGAGTAGTTGTTGCGGTTGCTATGTGGAGAACTGTTGTTGGGAGCGAGCAACCCGGCATCAGCCGCCTCCTCCGTCCGGACTCCTCCAGCTCGTCACGACACGCTCCTCCTGCCTAGCCCGTCGACCATCGACCGCCGACCGCCGACTCTTCTCGGAGCACCCACGACCGCCACATCCACTCCCACCACCGGCCCCAGCTGGAGCAGCTGCCGCAATCCACAGACGCACGCCCCATTCAATGGAGATGTCCGCGGCGGCGGCCGGCGGGGACGGCCATGCATGGCATCCTCCATCCTCCATCCTCCGTCCAGCAGACGCCCAGCAGCAGCAGCAGCAGCAGCACACCCACACGCACGATGCACCACATGCGCCCCCACAGAACTCGTGGATGCCTTTGCTCACATTTTTGCTTTTGCTTTTGCTTTTGCTTCTGCTTCTGCTTTTGCTTTTGCTTCTGCTTTTGCTTTTTCCGGTCACGGCCCACTCGCCGCCTCCTTGACCGTGGATCCGAGTTCGTCCTGCGCGTGGTGCGTGCGAGGGTTGGCTGCGGAGGGCCACCACTCCCGGGCGAGCGAGATATCCACCGGGTTCCTCGCTGCGTGTGTGTGCGTCCAACACCAGCGCGAGCGAATGAGCGGCACGAGCACGCACTCCTCCCCCCCCCTCCCCAAGCGATGCCGATGGGGCCTCTTACCGCTGCGGCAGCTCCGCCAAGCGTCCTATCTAGCCGAAACGGTGGCTCCAAGATCTCGCTCGCTCCAGCTGTGCTGTGCTCGCTCCGCCGTGGTGGGGGTCGTCTGCGTGCGTGTGGGCCGCGAGAAGGCGGGTAGGGATGTTGTTCCGTTTCTCCATCAGCCCATCCGGCGCCGTCGCAGTGTCTCGCTCGTGCTTCTCCGTCGTCACTCTCTGCACCGGGGCGACGCATCCTCACCGTCCTCGCGTCGCCACTCTTCCTCGAGTGGGTTGCGCCCGCAGCCCGCAGCCCGCCCATTTCGAACGCGACCACGCGCGGACGCACCTTAGGCCTTTCGGGGGCGACACGAGCTGCGAGCGGAGCAGAGCGGAGCAGCGCAGCAGCAGCAGCGTGGAGTCGCAGCGCACAATGTCAGCGAGGAACCCCGCGCAAACAGGGACGTGGACGTGCTTGCGTGCTTGCGTTCGTGTTGCTCCGCGTCCGTCCGGCGTCCGTCGTGGCCATTCTCTCCATCCAGCCAGCCACCCACCCACCCACCCACCAGCGCCGGGTCGCCGTCGGCGTATGTGTTGTGCGTTGACGAGAGCGAGACGATGGAGGTGATGGCCGATGGAGAATAATGTGCCGGGTGCAGAGTGCAGGGTGCGGAGTGCGGAGCGAGCCGGACGTGGAGATGTGGGATGTGGGATGTGACGGCGACGTGACCCGGAGCGCCGTAGTTGCCACGCCATGCCACGCCATGCCACGCCATGCCACGCCATGCCACGCCGGCGCTCTCCTTGGGCGGAGGAGCAGGTTGCCCCAGCGGCTCCGTACCTACAGCACGGCGAGTGCGCGAGACGGCTTGAGCGACATCCCTCCCGCCCTCCCGCTGGCGACAGCCAGACAGGCAGGCAGCTCCACACGGGAGGGGCGTGACCAACCCGCAATCCCCACCGGATGCAGATGGTCGAGTACGTATGTACCCTAGAGAAGAGTAGATAACCCTAGAAGATATTAGATATTCTGGACTATGTACGTACGCTCGTCAAACTCGCCCTTCAAAGCGTCTCGGCGCGCGGTCCGCTAGACTATGTAGCCAGCCTGCCGTCGACCGCACGGACCTATCGTTCGTCTCGCCTCCTCGCTACTCGCTACTCAACTCTATATGTATGTATGATACATACAACATACATATCTACATAGAGTACATTAGGTATAGATAGATACTCAGGGCAGACTAGTGCTCCCGAACCGGAGAATGCCCGTGTGCCCCAACACGGAACTCGAAGCGAGGGCGCGTGCTCCCAGCCCAGCTCGGCAGTCGTTCCAGCCTAGTCTAGCTGCATACGTACCTAAGCAGTTAGTTAGTTACTCTACATACATATGTACATACATGCGCAGGATGGGACACGGCCTTATGTCAGCACACACCCAGGTACGTAGTTACTCGCGGCGACGTGTGTATGTACTCTATGTTATGTAGTTATAAGACGGACACGCCCGCCATGCCGAGGGCTTATCTCCCCGCTCCCCGCTCCCCGCTCCCCGCCCCCCCGCGTTGGCCAGCGCCCACCGGACAGCTGACTCCGCCGTTATACGAAGCAGAGCCGGACCCGGACCCGGAAGAGCGATCAGAGGTATGTGTGTATGTACGTATGTATGTATGTACTGTGCGATGATGATCTACACCCCGCGCAGAGCCCGGAAGGAGGGAAGAGGTGATCGAATGACTTCACTCCATGCAGCGTCCCCGGACGGCTGCATGGACACGCCCACGGCGAGGCGGAGACGTGGGGTGAACAGTCCCGCCCAGACGTGTATGTATGTATGTACATACTTACTCTCCGCGAGAGCTTTTCGCCGCCCTGCAAACAAGTGATCGGTGACGAGAGAAAACAAAATCTATAAATAATTAAATAATTAATTAAATTAAACCCCCCCCCCCCCTTCCATGTATACCCTTACAACATAGATATAGATAGATAGATAGATAGATAGATAGATAGACAGACAGACAGACAGACAGACAGACAGATATACATCATACATACCTATATAAAACCTTAAAAAACCTTAGCCTGCCCGTCGCCGCCTCCCCCCACTCCCCGCTCGAGATGGACGCGGACAGCAGGCGAGGGAAAACAGCGCACTGCATGTGATGCACGGTGCACTGACGCGTCCCCCGAGACGATGGACGTTGCGCTGTGTCTCTCCCCTCCCCGCAGTGGTTTTCTGTTTTTGTTTTTGTTTTTTGTTTTTTCCTTCTCCATCGCTCGCTCTCCCACGCCGCGCAAACACCGCCATCCGCCTCGATCCCAATCCCCCGCCCCCGTCCCCTCCCCCGACGTCGACGTCGACATCGACGGCGACGGCAACGTGTGTGACTCGTCCGCACGTACGTAAATACCTGCCGGTCCAGCTCCGGCCACACGCATGTAGAGTAGTTACGGGGGCCCGTACGGACCGACAGCCAGTCAGCCAGGACGTGGGGCGGCAGATTGCCCTGCAATCGGGGGATGGGAGCTCGGGCACTCCCTCCCCTCCTCCCCGCTGTGGACTTGGACGGACTGCCGATCGTCGCCGTCGTCGTCGTCCTCGCGGACGGGATTCCCGAACCGTAAACCCATGCACGAACACTCGGGGTATGTCTCCAGCCGGCTCGCAGCGGGCGCAGACGTGCGTCCGTAGAAATCAGGATCCCCACGGCCGGAAGGGGAGATCTTCTGCTTGCATCGTGTGCACAGGAAAAACACAGTGGGGAAGAGGAAAAAAAAAAAAAAAAAAGCCGCAGCCATAACGGCTGCCCCCACACACACACACCACACACACAGATATAATGCGTACCGCCGGGCGAAGGTGGGGGGAGATGGTTGCTTGCGTTTGGCGGATTTAGCCGCGCAACTCTCTCCAGCTCTGTTGCGCTCCACACCTACATGCATGCATATCCACAGGGGGTGAAGGAGGCGAAGAGTGAAGGGGGGGGGGGGAGAGAGAGGTGTTCCAACTTGGGGGGGCCAGCTCCACCCAGCTCTCGTCCTCCCTCCGGGTGAGTTAGTTTTCGTTTTGTATGTATGTAGCGAACATGGGGATGTACGTAGCGAACATGGGGCGCCTTATGATGACCGAGAGACATCCCCCTCGGTCCCCCCGACCATGTTAGGCGAGTACCGGAGTCCGGCAGTTTCCGAGCGAGCTGCCGGTCCGAGTCGTCTCGATTTGCCGTCCCCCCGCGGGACACGGACCCCCTCCCTCCTACTTTGATTACCGCCTAACCGCGTAGGAATGCGAGTGATAAGTTGTGACGCTTCCGTGCGGCAGTATAGATAGATACATATCCATGTATGCGCCGCGGCTGACTGTACATAATCTCGCCACGATCTAGATAGGTCGCATGCGAGTAATGATTGAATAAATAAAAAAATAAAAAAACATCCGCCGCGGAGGGAGGGTGCGGTTCGGAGTGTCTCTCTCCCCCCCCCCCCCCTTTTTTTTTCTTTCGATTGGATGGACTACTTTTAGTCCTCGGCGGCACGCGGACCTCACCAACCGCACGAACGTCTCTCCGTGTCAGCGGTTTCTTCTCTTTTTTTCTTTTTTTCCTCTGGGAGGGGGGGGGGGACAGTGCGCGGTGCGGTAATAATAATGGGGGAGAAAAAAAACCAAAAAAAAACCACAAAAAGAGAGAGAGAAAAAAAAGAAAGAGACAAAGCAAGAAAGAGAGAAGGTTGGAATCCGAACGGGAACCGCACAACGGCACACTCCAGATACGGACGCGGTCGCTGCGACTCCCGACTCCTATTCCTATTCCGTGGACGGGTGTCGTGGTCATGGGACGGTCGATCGCGATCGTGATCGTGATCCCTCCCGTTCGACACCCACATGCTCTGCTCCATCCCCAATCATCGTGATTCTCGGAGGCACGGATGACCTCAGCGTCGTTGGATGGATGGGATGAACGGCGCGTCGGATGATTGCGGGATCTCCTCTGCTCGCCCACTGCGCCGTGCGTGCGCGTGCGCCCCCCGGAGACGCGGCTGCTTCGGGGCGGGGACGTAGAGTACGACAAACATGTCCACCGCACGGTGCTGGCTCGCCGAGGGCGGCCGGAGAGCAGGCGTGTGAAATGCGGATACGTACCCTCGCCGCAAACTACATAGATACCTAGGCCGCTCCTTGCCCCGGCCGGGCACATCTGCGGGCAATTGAGCTACCTATCGTACGCACCCACATAATTCGCCGGCGCCGTGCCGGATTCCACACCGCCCGCTCTGGGAAGCGCCGCCGACGGGCCGAAAGGACGCAGCCGTGGCGCACCGGGCCCGTTTCGGCCGCGTGGGCGGCTGACATGCAAAGGGACCGTAGTCAGCTCTCCGCGGCCGCTCTCGGACGGGCGCACCCACACATAGAACAAACCCCAGGGACCGAGCCATCCGCGCGGTCCTGCCATTGGCCCTCCCACGGAACCACGGATGACGGGTCCACGGAGCCGGCGCCTCTCGCGCGTATGTATGACCTCCACCTCCAATCCCCGCGTCCCGGGAGTGCTGGCCTGTGAGCGGAACCGCAAACCGTGAACCTTAAACTCTGTCCGCATGTATGTATGTATGTATGTATGTAGTATGCGGCCAAGATCCGGTCGTCCTCTCCTGCTCCTGCTCCTGCTCCTGCTTCTACTCCTCCTCCTCTTCTTCCTCCTCCTCCTCCTCCTCCTCCTCCTTCACATCCGCAACATCCTCCACCTGTTTTTTCTCTTCGTCCGGCGACGCGGCAACGATCACCCCCCTCTCCAACGTCGAAAAAAAAACCGCAATCTCTGCTTGGAAGAAAAAAAAAAAAAAAAACTCGTCACATCCCGTACTCAGTGTATGCGAGTATCTAATTAAGTGCATGTTCCACACTGACCCCTCTCCCCCTCACACGAACATACTGACCCAGCCCGGTTGCAGATACGGTGTCCGCTCTGTGCCCTACGAGTTGGAACGGATGATGTGTTCCGAACGAATTCGTGTGTGGGTAGGTACATATCCGACCGGCCACGGATGGATGGATGGATGGATGGATGGATGGATGGGTGGATGGGTGGATGACGTTGCAGTGGGGGGGGGGGGAGGGGAGCCGTTCAATGTCAGCAATTGAGACTCGTCCAGGCTTAGGCCTTATATCGGCGCAAGTATGCCTAATAGTATGCGTGCATACACCCCCTATATCACGACCGTTGGCTTACTTCGAGTGCGTGCTCAATCTCTGAGACCGCCCCTCCCCCCCGGCTTGCCTGCCGTTGTACGTACGTACACAAAGGACGGCCTGCGCAACCCCTAGTGCGTCGGTGCAAGTCACGGGACCGGAACTGGTGCTGCATCTGGCATGGCCGAACCGGTAACTTCCACCGTTGCGATTGCACGATGCATGCTGCCGCTATTGCAATCATCGCTCCTGAAACGAGGCCCATACCTCGGGAATTGGCCTTTGGGAGGGGGTGAGGAAGGGGGGTGGGGCAGGACGAAACAACGACGCCGGTACCATGGAAAGAGAAGAAAACACTGCAATTTGGGATTGCAACCCGACGGATTGGCCAACATCCTCCCAGAGAGAGAAAGAAAAAAAAAGAAGAAAAAGTGACATCAGCTTCACAAGCATATCCCACGTACCCACATTCCGTCCGATTGCGTTCCGTGTGATTCAGATCCACACGATCCCGGGCCCACCACATTGGTGCGTGACTACATGCCTACAAGCGGCACGGGGGAGCATCTCTCGCTGCTGCCTACATGCACCGGGGGGAGGGTAGAGGAGGGTAGAGGAGGTTAGCAGAGGAGAAGGAGGAGGAGGGAGAACAGATAACGACGAGCGCAAATGAGACATGGGCTTGGGGGGGGGGGGGGGAGGCAAAACGAAGCATGGCCGGTACTGCGATCCGACTTGGCGCAAGGGCTGAACGGCTGCTTCTGCGAAACCATTGGGTCGTCGAGTTCTCTTAGGATGGAAATTGGGTATATCACAACTGTCGTTATGGCTTCGACCTTACTCCACCAGCCCGGACTCACGGCGACAGCAGGTTTCTGGGGGTGTTGGAAACTGACCAGGTGGCCACTGAACTGGTGTCGGCTGGTGCTCCGTGGGCACTACTGGCGGGTTGAGGACGGTACCACTCGAGGTCCGACGACGGGGTGCTGGCTCCAATCGCCCTCTACGTAGGAGGAGGGAAGGCCGTTGGTGCTCTCGCTCCCCCCGCCTCCCTCCTCGGTTTCGGATAGCTATCCTCGCACTGCTATCCACCCAGGTAACCATAGTCGTTGTTTCGCTCGTCCAGCGAGCGAGCACATCTCATCCTCCAAGCCATGGCCTCCACTCCTTCGATCCGTCGTGATATCGGAATGCCAATCCGTCCGGGCGCACGTCTCCGGACAGGATCCCTCTTCGCGTCGCATCACATGGACAACACTGTCACTTGTTTCGGCCACGCCACCCACTGGGGGAAACCGCATCCGTTGGATTGTCGTTCCTCCAAACAACGACCTGCACCCCCACCACCACCCAACAGCCAACTCGAAGCAGGTGCATGGGCATTGTCTCGTGTAAGCTGATAGAGCTAGGACCCAATTTCGGACAGCTCCCACAGAATCAGCCAGCAGAAAAACACGCACCGGGGGGTGGCGGCGCATCTCGTAAACCCCTCCGACGAGGGAGGCCCGCGTGTCCAGCAACCCGGGCTGAGGGTGGACGGGACAGGTCTACATACATACGGACTCTCAAGTGAGAAGTGAGACTTTGGACGGCCGTGCCCAACTCCATTTCTCCCAACCGCCTCCGAGTGTTTGCGATGATTGCGTGTCCTGCGTGCGCCGTACAGTAGACGCCCTCCAGAGATTATGGAGGTCGCTGAAGCAGCGCACAAGCGCGTGAAGGGAAGTAAGAACGAAAGAAAGAGACTCGCCCCAGCACGGCGTCGTGGATCTGCGTATGTGCGCTGCAACAACAGCGCGCTTATTCCCTCTCCCACCCCCATCTCAGGCTGGGGGGCTTGGTGCTGGTGCAGAGAGGCAGAAAATATCGCCACGACGTCTACATCGGCTGGTCCCTTGGTGAGTAGAGTGACTCGTGGCTCGTAGAGTACCTAGATATCCTCGCAGGAAATAAGCTGGTCAGCCAGTCACGATGACCCCGATACGAGGAGGGCTTCATCTGGAAGTCGGTAGCGCCAGGGAGGGGGATCTGGGAGGTCTTCGACACGCACGCAAATTGCATCGCGATCTCGGAGGGCTTTCCCCAACACCTATGTAACATTTGTCATCCATCATCCAGCCATCCATCCAGCCATCCATCCAATCTGTCAGGCGGATTGGGTCAACTGCGGTGTGGGTGATGTGCGCGTATGATGCAGTCAGTGCCCGTCTGGGCGGCCGGCAAGACGGTTGCTAAAAGTACCCCCCCGATGCACACGCTGCAGCGCAACCACGATAGATATGTACATACCAACATTAGTTGCTCTCCCTCCCCTTGCACGGCATCCCCAGCCTGGCGTCTGAGCTGCTGGATATGTAGATAGATAGTGCCACGCTTCCCATCACACTCTGCACGGCGACTTCCGGAATGACGGGCCCCTAACATAGACTCCGCCTCGTCGCCTTCTCGACGGGGGAACCCAGCTCTCTCCGCTCGTGAGCGGACCGACCGGAATCTCCGTCCTCGCATCCGGGGCGTGGGCTCAATGACATCGCGCGGAGACCAAGCGCTTTCGAATTAACCGTCGGGTTTACACGGATTGGCGATAGCAATTGCAGCGCCGTGGGGGCGGGAAGGGCGAGAAGCGAGACGAAGCCCCCTCCCCCCGCCCCCCAATGTCGAAGAGTAGCCAGCGCTGCGTCGCAGAGCCATCGTCAACGACGAGAGAGACGGCCTCCGCAAACCCACGGCGGGAGTGACCTCCGTCCCAGTGGCCGTTGTGTCCAGGGAGTGTTCGGTTGGGTTGCAATCGTCCAGAGTAGTTAGTCATAACTAGCTACACGCACTCGCCAAGCTGTCCATGCGAACCGAACGAAGTGATGTGACCCGAGCATTTGGTGATGGTTCATGGCTACTCGCCTTCGGAGCGAAGGCACGTTAAAGCATTCCAGATAAGACGAGATTGATAAGCTGGATAACTACTCCCTCCCTCATCCACGCACGACGTCACCCCCCACCCCCCCCCCGTTCCGTCCATCCGATTGCCCAGCTAAGCGAAAGTTCGTTCGAAATCTATCCCCCACGTGTGCGGAGCCGCAGTCCCAAGCCAAAAGTCGCGTGATTCCGGGAAGTAAATAACTAATACATACATACTTACTTACCTCGTATGTATCTAGATAGATATCTACACATCCCCCGCAAACAAAGCCCCGCCGATCTCACGCTCTCCTGCTGATATTCCCCTCGCGTGCGCTGCCGAAACTCAAAATTCGCCATACGCAGCGATGACCGAAGGTGCGCCACTGCAGGCCGACGACGAGCAGCCATCCAGCGCGACGAAACACGCCGCCGCCGCATCACACATCCCCGCACCCGCAAAGAAGAAAGGCATAATCCTTGGGCCCGACGGCAAACCGTGAGCCACCACCACCACCACCCACCACCCACCACCACCACCCACCATCGCCGCCCCCCCCACCACACCAGCCCGCTCGCTAACGACGCCCCGTCAGCTGCCGCTCGTGCAACACGTACCAAGACTTCTTCAGCGCGACCAGAGGCACGACCGCCGCCGCCGCCGCCGTTTCGGTCTCCAAGACGGCTCCGCGCGAGTGTCCGCCGGACGTCGAGCAGCTGGGACGTGCGTCGTGGACGCTGCTGCACTCGATCGCGGCCGCGTACCCGTCGCGCGCGTCGCCGGCGCAGCAGCAGGACATGTCGCAGTTCCTGCGCATCTTTGCGCGCATCTACCCGTGTTGGAGCTGCGCCGCGGACTTCCGCGGCTGGATGGCGCAGCCCGGCACCGCCGACCTCGCCGCCGTCGTCCGCGGCCGCGCGACGCTCGGCCGCTGGCTGTGCGACGCCCACAACGACGTCAACGCCAAGCTCGGGAAGAAGCTGTTCGACTGCTCGAAGTGGGAGGAGAGGTGGCGCACCGGCGGCGAGGGCTGCTGACTGCTGTCCGGCTCCCTACGACGCGAGTTCCGCTCGCTTGGATGCCCGTCGATAGAGAGAGAGAGATAGATAGATGGATCGCCGTTGCCCCGCTCCGGTGCTTGCCCGCAGTGATATCCAGCTCCCCGCCCTGTAGATACCGTGACCGCCCCCCAGCGCCGGACACGGCAGCAACCATATCCCCACCCAGTTTGCAGTCCGGATCACACACGATCACTCGCCGGAACCCGCCCGCCCCCTCCGTTGCCGTTGTTCGCGCAGACAGCGTGACGCTCGCCGCAGAGCGGGCACCCACAAAGCTCCTTTCTTTTACGCACCAATCTTGGCCGTGTGGGAGTCGCCGTCCGAGCTTCCAGGGTGCTGGTGGTTACACTCGATTGCACCATTTGCGTCACTTCCCCCCCCTCCCCGGGAAGAAGAAGAAGAAGAACGAGAACCGGTGGGGGGGGGCGTCCGCACTACTGTGGACGGGGCTAAAATCGCATGCACGCGCATCCCGTGTGCTGTGTGTCTACGTATGGGCAGTGGAGGAGGGAGGGAGGAACACGAGCTGCAGCGGATGCCCCTCACCACCCCACTCCGCTCCACTCCGCTCCACTCCATGCCACGCCACTCCAGTCCCCGTGGTGCTGGTGCTGGTGCTCGTGCTGGCCAACGCTCACGCCGTGTCACTCGAGCTGCGCGCTGTGCAAGCAGACATCCGACATCCGTCGGGTCGTGCAAAAGGGGG
>Ga0307508_10002467_pt1 | contig 19499 bp, 23 predicted proteins | sample 9_EM_MG_FD_203089 | JGI IMG/M metagenome (GOLD analysis project Ga0307508, IMG submission 203089) | Populus trichocarpa ectomycorrhiza microbial communities from riparian zone in the Pacific Northwest, United States - 9_EM | ecosystem: Host-associated > Plants > Roots > Unclassified | place... | reverse complement strand
GGGGCAGAGAGAAGTGGGAAGCAGGAGGTAGTAAGGAACAGATGCGGGAGGGCAGCGAGGGCTGGGATGTGTGGTTGCGGTGGTTGAGTGAGATGTGAGTGAGGGCAGGGAAAGCGGTCAGACAGGCGTGTGGTTCGCTATGGGCAGAATTGTCATCGAATTTTTTCGGCTAGCAACTGAGATGCACTGCAGACGAAGGTTGACGCTGCAGACGGACGGGGAGGGGGGGGGGGGGGGCAACAGCAGTGGAGCGGCGAGACAGACAGATGGAGGAGATATATTGGGTGAGCGGGCTCAGCGCAGCGCGATCTTCTCTGCGTTCGTTTCCGCGCTTCTTTTCTTTCTTTCCTTCCTTCCTTCCTTCGGTTCTTCCTGTTCTTTCTCTTCGGTGAGGATGTTTGGAGGCGGAGCGCAGAGGGCAGGGACGGGGGGGGGCGGGGGCGGATGGGATGGATGGATGCGCAGCGTGGACTGGGACGAGCGGGGGGTGGTGATTGGGGAGACGGAGGCTCGATGGGAAGAAGGAGGCTCGATGGGGGGGGGGGGGAGTGGGTTGAGGAAGAGAGAAGGAGGAGCAGAGTCTGGTTGAGGAATCAGTCGCACTCAGGTGGGAAGGGGATGGCGCCGATGATGATGCCGGTCGTTGCGGCTGCCCTTCGGGGTGTGTGTGAGTGTGTGTGTGTGTGTGGTTCGGACGTATCGAACCGAGTAGGGATTGTGACGGGGGTCTTTTCCAAAATTAAATCAACAGCGACGGACACACCACGAATGGGAATGGGGCAAATGCGATTTGTTTCCGTTTCCGTTTCCGTTTTGTGGTGTTTTTTTTTTGGTTTTTGTTTTCTTTTGTTTTCTTTTGTTTTCTTGTTTTTGTTTGGGGGGGGGGACGGGTTTTGCATGTGCACGCGTGTGTATTTTTTCGCAGCGGTGTTCTCCTGTTGTTCATCCATCCGTTTATTTTAATTTGCTATCTATGATACATATCGCTGCGGCAGCAGTCGGTGACCACAGATGGCGCCCGGAAAACGGCCTGGTGGCGTCGTTGCGGTGGAGGATCGCATGCGAATGGCCCACCAGGTTGGCCAGGACGAGCGAGTGCGCTAATCGGACAGCACGGCCCGGCTGGTTGGCCGGCTGCGGCCACTGGCAGCGCACGAGCGGGAAACAAGACACGCAGAACAGCACAGGAGACACGGCGACAGCACCAGCGCAGCAGGAAGAAGAAAAACACGGAGCAAGAAGAGGGCGACGGAGCTCGGGACAGCAGGCGCGTGGTGCGTGGTGCGTGGTGCGTGGTGCGTGGTGCGTGCTGCTGGCTGCTGCTGGTTGTGCCTGTGCTGGGGGACGGGTTTGTCAGGGTGTCGCGATCCGTTTCGCTCGCGTGGGTTGGCGGCGTGGGACATGCAGCGCAGTGGGAGCGGGAGGAGAGCGCGTTGCTAGCTACGGCTGGCTGGCTGGCTGGCTGGCTGGCTGGCTGGCGGACCAGCTGGCCGGAAACGGCGATGCTGATGATGTTGCTGGTGGCGGCGGCGGTGGTGGTGGTGGTGATGATGATGGTGCTGATGGTGCTGATGATGCTGATGATGCTGATGGAGGGCTGGCGGGCGAATGGGAGTCACAAACATCCCCACCAACCAGTCCGCTCAGATGATTCGTTATCACGATAGCAGCACGCGAATGGCCCTCTTCTTTGTCTCTTCCTTTTTCGGGTTCTCCAGGATTTCCGGGCCCGCTGTTTTTCTTTTTTGGCCAGAGGCTCGCGGTGTGCGGCGGGTGACTCGATTCGAGTCGGTTCTCGAGTCCTGCGGTCCGGATAACACCGACGGCGACGGAGACGATCGCGCGGCGCAGGGCGCAGGAACATGTGTGGCCCAGAGACGCGCGTCGGCCAAGCAGAAAGGGAGAACGCAGATATCTACATATCTACAGATATCGCCCACGGGCAACGGTGAGTGGGCCGTGGCAGAAACCGCCAGGAGATGAGCGGAGCGGAGGAGCGAGCGAACGGAACGGTGCGGAGCAGCGCAAACAAGCGGCGAGCGAAAAAACATTGACGTCTGAAGAGAAAAAACAAAGGAAAAAATGACAGAACTCAATGGAAGGCGCCGAGGAGACGCGTGACGGGGGGGCACAACCGGCGAAGATGGTAAAGAAAGAAAAGAAGAAAAAAAACATCACTGGCTGCTGCTGACGATCAGCAGCCGAGCCAGAGACACGGAGAGAAAACACGCAGCGATCCAACCCCCCAAGCTGGGCACGACACAGCCCAGAAGCAGAGGAACGACACACACACTCCATCGCACAGAAGAGAAAAGAGAGAAAGAAAAAAAAACTCCTTCCGAACCGGGAGTGTCGGCAACAAGCAAGGCGCACACTGTCCCGCACAGTCACCGCTCCGTCAAGTGTGGGGGGGGTGTGAGTCTGGTGTGCAGTGCAGTGCAGTGCAGTGCAGTGCAGTGGCAAGTTGCCAGTGCAAAGCAGCGATTGGGATGATCTGCATGGACCCAGTGGCGAAAAAAGAAAGCGGCAGAAGGGAGGGAGCACGCACGAGAAAAACCAAGGGAAAAAAGGGAGGAAAAAAAGAAGAAAAAACTACTCGAAAAGACCGAGAGAGACAGAGATAGAGAGAAAAAAAGTGGATCGTGGAGAACAGTCCCCTTCCCCCCCTCACCCCCCACGGATTCGTCAAAACCCGTATGTATGTATGATGTACACATCCATCCAGCTGGATGGAAACAGCCCCTCCCCCCCTTCGCAAGTGTGCGCACACAAACACACAGACAAACACACACTTGTGTATATCCACACTTGTATCCACACGAGGACGATCCGCAGATGAGGCGACCGCACGGGGGACATGGAATATTAAGCTTCAGAGGCAACCCTCCCTTCGAGCAGCAGCAGCAGCAGCAGCAGCAGCAGCAGACGCTGGAAGCGAAGAGCAGATGGGATAACGGTCGCTAGCAAGCAGCCGGGGGGGGATATCCATCGCAGGGTAAGGAACTGGGGGGCAAAGAAGTAAACATATCCCAGGTCAGCGCACCCTTGAACGTCAACCGGATATCGCGAGCTCGAGCGCGATGGGCAGCTTGCTTTTTTGCCTGCAAACCCACTCTTCGCGAACCCGGACGTGATCGATGATGGCTCGACACAGCCGGAGGGGGGGAGAGCCCTCCCTGCCTTGCCTGCCCGGCAACTCCGTACTACATACATAGATACACCGGCCAGCCAACCCGATTGCTGCCAGCCAACCAGGCAGCAGCTGAGATAACACAACTGCAATGTCGATATCTATCTATGTATGTATCGAGCCAGAGCGTGCGGAAGAGGATAACGTGAGCGGGGGGAGCAAATCCGAAATTCGTCCGACTGGGCGCTTCTCCGAAACAGCGCGATTTATTGCCATTGGCGTCGATGCGGTGGTACGCGCCGCCGCCGCAGCAGCAGCAGCAGCAGATGGGACGGAAGCTCGCGGTTGGTGCTTCCCGTCCGTCCGAAGATGCGGATTGCCGGCTGGAGACGCCGAGTTCGTCGGTTGGAAAGTGGGCGATTCTCCTCCCCTCCGCCAACCCCGCTTGCCCAACACACACCCCTTCCTCCCTTCCTCTTGCTGCCTGGCTCTTCCGTCAGCCGGGGCGTTGGAGATACGCATCCGGAAGTGCGGAAGGTAGTGTGATGCGACGTGATGTGACGTGATGTGATGCGATGTTCGCGGGCTCGAGTAGACCTGAAGCCGCGGTACGGTTGCTGCGGGGCGCACATGCTGCACCGCCTCCCTTATTTTTTTATTTTTTTTCCCTTTCCTTGTGTTGTCCGGCACGAGAATACGGATTGAAGGAAAAGGGTGGCCGCCGAACCAGACCGGATCGGGGCAATCTTACCCGCTTATAGGGCGAAAAGGGGGGCGGGGGGGTGACAGGAAGCAGACGTCACTGCATCTTTTCCGCTGAAACCGAAATCGGATATCGACGGTGGTAATTAATAATAAGGGCCGTGCTCGGCAGACAAGCTGTAAAACAAAGCATGAATGACAAAAAAAAAAAAAAAAAAAAAAAAAAAAGAGGGAAAAAAAAAAAGAGGAGAAAAAAAACCGAAGGAACAGCATGAAGGGGGGGGGGGGCAGAAAAAAAAGGTACAATCCCGTCAAAAAGCAGTGTGCGGTGTCACGCGCAGCGTGGGAGAAAGCATGCGGCCTTCTCAGCGACCAAAATTTTGGGGGCGATGCTCTGCAGAACTCGGAATTGCTTTTTCTTTCCTCGCAGGGTTCATTCCACAGTCCCAGATATAGAGTAGATACATTCGACAAAATGCTCGATATTGGTGGGGGCTTTTTAGTTTTCTTTTCTTTTTTCTTTCCTTTTTTGCCGGTTTCGTTCTCGGTGCAGGAACCAGCCCGAACGGGACGAAAGGGCAGGAAGGGTGGTGTTGGATGGGCTCTTCTGCAAGATCGACCGGCGGGAGCAATCGTGACTGGGGGGGGGGAGTCATGAAGCGGGGGTGGTGGTGGAGATGGTGGTGGAGATGGTGGTGTCTGGGGGAGCAGAGCCTCCGGGCCTCGTGGGAAGCTCGGGCATCGTCTATCTAGCGGCACCAATTGGACGGTGCCCGGTCCAAGGCTGGATGCCTCGTTCCTCGCCCTCCCTTGCCTCGCTCGAGGGGAAGTGAATCCCGACGGGGCATGTATGTACATCGCACGCCGGCAATCGCGACGACCCTGACCTCACTCGGCGCGATGCGGGCGGAGCGTGGAGGGGCGGCGGTCAGGATTATGTGTGATGAGACACCCAGGAGACAGACCTGTAGATGTGTATGCATCGTGCGCAGGTGTGGGATGGAGGGGATGGAGGGGATGGATCGGATGGATGGGATGGATGGGCGGAGCGAGGGCAGGCCAGCACGCGCGGAAGGCGGGAGCAGGGAACAGGAATGCGACGAGGGGCGGATTCGGGACGAGAAGGCTCGATCAGAAGGGCTGGTTGGCGGTGCATCATCTGGCAGGGCTGGCCGGCAGCAAGCGAATCGTCAAGGGCTCGCTCGCTGATTGCATCGCGGCTCTCTTGTCTCTCCGCCTTTTCCCTTCGCCATCGCGGCCCTTCCGGCGGCGAGACTTCGACCGACCGACCGACCGACCGACCGCGCCGTCGAAACCGGCGACGGACTGCCCAACGAGATTGCGGCTGCGCCTCCAGCGTCTGGACGCCCGCGGAACAGAAAGGAAGTCGTATCCATCTATCCGCTCCGTTAGACTGCCTGTTCCATGGAGAGAAGAGAGAGGGGAGAAGGGATGTTTTGCCGAAGCTCCGCTGCCACTCGCGCCAGATGACGATTCCAGAGCAATCTATCCACTCGAGCGAGCAGCGATTCCGCTCCCCACTCTCCCACTCTCTCTCAAACGGGAAGTCGACTTGTTTGGGCTGGCGCGGTGTGCGAGCAATCTGCGTCCGCTCACCTCGGCCACACGCTGTCTATATCTCCGACCCTCATCGGGAGTTCCGTCCGTCGTGCTGACGGGCGACTCTAGCGTATCTAGCGGCTCTGGTCTGCTCCAGCTAGCGCGAATGCGTATTCCATTCCTCTTCACGGGTCGGCCGGACGCCGGAATGGCTTTGCTTGCTTGCTTGCTTGCTTGTTGGCTGGGCTGGGCTGGGCTGGCTGGCTGGCTGGCTGGCAGAAGCAGTGTTTGGTCTTGAGGGCAGCGAGAGGGCAGGGAGACCCGCCCTCATCCGTCCGAAAAGGCGAAGAAAGGGCGACGCCGACGACGCCCATTTTTTTTCCCCCCGCTCGTACGGTACATAGCTCACTCTGGCTCTCCGAAGCGACCGAGTTTTGCGGGCCTAACCCGATCGGGAGATGGCATAATGTTTTCATCAGTGTTTTTTTTTTCTTTTCGCCCCGCGCCGAGGGAAGAAAGAAAGAGCCGAAAAGAAAAGAAGAAGAAAAAAAAATGGGACAAAAAAGAGGATCCCATTTCCCCCACCAGGAGCACTGTTCCCGATGAGTCGTGCGGCACTCACGAATCACGACACCTTCTTACGTCGCCACCACAAACCCCACCACCATCCACCCACACACCCACCCCACCCCACCCCACGACAACTTTTCCCAACGACTCATTTGAGGTTCAATCAACCCACCCGCGATCACAGGAGCACCGGCTTGAGTATGACTGGGCACCCTGAAATATTAAAGCACCTAATGCGCACTCTACTCTACAGTAGCCCCCAGGACGTCCACTACTCCAATTCCAGAATGTACATACTCAGAGTGGCACATGCGCCCTTCGTGGGATCGTTATGTATCTAGTCGGGCACGAGTGATGCTGGCGAGCCCACCAGTTGATTCTAAAGAGGGAAACGGCCCTTCTCGCACCGTCGTCATGATCCTTCCCTAGGCCCGTTCGGCGACACAGCTAGCCAGCTAGCGCACGCCTTTTGTGCGTTTCTCCGTTCCACTTCGCCTGTGGATAGGATCTAATTGGCTACAGGTCCTCGCGAGACGGCCAGTGGACGGAGTTTTAGACGAGGTGGCTTTCGAAGGGAGCAGAGGAGACCTTCACTCACAGCTCGCACCAGCATCGCCGCTGGCATCATCGATATCATCGGATTGTCTGTTCGCAGGGGGGGCAAAAAATCGGATACATATGTATGTAGTAGATAGATGATAACTTCGCCGCGCCTTGACCAGGGGTGGTTTAGTAGTGGTTGCGGTCGACGTCGTACATACATCATACATATCCACATACATATGTACATACATACATACCTACATAGATGATCCACCGTTGGGGTTGCAACGAGGCGCCCTCAAACATACAACCAGCCCTCTTCCATTTTCCTTTTTTTTTCCCTTTTTTCCTTTTTTCCTTTCTTCTTTCTTTTTTTTCTTCTGCTGATTCATGGTTTGTATTCCCGTCGCCAAGCCGACCGGAATCTCTTGCGCCGGCTGAGGTGTGTGTGTGTGTGAGCTTGACCACCTCCCCGATTCTGATGGACACCATGCGGTCCGGAGCTTTGGCCTTGCGGGCATCCGCGATGCTTTTCTTCTTCTCCACAACACCACCCAGACCCAGATGCGTACTCTACTCCACATCGAGAAGAAAGAAAAAAAAAAGAAAAGAAAAAACCAGCCTCCGAAAACAGCAAAGGCTCGAGAGATTAAGGGGAATCGCCGGTGCAGCTGTCCAATTGCATTCCGGTTGCAGCTTGGTACGACCGTGGTGGCGGCGGCGTGGGGGGGGGAGAGCGGTTGGCTGCGTGGATACGACACTCACTTACCAAGGCATCGGCTTGCCCCCGTGAGTGCATGTGGGTGCTGAGGGAGCACACAACATCAGGCGATTGCAAAGCAGAATGCCTACATATGATACCGGGCTTGCGGTGGACACGGGAAGAGCTCGAGGGAGATGAAAGCTCCTGGAGACTCCACCGAGAAAGGGGTGCAAAGACATCATCTGTCTCTCCCTTGCTTCCAACTGCCTTTAGCGGTTGACTGCCAATCACGACTTTTCCGGGGTCATCCGCACACCCGGATTCCCCGCCGATCAGCATTTGCCAGCATCTGTATGTATGCAGACAGACAGACAGCTGCGTTGCAAGAGGAGCAGGCTGAGGGGCGCGCCGAAAGTCGAACCCGAGCGGCCCAGAGTGGTTTCCACGTTGTGCTCCGATATACACACCTGGACCGCAGCGACAGATGCATATCTAGGCACGTCTGGCCGTGTCCGTCTCGCACATCCAGTCCGACGACCTTCGCCCCGGCAGCTGCCCCTCGTGTCGGGCCCGCGAAGCGAAGATGAGCCGCCATGCTGCTGCGCTGCACCACACGGCCTGGCCCGGAAAGTTGGCAGACCGATCGCAATCCAAGACGTCAGTCCGCGGAGAGGCCACGCACTCAAAGGGCGTTCGCTCCGGCGACTCATCGATGAAACGCCGTTATCGCTTTCGACTCACTGCCTTGACGGCTCGGGATGTGGTCGGATCCGACATGAATTCGGATGTGCAGCCGGTCCGCATACACACATACACACACACATACACACACAGACATGTTGTACGTCGAGCGCACTACATATCAATCTTCATGATCGAAAGAACCTGCACGGCACCAACAATATCTAATCAGCAGAGGCGCTCAGCTCCACGATGGGTCGGAATTGGCCCCTGTTCCGCAACCGATCCGGGGGGGGGCCTCAGCAAGCCACATCGGAGAATATGCCTACAAGGGCAGTTCACACGGTCGGGGTTGGCAATCCCTGGGAGAAGGGCAGGAGAGAGGGAGGGAGGAGGGGCAGCAGGGCTTTGAGCTTCCACGCCCGCTTGCACTCGTGCTGTGCTGTGCTGTGCTGTGCTGTGAGCCCACGAACCAGCAGGCACTCCGCTGGTCCGGGTGCTCCACCTGGCAGGTGCTCTCGGCGATGCGTATCTGCATATGTATGAGCGCGACTGTGGGAATGTGTGTGTGGCTGATCATGATCCGAGTTGTCTAGCCGCGCTCTGGCTGCACACTGCACCACTTTAGAGTACTCTACACTCGGGCTGGATATGAGCACTTTATGGCGCATATTCTACATACATATGGAATGCGCCTGCCATCAGCCGTGCTCTACTCCACTCCGCTCCACGCACTATAGTACGGTAGGTGGGAGGGCATTCTCCACCGCTCTTCGTGCGTATAGACATCTATAGAGCACGCGGGCGATGGGGCGGCATGGTTCCACCCTCGCTTTCGTCCCGCGGACTCACGGCTTCGGATTGCGGCCTGTGCCACGGGCCTTGACCCGGAGCGAGACCTCGACGGCCAGGACATGGACACATCCCCGGGATTCAGCACACATATCTGCAAATGTAGTCTAGCTGCTGCCTGAGTCAGCACTACAAGAGTAGAAGTAGATATGTGCATACATATGTAGAGCAGATATGCAGTAGTACATGAGGAGATATCTGTCCAGAAGGTGGCGCATGTCCCGACTGCTGACTATGTAGAGTACATACGTTGCTGTCTGCCCAGCCCGCCCGTCGTCTCTCCCTTCCTTCTGCCTAATTCGCTCCATGCGTTGGAGCAACATCATCTCATCCCTCATCTCGGCACATGGTGCGTTCGACGCGGGAGATAGATGTGATGGGGCGATGGATGGACAGACAGACAGAAGCATGGGATGGGAGTTGCAGCCCAGAGCGTCGTGGCCGGGGGGGTTTTCGATAGACAACGGCACGACAGGGAACCCCAGAAGACGTGCGGGAGAGCAGGGTCAGGACACGCACGCACGCACGCACAGGCAAGCAAGGACCAGGGCCGGGCGCCGTTAACGACGCTCCGCGCAAACTCGCCAGCTGGGAGGCTGTTCCGGGGGGAAAGTCCAGTCGTCGCACAGGAGCGAGGGCGCGAGGGAGATGCTGCATGAATCACCATCGCCTCCGCCAGCATCAGCATCAGCATCAGCATCAGCATCGCCTCCTCCACCACCACCAGCGCCACCACCGTCCCCCGCCCCGCGTCCAAATTGACGGATGCCGAGTCGACAGACCTTCCCCGACCTGCCCGCCCGTACATACCCGCGACGAGCCTTCGGAAGGCGGGCTAGCACCGCTCGGGATGGTCGATACATACTATACTTCTCGTCCGGTATCCAGCCTCGAGTGAAGGGGCTCCAGACCGGCCCCCCCGTCCCGATTGGGAAATCGCAGAGTTACCGGAACACCGGCACCGCAAATGGCCCATCTGCCCACCATTCCATGCACCGATTCCGCTCTAGGTATGCTCCATCCCTCGCGCCCAGGCGATGCGCGTGGCTACAAGCAGGCTAGGATCAAATTCCTGGGTGTGGGGAGGGAGCGAGAGCGAGAGAGAGGGGCCGGCGGCGGGTGACGGGCGACGGACGACGGGCGACGGACGACGGGCAGTGGATGCGCCCAGGGCAAGAGTGGTGCGCCTGAAATGTTACTCATCACAATCGCCGGACGCAGCATCGCACGTCGAATCGACTGGCCAGCGACCGTGCTGGCCACACCGCCTGTGCTCCATTGCAGATACACATCTACGAGAAGCCGGCTCGGATGTTGGGCGTTTCGCACATGACCTCGCAGAGACCAAATCGCAGTCCGTACATGCACAATGCACAGTGCTGGGCGAAATTGCTGTGGCGCCGGAGTTCCCCATGTCGAGTGCTCCCAACCACTCCAAAGTTCCCACCGCCCATCTGGGCTGACGAGAGCCAATCAAATGGAGATTTCAACCGTTCGTCTTGGGGGGAGGGGGGGGGGGCTTCTATTTTTGGCGCGGTCAAACAGCCTGATTCACAGGTTCATGCGTATGTAGATGCGCTCTCGCTCGCGGTGTGTGCACGAATATCTGCTGAGTGCCCAGCAGCACATCACATCATCCACTCGTTTTTGCCGGCGTCTGATACAATACGACACGACGGGCCATATATAGGCTACCGCGTTATGGACCGTGTCGTGTTGTTGTTGCCGTCGTCCTGCTGGTGCTGATGCTGTCGCAGTGCCGGCCGCCTGCCACCCCAACAGCATTCCCGTGTTGTGGAGAGTGCTCCCTACCATTGGCCAAGGGGCTCGCCGCCGCGCATGAGCTCTCCGAGCACGCATTAAGTGCGGGTGGATACTGGAGGAAGTCGCACGCGTTCCAGCTCTGCAGGCTGCAGTTGTCCTGAGGAACCCGTCCACTATGTTCCTATCCCGGTTAAACCGTTTTCTGTCTCCTGGGCAAATGCCGGCCAGCCATTGTCGTCACGGACGGCTGTTGCGCTGTGATGGAGCATGGCCACGAGCAGGGCAGGCATGTATCTACATACATATCTATCCTGTCCCCGCCCCCCCCCCCCCCCCCCCCCCAGCTCCGAAGCTGGGGAGGATGGGGTTCTAGCGAGCTTCCACCGCAGGGGTTTGGATGGGCTTTCATCGCGACTTCCGACGCAGAAGCCGGGCCTGCCCCCCCCCCGGCCCACTTCCGAGCGCTGGACGGAAACACCCCAGACCAGAGGGAAACTACATGGCCATGTTGTCGCTGCGTCGACCCTCACTCAGTTCTCGGATGGGACCGAACTACAGGCAGAGGTAGACGGTGCCATACGCGTTTACCGCCGGGCATTCGCGACCTGGGCGGAGGGAAGAGGCGAAGTGGGTGGCATGTTGCGGGTTTTCTTTTTCTTTTTCCTTTTTTTTTCCTTCCTTTTTTTTTTCTGGTGTGAATTCCATGCCCATCCATGAGATTTTGCGGGACGGATGGCTACACCAGGCACGATGTTTCCTGTCCCTCCACATGGCGCACGCGCATCGATAGATAAATGTCGCCTCCGCAAGCAGGCGCACACGCACACGCAACCCTCGGCCAGAACTGCTGCTGCCGCCTTCCGTCGTTCGGCGAGATGGTCACGAGCATCCGAGAACAATATGGTTGCGCGCGCACGAAACACGGCCCTCTTTCCACGGAGAAACGTCTGGAAAAAAGCTGGTTCTCGTTCTGCAGCCCCTGTCGGCGCTTGCACCGGAAATCTGCAAAACAGACGATGAAGCGGGGACCGGGCCCCGGCGATGTCGCGCCCCGCCTCCGTCAATCTCTCTCCGTCGTTCTCCCCTCCTCCCCCTCCTCCCCCTCCTCCTCCTCCTCCTCCTCCTCCTCCTCCTCCTCCTCCTCCATCAACGTCCTCTTCCTCCCTGTACCGTAAGCGCTCGATCGCTTCGATCCATGCTGCATCTCGTTAGGCAGTCGTCTGGGAACGAGACAAGCGCATAAACAATTCTCCGAGACAAGAGAATCGTATCATATACGTACATACAGACATCATGCTTTTCTTTTTTGTCCGTTTCTCTCCTGGAGCAGTCTCCACTACGGTGTTTCACCAGGCGGTCACGCCGAGGCTCCACTTCGATATCTCGGTATTTGCATCTCGCAGGAAGCCCCCCCCCCTCCTCCAAATCTCCCCCAGCTCACCTCATCGCACTTCACGGAGACGGAGGGGATCGATGGCTCCGATGCACACGTATTCACATACGTACCTATGTAGACACGGCTCGACAACGTCGGGGGGGGCAGAGAGATATTCCGGAACAACCCTTATTCGATCCCCCCCCCCCATCCCTCCCGGTGATCGCTAGGGAAGGTTGGTTTTCCCGGACGCACCATGCGCTTGCCCTGGCTCGCAGGTCTATGTACTCTAGAGTACATGCGTATGATACATCCCCCCCCCACTTCCCGTCTTATTTTTATTTATTTTTTGGTTTACATTCATTAATCGCATGCGACCTATCTAGATCATGGAGATGTGAGGACACACTTTTTCCGGTTAAAACCCCACCTGCCGTCTGCGTATGTACGCGTGCAACACATCGTGTTTCAACGCAAAACGAGAGAGAGGGAGAGAGACGTACATACATACATACATACATACTTACTTACTTACTTACATACATATGTACATACACGATGCAGCTGCGGTCGGCGGGGGGAAGGGGGCGGGGAAATTTGAACGGGACCACCAGACGAGCATGCACTCGCTAGCTAGCCACATTTGGACACGAAGAAGAGGAAGAGGAAGAGGAAGAGGAAGAAGAAGAAGAAGAAGAGAGAGAGAGAGAGGGAAAAAACAAAGTGGTTCGATTATTCCGTTACCGTTAGAGTATCATCCATCCTCGCCATCAATCATCCAGCACTTAGTATGTACCAGAGCTAGCAGCAGCAGCAGCGGGTTGCAGAGTAGATGGTAGCACTCAGTCACGCCACATCACTCGAAGCGGGGGGTGGCGCGAAGTGGGTGTGATCCCCGTCGGGTTATATTGGGCTGTGTGTGGGTTTCGTGAGCAAGCAGGCAGTGGTACTGCCATATGAGCTTTGTGGACGCGCGAAAGGGACCACCCGGGGGGGGGGGGTTATTGTACATAGATATCTGCTGATTTTTTTTGTCTCCTTTCTTTTGACGACAGCGGCACCGGCTCGATAGATATCTCGACTGTGTGGAAGGAGTGGGGAATGGAGCTAGAGGCGGAGCTGGAGCAGAAGTAACTGGGTGGGGGGGGGGGATCTTGTGTGCACGCGGAGGACTAACTCTCCACAACTCCCGCCGCCGCCGCAAAAAATAATAATAATAATAATAATACGAGATAGCTATCTAGATATGTACACACATGTGTACTTCCGGTGGGGGGGGAGATGCACGCTCCTCCCTCCGCCGGGCCCAGTGTTGCGGGCGGACGGACGATTGGCTGTCCTCCCGTCGGTCCGTCCGTTCGTCCGCGGCCCAGGCTGCGATCGACACGTGAAAGACACTCTCACACACACACGACCATGTTTGCAGCTTCTCGCCTCCGTCCACTCGCGGTCCGCAGGTGGGAGGGAGCGCATCGAAAGGTGTATCGCCACACACCCACCCACCCACCCAACGGAGGGAGGGAGGGAGGGAGGGAATGATAGGGTGGGGTGGGGGCGTTGGGCCAATCGGTTGGCTGCGAGCCGTTCCCCCCTCCTCTCTGGCCCCCACCGCCTTCGCCGCTGGTTGGTCGGCGGGAAGGGGGGGCCGAGTGAGTGAGTGCTCGGGCAATCCAGCCAACCAGGCTGAAGATGCGCTGCGTGCGTGTGCGTGGGTGGAAATGTAAACGTCATGCTCCGCCCCCCCGAGTGGCCAGTCGCAACAGACACGGACACGGCACGGGGGGGGGAAGCGGACGGTTGCGTGCACGCGCGGGGCAGACGTCGCCGTCACATCATGCAACCGACGGATTGGGGAGAGAGGGAGGGGGGGCGATGAGATCTGCTATTCGCGTGTTCTGCTCCCAACAGAACTTCGGCGGGAAACGTCATCTCTCCCTTCCCCTCTCCCTCTCCCTCTCGTCCAACGCCCGCAAGCCAGGAAAGCAACGTCCGGGACCGTGAGGTGGGGAGACCTTGCCCCGTCCCCGAAACACGATTGGGCGGCGTCGGGAGCCACGGCTGACACCGACGGGACCGTTTGGCGTCCCCTCCCCCCCCCCCCCCGGGCGCCCGCGCGCTGGTCTCGTCCCGTCTTGCTGGGATGGCTTGCTGGATCCGAACAAACTCGACCGCTGGCTGGGCGCCACCGCCAAAGGCTGGGCAGCTGGCGGCGGACACGGGGTGGCGGTGCTTTCTGCCGTGCTCCAGCCACCGACTGAGGCTGTTTGGCCAGTTGGACGCTGGCCCGCCCAATCGCCGCAGACCTCGTTCGTCCTCGCATCAGATGTCGAGGAGCGGCGTAGATAGCCGTGTTGGAAGGTAGGTAAGTAGTTGGATGTATGTGTGTAGTACCGCCGGACGGAGGCTTTTCTCTGGGGCGGGCTTGCGTGGACTGCTGATACCGTGCGTGTTGGTTGCTCCGCACCCATCTACGCACACACACGCACACGCACAGCAGTGTCGTTGTTGTCGTTGTTGTCGTTGTTGTTGTCGTTGTTGTTGTTGTTGTTGTCACCCTCTGCTGCGCACTGCTGGTCGTGTTGTTGCTATTGCCGGAGCCGCCGTCCGTTGCGGTTGGGGCTCGGGTTTGCGGCGAGAACAACGGCCGCGCCGGATGAGGTATTTTTTTCCCTCCCGTGCTGTCCTCTGTCTTTCCTGTGCGGGTTTCCCACTTTTATTTTTGGGGTCCTTCCCCTTCGGCGAATGGCTGCTATTGGCTGTTGTCCTGGATTTAAACGTTCCCTTTTTTTTCTATAGATACTTTTTTTTCCTCCATGACCCGTGGAGGCGTAAGATGGAACAACATGAAACGCGGGGGCGCTGAGCGGGGGGTGGGGTCGGCGAGGCGAAAACGAGGCGACGCGAGTGTGGTGACGATGGCGACGGTCCCCCGCCGCCGCCAGTGCAAACAGCTCACCTCGCCTCTCGCCGTCCGTCCAATCGCCGCCGCCGCCGGCCTGCCACGGAAGCCGGCGGAAGAAAACGCTTCTGGCTGCCCGTGTCGTGCGGTGAGATGGTCGAGCGTACCTACATATAGATACTCGACATAGATATCTAGATACGCATGCTGGCCTGGGATGCGCCAGTACTTGCTTGTGCGCCGCTGTGGCTGAGCTCTCCGGCCTGTGGCTCGTGCCAGCCCGCGCCACCAGCGTCGTTCGGTCGTCCGGCGAGCTGTCTTTCGCGCAATCCGTCCGGCGCGAGCACTCTGCATGCGCGGCGCGGCGGGCTGGCGCGCCGCCAAGCACTGCTCCGTCCCACGAGCACTGCTGGCTCCGGGCTGTGGACATCTGTCGCGACGACGCCGTTGACTCACACGCGCTCACTCGCGCCAGGTCTCCGCCGGACAGGTCGACGTGTCCGGTGAGCGCTAGTCCCGCCAGAGCTCCGCCGTACCTGGCGGCCGCTCCCTGTGCCGGCCGACGGACGTGCGGTGCGCTGGAGCGGCGCGTCCGACACGAGCTCGAACGAGGCGCTGCATCCGCCGGGCTCCGTGCCGGTCCCGGCGTGCTGCCCGGGCGCAGACGGGCGAGCCGCGTGGCGCTGCCAAGATCCTGCGACGCGCAAACTGCGCTGCACTGCACTGCACGGCACGGCACGGCGGGCTTTCGGCCACGCCGTTTCCGCGTGGACATATCGTATGTACGTGCGGAGTGGCAAGGATTGGGTCCGCCCGCCCGTCCGCCACGTCCGCAGCCCCAGCACCAGCACCAGCTGGTCTCCCTTCCTCCGACGGGGCCCGCCGCAATCCCTGCTTTCCCCTCCCTCCGCCTCCGTGGCCGCCCACCTGCGCACGCCGTTGTCTGCCGGACTGCAGTTCTACATACAGCTGGGGGGCTGCGAGGGGTATCCCCCCTTTCCGCAGCGCCCATGCCAGCTCTCCCGTGCTGTATGTAGCGTGACTGCCCGTCCGCCCGCAGCTCTCGTCGTGTTGGCACCGCGTGGAGCGCAGCGCCGTCCCCAGGGCTGGAGCCAGACTCGGCTAGTCGTGTGCACTGGGCAGCAGCGGAATGGGTCTTCTTTTTCTTCTTCTTCTTCTTCTTCTTCTTCTTCTTCTTTTTTTCCTTTTTTAAATTCGTCGCTCTTATCCGACTGGTTTTTGATCGTGAAGAGCCAGACGCAGAGAGTCTGGATTGCAACCCGCACTGCCGGATCCGAGAGGGCCCGAGAAGCCATAAAACTCAGCGATGTGCTAAAACTCTTCTGAATGCAGAAGTCTTTCCAAAAGCTAAAAAGCAGCGAGAATCAGCTCACGTCAGGTCTAGCACTCTAGAAACACCTTGGCAGAACCTCTTGCCAACAAACCCCCCCAGCCTGTTTGTCTGGTCAGTGAGCCAACTGAACCGTAGGGTTAAGCAGACAAATGCAAGGTCTGAGGAAAGCTTTTGTAGTTTGAGGGTTTAGCGATCCTCGCGTCGAGGGTAAAGCCTGAAGGCAGACTTCCACGCCTGAAATTTTACAACTCCAATTGTTGGCCTTTCCCTCAAGAATAGCCAAGGCTTTTAGCCGTGAAAGTCCACCTTTGGGATCCTACCGGCAGTTAGAGAGTGCGAGCGTTCAGGCAGAGTGAACTGCTGGAGACCTCGTGCCCCCCTTAGTAACCTGCTTGGAGGACTTTCATCCAGATGTGTCTGGCTAGTGACCCACCTCAATCTTCCTCCAGTATCTCCAGCCCGAGGCCTATCCACTTCTTAGGCTCTCCTCCCGTAGGCACAACTGCTTGCAGAGAGAGTTTTATGGCTTCTCGGGCCCGCGGAAGGGACGTCTTACCTTCCTCGCTTTCGTGTGCTTGCGATGCCAGCAGCCCGGCGACCGTATTGGCAGCCCTACATACAGCTGGCGCCAGCTAAGCTTCTGCTCCGATCGCTCCCCATGTCATGCCAGAACGAGCCCGGCCAGGGCCAGGGGCGCGAGCATCCAGGGGAGGAGAGTAGCCGGGTAGGCGGACGGGCGATGCGGGAGCGCGCCTGCCATTTGGCGCCTCGTCCCGAGCGAGCCCACCAGCCAGCTCGCTCTCCCTTCGCGGCAGGTGTCGTGCAGACAGCCCGCTCGGAGCGGTGGGAACAGCCCATCCCCATCCGACGCCTGGAGCAGGGGGGCGACAAGGTGAGGCAGCGGAGGACGGGTAGATACGCGCCGGACCCGCCCCAACTGGGCTCCACTCCTCCGCCATGCAGTACAGTGCATAACCCACCGCAGCGACCCACTCAACCTGAAACGGGGGTGGGACGGGGTGTTGCACTGGCGATCACTCGGCTGATGGTTGGTTGGAGGGCGGGGGGATGGGTGGGATGGGTGGGATGGATGGACGGATGGATGGATGGACGGATGGATGGATGGATGGATGGATGGATGGATGGATGGATGGATGGCGCGGACATTGCTCCTGATGCAGCCGCCGGGATGGCCCGGAAATGGACGGCGATGAGAGTCGCATGTAGGGCGCCATGATGCGTGCGAAGGGTGGCGTGGTTTGCGTGCGTCCACCTGCTGTGCATCTGCGCTCGCGGCTGCGGGGGATTCCGGCTCCGGTCCCACCGCCAGCGCCGCAGGGACAGATGCTCGAGTCGGCAGACGCCCACGGGTGGGCGGGGCGTCGGACGGCGGGGGCGCTTGGCCGCCACCACTGGGGCGCCGCTGCGAAGGCCAGCCTCACGAGCGAGCGCGGACAGCACATGCGCTCTGCTCTGCTCCGCTCCGCTCTGCTCTACTCTGCTCTGCTCTGCTCTGCTCTGCTTGGCTTGTGCTTTTCTGTTTGCTGTCGCGAGGGACACACACCTGCCGCTCGGACGGATGGGCATCCTGTGGAGGGGCCGCTCACATCTTATTTTTCCTTGGTCGAGAGCTCGCTGGGGTGATGAAGGGGAGATAGATATCCAGCGCGCCAGTCCCGGCGCCGATCGGCCCTCCTCGATCCAGCAGCTGCGAGCAGGCCCCTCCATCCGGCAGCAGTGTGCAGGCCCCTCCAACCAGCAGCAGTGTGCAGGCGGGGAGGGGAGGGGGGCGAGTGGGTGTGAGGCCTTTCCTGCGCTCCGTGCGATCGCGATCTTGCCCTCCTCGCGGGGCGCGTGCGCGAGAACCCGACGGGGAGGGGGAGCCACGATCGCCTGCTGCTGCTGTGGTGTGCGGGACGATATCGGCGGGGCGGGCCAGCCACCGTGCAGCGCCCGCGGGCTCGGACCGGCGTGCACAGCTTCTCACTCGCGCCGTTCCAGTGGAGACGCGCGCCAGCCCCGTCGCCATCGTTGTGTGCGCAAGCAGGAGGCGGAGATTGGGCCGGGGTCGGCGGCGCGCTCTGCGACGGCACGCGTTTCAACCTTCGCCCCTTCTCCCCTTCGTCGGCTTGGGCGTGCGGGGTTTGGAGACGCGATGCTCCCCGACAGCGATGAAACCCCCGGGCCCCGTGCCGAGCCGTGGCACCTCGGCCTCGTCGCCGGCGCGGGCGAGTGAGATCGAGTGAGGCGGCGTTCATGCGTGCTCACTCGTGCTTGCGTCCCGCGGTGGTCGCAGACTCGGCGACAGAGCCAGACGGTTCGCCCTTCGGCTGGCCAGCCCTCCCGACAGCGCGTACAGCGCGGAATGCGCAGCCATTCACGGAGCCCTAGGCAATCGTCAGCGAACGCCACCGCCTTGGACAGCTCCCCGTCTTCTCGGACGCTTCGCGCCGCCATCACCAGAACGGCCTCCGATGAACCCGGGTCCTGGCCCAGGTGTAAGCTGCCCGCGCTCTGCGGAAGTCGGAGCCTGGCATCCGAGTCGAAGTTCGGTTGGGTGCCCGAGCCGCAAAGGCAACGAGCTGGCCCGTTCCCAGCCACGGCGGACAAGAGCACCTCGCGGCGAGTTCACCAGCTGAAATCCGGACAGGCGGCCATTGTCACCCATCTCGAGCGGATTGGCGATCGCCGGAGCGACAACTGCTGGTGGTGCGGCGCTGATACCCGGGGATCATCCGCTCAAGAACCGTAGCCGGTGGAAGACTGCCCAGAAGACCCTTTGGGATGGACAGAACGACGGCGAGACCCCACCGCCACTAGACAGATCTTTTGCGGATGAACGGTGCGCGGGCCGCTGTCACGGCTTTTTTTTTTTTGCGGGCGGCGGATGTTGGAAAGCTGGCCCCCCACCCGCAGCGTGGGAAGGGAGGAGGCCTCGGGCGAGTCGGTTGTGGCAAGGGTGTGGGGATCTGGCTTCCCGTCTTTTCTTTTCTTTCCTTTTCGCGTTCCTTTTTCCTTCGTGTTGTGTTGTAGTGTTATGGGATCCGATTCGTTCCCAGGCGAGTAAAGAAGAGGAATTTTGCAACCGGCCATGATCTGTATAAGGCTGAATGCTGCGATGATGAAGCAACAAAAAACAGTGGTGGCGGAAGAGTATGTTGCGACGATGGCATGCAATTCACGACTAGGCAAAACAGAAAAAAAAGCGGTGATAGCACGACGGACTGCTGGTCCGCAAGTACTGTGTGGCGCGCTCTGGCGGAGACTGTGCTGGCGACGCGTGCTGGGAAACATGCACGGCGCTACCACCCGGGGGGGGGGGGGGGGCAGCAAACCGACGAACACGCACAACAAAAACCCCCAACC
>Ga0307508_10002466_pt1 | contig 19503 bp, 22 predicted proteins | sample 9_EM_MG_FD_203089 | JGI IMG/M metagenome (GOLD analysis project Ga0307508, IMG submission 203089) | Populus trichocarpa ectomycorrhiza microbial communities from riparian zone in the Pacific Northwest, United States - 9_EM | ecosystem: Host-associated > Plants > Roots > Unclassified | place... | reverse complement strand
TGAACACCGCCAGGACGATCCCGGCAAGGGGAAGCCAGCCGTTCTTCTGTCGGCTCTCGGTTTCTTCGGAATGCGCTAGGACCATGACCGACTCTCCCTATCGTTGGTAGGGGCAACCTAGCAGTGATAGGCAATCTCTTACAATGGTAGGCTGGCTGCCATTAGGCGAGGGAGGCCGATGGCCGGGCAGGACTGGGGCTATCCGGCGCCCGATGCAGACGACGGCGAGACGCGGCTGGACCGCGCCGAGATCGTGCGCGTGTGCCTCGAGATGCTCGACGAGGACGGGTTCGAGCAGTTCAGCACCCGGAAACTGGCGGCGCGACTGGGCATCAAGTCGCCATCGCTGTACTGGCACGTCAAGGGCAAGGACCAACTGTTCGCCCTGGTGCTCGACCACGTCGTCGGCCAGTGCGAACTGCCGTCGCGGCAGGCCGGCTGGCGCGAGCAACTCGACACCATCGGCCACGGCCTGCGCCAGGCTCTCATCGCGCATCCCGCCGCCCCGCAACTCCTGCTCGGCCGGCCGATCTTCGGGCCTAACGGCCTGCGCCTGACCGACCACGTCATCGGAGCCCTTCGCGACCACGAGTTCGGCGACAAGCTGGCAAGCCACGGCTACATCGTCTTCATCAACTACGTCATCGGCTTCGCGAGCCAGGAGACCGCGTTCGGCAAGGGCCCACGCCAACAGCTCGACAAGGTCGAAGCCTTCCTAGCAGCCCTACCCAAACAGCAATACCCCGACCTCACCGCCGTTGCTGGCGAGTTTCTGGCCGGCCACTTCACCGCGCGTTTTGACCTGGGCTTAAGTGCCATTCTCGACCGCCTGGCCGCGGAGAAGACTCAACACCAATAAGGCACCCTCCTGGCAGCACCCACGGGACCAGCCACGGTGACAGCCAGCCCGCAAGCGCGCCAACCAGCCTGGCCGAACATGGGACAACCCATGCATGAGTGGGCAAAAGAACGTCAGCGTCCATTCGGTGTCGGTGGGGACGCGGTACTCCTCGGTGGGCCGCAACGATCGTCGGCCTCCGACAGATTCCGATGGATGTCCGGTGGTTGCGCGCCGCACAGGAGTTCGATCCCACCGGCGTGTCGAGCTACGGCGAAGCCACCTCACCCAATGACCTCGCGCTGGAGACGGCGGCACCCGCCATCGCGCTTCCGGCCTTCGACAGCGACTGCGCCTTCATCCGATCAGGTCGGTCATGCGGTCGGCCTCGCTGTCGTTGCCTACCTCCCGGTACCGGTCCCGGGCCGCCCGCCACGCCGCCCGCGCCGCGTCCGGATCACCGGCCGCCTGATGGGCGGTGCCGAGCGCGGAGAAGCACAGCGCCGTACCCCACGGCTCCCGCAGCACCCGCCAGATCCGCAGCGAACCCTGTAGATGGGTGACCGCGGCGGCCGGGTCGCCGTCGGCTAGGCACCACTCGCCGAGAGCTCGCAACGCGATCGCGTGATCGCTGGACAGGCCCTCCCGTTCGAAGATCGCCAGCGCCTGCCGCAGCGCCACACCGGCCCGCCGGTCACCGCGGCGCATGTGCAGTTGACCCAGGTCGATCAGGGCCGTGCCCTGTCCGGCCGCTTGGCCGAGACGCCGGTACCGCTCCAGCGCCGCCTCGAAGGCGGTCTCGGCCGCTGCGAAGTCGCCCAGCTCCCGGTGAATCACGCCCTGCCCGCGGTAGGCGAACGCCTCCACGTCCGGGATCCGGTGCTCCCGGGCCAGGTCGAGGGCCGCGGTGAAGCAGCGCAGCGCCTCGCCAAGCCGCTGCTGCTCGCGATTCAGGATGCCCAGCGACCGCCACGCCGCGGCCTCGGCCGGGGCGTTGCCGACCTGGGCTGCCAGCACGATGCAGTCCTCCAGTGCCTGCCGGGAGACGGCATGGTCGCCGGCCCGCCGGTGCAGCGACGCCGCCAGCACCCGGGCGTCCACCTCGGCCATTTCTTGCCCGAGCTCGGCGAAGGCGGCCGCTGCCTGCTCGGCCAGCGCCAGACAGCGGGTCACGTCCAGGTCGCCGATCCCAGCCTGGCAGGCGAGCCCGTAACTCATCACCGCGGTGCCGAGCGCGTCCCGCGACCGCTCGCAGGCGACGGCGGCGATCCGGTGCACGGTCAGGTACTCGTCGGTGTGGTCCCGCTGGTAGAACAGGTCGCGGGCCGCGTCGGCCAGCCGCCACGCCAGCTCGCCGGCACCGGTCTCGGCGGCCTGCCGCACCGCAGCCACCAGCGCAGCCCGCTCGGCGGCCAGCCACCCGAACGGGTCCTCGGCCGGCTCCGCGAACCCGGCGCTTCGCGGCTCGGCGATCGCGGTGAGCAGCCGGTACGGCAGTCGCGCCGACGCCGTCCCGGTCAGCGCCAGCCACTCGCCCAGCACCCGGTGCAGGCTCTCCCGCAGTTCGTCCGGCTCCTCCTCGTCCTCGGCCTGTTCCCGGGCGCACAACCGGATCAGGTCGTGGAAGCGGTAGCGGAACACCCCGGGCACGTCGGTGCCGACGGTCTCCAGCAGATGGGCGTCCACCAACTCGTCGACCAGATCCTCGGCCTGTTCCAGGGGTACGTCCAGCAGCGGCGCGGCCACCCACGCCCCGAAGTCGGGGACGGCCAGCAGCGCGAGCCGCCGTAAGGCCCGGCGGCCGTCCGCGCTGATGTCGCGATAGCTGATCGTGAAGCTGGCCCGAACCGCCAGGTCGTCGGCCGCCAACTCGTCGAGGCGGCGGTGCTCCGCCGACAGCCGGTCGGCGAGCCGCCGCAGCGGCCAGTGCGCGCGCACCGCCAGGCGCGCTCCCGCCACCCGGATCGCCAGCGGAAGACGCCCGCACCGGCCGATGACGTCGGCCGCTACCGACGCCTCCGCGTCGACCCGGTCGGCGCCGCAGATGCGCCGTAGCAGGCGCATCGCCTCGTCCGGTTCGAACACCCCCAGGGTGACCCGCTCGGTGCAGGCCAGGGCGCCCAGCCGGCGGCGGCTGGTCACCACGGTCGCGGACTCCGGTGTGCCGGGCAGCAGCGGGCGCAGCTGGGCCAGGTCGCGGGCGTCGTCGAGGACCACCAGCACCCGGCGTCCGGCGAGCAGGCCGCGGTAGAGGCGGACGCGCTCGTCGAGCGAGGCCGGGACGTTGCCACGCGGCACCCCGAGCGCGTGCAGAAACCGGGCGGCGACCTCGGCGGGTTCGGCCGGGGCCGGGCGCATGCCGTGCAGGTTCGCGTAGAGGACCCCGTCCGGGAAGTGGTCCCGCACCTGGTGGGCCAGGTGCACGGCGAAGGCGGTCTTGCCCACCCCGCCGGGGCCGGTGACCAGTGCCACCCGGGTTGCCGCGGCCGGCGGGTCCGGGTCGGCGAGCGCGGACCTTACCTGCTGGGTCTGTCTGGCGCGTCCGGTGAAGTCAGCGACGCCCGGCGGCAGCAGCGCAGGCCGCGTCACCGGCAATGGAGCGGCCTCCGGGGCCGGCGGCCGGTAGTCCAGCTCCGGATCCTGCCGCAGCACCGCGAGGTGGAGCCGGGTCAGCTCCGTACCCGGGTCGGCGCCGAACGCGGCGGCCAGCCGCTCGCTGAACGCGCGGTAGAACCGCAGCGCGTCGGCCTGCCGCCCGGACCGGTAGAGCGCCAGCATCAGCTGCGCGGCCAGCCGCTCCCGGGCCGGGTGCTCGGCGGTCAGCGCGGTCAGCTCTCCGGTCACCTCGGCGTGCCGGCCCCGCTCCAGCTCGGCGTCGATCATCAGCTCGGTCGCCGTCAACCTCAGCTCGTGCAGGGGCGCACCGATCCTGTCGCGCAGCCGGTCGGAGGCGTCACCGGCCAGGATCGGTCCCCGCCACAGTCCGAGCGCCTCCCGCAGGGTCCCGGCCCGCCGTGCCAGGTCGGTGTCGGCCCGCCCCCGCTCGACCAGCGCACGGAACCGGCGCACGTCGACCAGATCCGGGTCCACATCGGCCAGATAACCGCCCGGGCCGCGGACCAGCCGCAGACCCGAATCGTGCCCGTCGAGCGCGGCCCGCAGCCGGGCCACGTGACTGTGCAGGCTGGCCCGTGCGGTCGCCGGGGGCTCGTCGTCCCACAGCAGCGACACGAGGCGGTCGACCGGTACCGTCGTGCCGGCCTCCAACAGCAGGATTCCGAGCAGACAGCGCTCGCGCCGGCGCCCCACGGTCACCGGCTCCGCGCCACCGACTGCCAGCCGGCCGAGCACCGCGAACTGGAGATTCAACCCCGGCAAGGTGTTTGGCAAGGCGGTTGGCAAGGCACGGGCGACATCGTACAACGGTCGTTCTCGACCGAGTCCGATGTAAACCGAGGAGAAGCGGGGGAAAGTCCGTGCGCACGTTGAACCGGGTCGCCGACCGGATGCTGACCATGTTCGTCCCGAGGGCCACCGCCAAGGCCGCCTGCTCCGGCAGCTGGACCTACTGCACCAGCTACTACGACGGCGCCTGCACGTACGAGTACATCAGGAACACGAAGGCCCTCTGGAAGTGCAGCTACAAGGCCAACTGCACCGACACCTGCTCGAAGATCGGCTGCTGCGCCTGACGATCGGGGGATCACGTGCCACCGCGGCTGGATGCGGTGGCGCGTGCTCGACCGCTCGTGACGGGATGGTGCCGCATGTATGTCCAGCTCACCTGCCAACTCATCATCGCTCTGGTGTTCGCCGTCGCCGCGGCCGGCAAGCTGCGCTCGCGGGCGTCGTGGCACGGGTTCACCGCCTCGATCCGGGACCTCGGCCTGGTCCCGGTCGCCGCGGCCCGGCCGGTCGCCGCCCTGACCGTCGCGGCCGAACTCGGCGTCGTGGCACTGCTGGCGCTGCCCGGACTGACCCGGTTGGGTTTCCTGCTCGCCCTCGTCCTGCTCGCCACCCTGATCGGTGGCATCGTCGCGGTGTTGCGCGGTGGCCGGCAGGCTTCCTGCAACTGTTTCGGCCGCAGCGCGGAGACCTTCAGCCCCCTGCACATCGCCCGGAACCTGCTGCTCGTGACGGTCGCCGCGGCCGGTTCGATCAGCGGCCCGCCGGCCTCCTACCAGGCCGCCGGGGTCGTCGCCAGCGTGCTGGCGGCCGTCCTGGCGACGGCCTTCGTCCTGCGTTTCGTGGAGATCCTCTCCCTGTTCACCCTCGACCACCCCACACCCCGGAGCTGAATGTCATGGCTGCCCTGTTGAGTGCCGTAGTCGTCGTCGGCTTGGTCACCGCCCTGAACCTGGTCCTCACCGCCGGAATGATCCGCCGAATCAAGGACCACGAGCAGCGCCTCTCCGAGATCGGCACGGGCGAAGGCGAGGCACCGGCCGCCCAGCCGCCGGTCGGCGCCCCCGTGCCGGACTTCACCGTGTCGACCACCACCGGTCAGCAGATCACCAACACCGAGCTGGGCAAGGACGGTTACATCGGCTTCTTCGCGGTGGGCTGCCCGCCGTGCGAGCAGCAACTGCCGGATTTCGTACGGTTCCTGCACAGCGTCGACGGCACTCCCGCCCTGATCGTGATCGAGGCGCCGACAGCCGAAGCCGCCGCCTCGTATCTCGCCGCCGCCGACGGGATGCCGGTGGTCGTCGACACCGGTGACGGGTTGGTCGGGCGGTTCGGCGTGAATCGTTTCCCGTCGATGGCGCATCTCAGCGACGGCGTCGTGGCCGCCAACGCACACACCGCCGCCCACCTGGCGACCCGGGTCCTGGTGTGAGGGCACCTGCCCTGCGCGAGGCGACGCTCGCGGCCCGGCTCGCCTGGGCCGCATCCCCCCTCTCGGTGCTCGTCTACCTGCTGGTGTTGATCCCGCAGGGACTGGCCCCGGTCGTCTCGGCCTGGCTGACCAAGCTGCTGCTGGACGGGATGGCCGCCGGTGAGGGGCTGACGGTGTGGCCGCTGACCGGCCTGGCCGTCACGATCCTCACCGGCCTGGCCGTCGGCGACGTCACCGCCTACTTCGCGGCCCGGCTCAGCCGCGAGGTCGACCTGCTCGCCCAGCGCAACGTCTTCCTGGCCGCCGGCCGCTTCCCCGGTCTCGGCCCGTTCGAGGACCCGGCCGTCTATGACCGCATCGTCCTCGGCGAACAGGCCGCCCAGACCGCGCCCGGCCAGCTGATCGGCGGGGCCGCCCAGCTCGGCCAGGCCGTCGTCACCCTGGCCGGGTTCGCCGTGGTCCTGATCACGGTGGACCCGCTGATCACTGCGGTCGTGGCCGTCGTCGGCCTGGTGACGGCCGTGGTCGAGCTGCGGCTGGGCCGCCGCCGCTCCGGGCTGACCTGGCGGCTGAGCCCGGCCCGGCGCCGTGCGCTCGGCTTCCAGGCGCTGCAGACCGACGTCCGCGCCGCGAAGGAGATCCGGATCTATGGGCTCACCGGCCACCTACTGGACCGGATGACCGGGCTCATGCGCACCGCCAACGATGCCGAGAACCGCCTCGAACGCCAGGTCCTGCGCAACCAGACCCTGCTCGCCGTCTGCGCCACCGCCTCCATCGCGCTCGGGCTGGTGGTGATCGCCCGGCAGGTGGCGACCGGCACAGTCGGCGTCGGCGACGTCGCGTTCACCCTCGCCGCGTTGCTCGGCGTGCAGACCACCATCGCGACGATGGCGCGGATCACCGCGTCCGCCTACGCCGGGCTGCTGATGCTGGGTCACTACCGCCAGCTGGTCGTGGAGTCCGGCGCCGGCGATCCGGTCCGGGTGCCCGAGCCGGTCGCCGGCACGAACCAGGTGCCCCCGCTGGCCGACGCGATCCGGCTGCGCGACGTCTGGTTCCGCTACGACGACAATCACCCGTGGGCACTGCGCGGCGTCGACCTCGACATCCACAAGGGACAGAGCCTCGCGATCGTCGGTCTCAACGGCGCCGGCAAGAGCACCCTGATCAAACTGCTGTGCCGGTTCTACGAGCCGACCCGCGGCCGGCTCGGCTGGGACGGGCACGACCTGGCCGAGCTGCCGCCCGAGGGGCTGCGCCGCCGGATGACCGTGGTTTTCCAGGACTACATGGAGTACGACCTGACCGCGGGCGAGAACATCGGGGTCGGTGACCTGTCCCGCCTCGACGACCCGGCCGCGATCCGGGCCGCCGCCAGCCGCGCCGGCGTGGACGACATCCTGCTGAGCCTGCCGCGGGGCTACCAGACCCTGCTCAGCCGCGCGCACGCCGACCTGACCGACCCGGACAGTGCCGGTGTCCTGCTCTCCGGCGGAGGCTGGCAGCGCCTCGCCATCGCCCGCGCCCTGCTGCGCGACGACTCGGACCTGCTGATCCTCGACGAGCCGAGCAGCGGGCTGGACGCGGAAGCGGAAGCCGAACTGCAGCAGCAACTGCGCGCGAACCGGAACGGCCGCACCCTCGTGATCATCTCGCACCGGCTGAGCGCGGTCCGCGACGCCGACCGGATCGTGGTGCTCGACGGCGGCCGGATTCGGGAGAGCGGCACCCACGACGAGTTGATCGCCGTCGGCGGCCGCTACGCCGAGCTGTTCGAACGACAGGCCAGCGGCTACGCCCCGAGCGCCGGATGATCGCGTTCACGGCGGCGCTGCTGTTGCTCATGGCCGGCGCGGGTCTGCTGATCGGCCGGCGTTTCCTGGTGGTGACCGTGGAAGGAATCAGCATGACCCCGTCCCTCCGCCCCGGCGACCGCCTGCTGGCCCGGCGTACCGGGCGCGGCACCACGATCGAACGCGACGCCGTCGTGGTGCTGCGGCACGACGACGGGTCGGGCTACTACATCAAACGGGTCACCTCGGTGGCCGGTGACCCGGTGCCCGACGGCATCCCCGCCGCCACCCCATCCGTGCCGCCGGGCACGGTGGTGCTGCGCGGCGACAACGTCCACGCCAGCCTCGATTCCCGGCTGTGGGGCTGCGTGCCGGTCGGGCAAATCGTCGCCGTCACCCTTCGGCAACTGGCCTGAGCAAGCCCGTGCCACCCCTCCGGGAACTAGTTGTCGGATTGGAAACTAGTTGCTAGGTTGGCGGAACGAGGAGTCCGGCAACCCGGAGGGCGACATGACCGACAACGTCTTCGACCAGGCCCAGGCCCGCGCGGCGCTCGATGCCGCAGAGCAGGCACGTACCGCCGGCCACCGGGCCGCGGGCCGTTGGGCCCGGCGCTACCTGCTCGGCTTCGGTGCGGTGTCGGCCGGTTCCGTGCTGGCCGTTTGGGCGGCCTCACCCTGGGTGCCGTCAGCCTGGTGGGGAGTCTGGTACGCGCTGTTGGTCGTGCTGTTCGGGGCCTGGCTACGGCGGCAACCGGTCCGCGCGATTCCCCGGCGCACGCAGTTCTTGACCATTCTGGCGTGGTCCATCGTGTTCGGTTTCACGATGGCAGTCGGAATCGACCACCCGGTGGCATATCCGATCGGCGCCGCCGCCGGCTTCGCGGTGTGGGCGGCCGCAGCCTGGTGGGTGGGTCGGTGACTGGCGCCCATCCGCGCCACCGCCTCGACCCACTGATCCACGCCCCGATCCGGCTGTCCATCATGGCGTATCTCTCCGAAGTGGACAGAGCCGAGTTCGCACTGGTCCGCGACGCGGTGGAAGTCACCGCGGCGGCGCTTTCCAAGCAGGTCTCAACGCTCGAGGAAGCCGGCTACGTCACCGTCGAAAAAGGCTATGTCGGCAAACGGCCGCGAACCTGGCTCACGCTCGCACCGGCCGGCCGGGAGGCGATGGCTCGCCACCTCGCAGCGCTGCGCGCCATCGCTGACGGCCAGTCGCGCTGACCCGCTCATCAGACCGGCTTGGCCCCAAACCAGAGCCCAATCGAACGGCCGGCGAAACGACTCAGCTCACGGTCTTGGTTTTGATGAGCGGCGCGTCCCGCGACAGCTCCCGGAATCCGAGGCTGTAGTACAGCTCGCGCGCCTTGGGATGCCCCAGCGCACCCAGGCAGACAACCGTCGCATGAGTGGCCCCGGCCGCCCCCGCCAGATGCGACCCTGCATCTGCTGAACGCACATAGGGACCGATGTCGCTGACTACTCCTTCCAACAAGGAAGGTTGTCTCCGCTAGGGTGCAACACTACACTTAGCCCCATGGAAGCCTCCTCACACGACGCGCTGATGCCTCTTCTTACGGAGAGCGAGCTCGGCGAGCTGGAGTCGATCGGCCATGGAATCCGCCGCGCCGCTGGGCAGCCGTTCTTCATGGAGGGCGAGCCGGGCGACTTCGCCTTGTTGATCGTCAAAGGTCATGTCAAGGCGCTGCGCGGCTCGCCACCGCGCATTATTGACGTCCGCGGCCCAGGGCAGATCGTCGGCGAGATGGCCGTGATCCGGAGAAGGCCGCGAATGGCGAGCATCGTCGCGTTTAACGACGTCGATGCTCTCTACCTGCCGGGTCTGAAGTGGCTGAGCTTCCTGTACGAACATCCGCGTGCGATGCACGCACTTCTGGCAATGACCGACGACATGGCAGACCGCGCCACCATGCGCAACGTCGAATCCGAGTTGGCCGTCGAGCAGCAGCTAGCCAAGCGGATCATCGAGTTGACCGATGCCGGTCTTGGCGAGCTCGGTGCGGACGACGCCGTCGTTCTGCATCTGAGCCAGCAAGATCTCGCCGCGTTGATCGGCGCTCGAAAGCTCGACTCGGTCAAGAAGATCATCGCCCGGTTCAAATCGGCGGGTATCGTCACTACCGGGCGGCAGACTATCTCGATCCGCAGGTCGGTGGCACTGCGCGACATCGCTGACGGCAACCTGACCGTGTCGTGAGGACCGATGACGCCAGCCGCACTTCTCGAGGCATTGGGCCAGTTTCCGGTGGTCGCGGGCACAGCAGCCGGCGTACTCATGGGCCTCAACGCGCTAGCGTCGGTGCTGCGGGTGTTGATCGAGCAGCGGTCCCGTACCCGGCGGTTCGTGCTGGCGTTGGAGAACTCCGACCCGCGCGAGCGTCCGGAGATCATCGCGGCGTGCGGCCGACTCGAGGCATCGGCGAGGCCATCTCGAGAGACGGAGGGCACTGCGTCGGCGGGGCCGGACTCGCCCTGCCAGCACGGCGGGACCGGCGATGCGTGAGACGCTGACCGATCACCGGCTAATCCGTCGACTGGCGATGCTGGTGACAATGCTCGGGTTGGACCGTCGCGACTTTGTGATCTTCGGCAGCGGGCCGTTGCTTGCGCACGGTCTGCGCACCCAAATCGGCGACCTTGACGTCGTTGCCCGCGGCCGCACGTGGGAACTGGCTTCGCAATACGGTGTTCCCGCGCGCGGGAACGTCAACGGCGCGCGGATGGCGTCCTTCTGGGGCGGCCTCATCCAGTTCTCACCGGGTTGGATCTCGGCCGACTGGGAAACCGACGACATCATCGAAAACGCCGAGTTCGTCGAGGGGATGCCCTTCGCCCGGCTCACCGACGTCCTGCGCTACAAGAGGACACTGGGGCGGCCCAAGGACCGTTACGACGTAGCCCTGCTGGAGAGCCGCGAGACCGCCGGTTAAGCCGGTTCGGTGCCGCCACGTCCGGCTCAGGGGCCAAGCGCGACGCTATTAGCCGTCCGCCGACGCCTACCCTGACCCGGTTCACCGTTCATCCACTTCGCCGCGCTGGCATATCCACCATCAGCAGCCGAGATCAGCCCGATGTGCCCCCGCCCCAATCCACAGCAATGCGTGCAACGGCGGCAGAGAGCGTCTCGCCGTCGCCGTTGGTGAACCCGCCAGCAGCGGTGAGTTGCTCGCCGGACCCGACAGCTCGGTCGTGGACACCCACCGGCCGCCGAAGTGGAAGTCCGGCCAGGCCAGCAGCACGCTGGGATGCTGGCCGCGGCGTGGCGGAGCTCAGGGTGTGGCCGGCAGGCGGACGGTAAAGACACTGCCCTCGCCGAGACGGCTGGCGGCGGTGACCGTGCCGCCGTGCGCCTCGGTCAGGCGTTGCACGATTGACAGGCCGAGTCCGCTGCCGCCGGTCTGCCGGCTGCGAGAGGCGTCGGCCCGCCAGAATCGCTCGAAGATCCGGGGCAGATCGTCGGGCGCGATGCCGGTACCGGTGTCGGCGACGGCGATTTGCAACCAGCCGTCGGTGACAACTGAGTGCAGGGTGACCACGCCGTCCGCCGGAGTGTGCCGGACGGCATTGGCGATAAGGTTGCCGATCAGTTGGCGCAGTCGGTGCGGGTCGACGGTCACCTCCGGGTCACCGTCCGGCTCGCTGATCAGCCGGACGCCGACGGTCTTGGCGGTCTCCCGGTGTGCCTCCACGACCTGGGCGAGCAGGTCGTTGACGTACGAGGGCTCGGGGTGCAGCCGCAGCGTGCCGGCGTCAGCCGCGGCCAGGTCGCGAAGGTCGTCGATGACGTGCTGGAGCAGCACCGCCTCCTGCAACACCAGGTCGAGCAGTTGCGGGTCGAGATCGACCACTCCGTCCTGTGCGCCCTCCAGCCAGTTGCGGATGTTGGTCAGCGGCGACCGCAGCTCGTGCGCCACGTCGCTGATCAGGGCCTTGCGCTGGGTTTCGAGCTGGGTCCGCCGGTCGGTGAGTTCGTTGAAGGCCTGCGCCAGGTTGCCGATCTCGTCCCGGGTGGTGACCGGGACCCGCTGCTGGTCGTCGGCCGGGTTGCGGGCCGCCTCGGCCAGGGCCCGCAGCGGGCGCACCAGACGCCCGCCGACCAGGACGGTCGCGGCGATCGCGATCAGCAGGATTAGACCGGTGACGCCGGCGATGCGCAGCACGTTGGGCCGGGACAGGTTGAACGTCAGGTCGGCCGGGGCGGTGTCGTTCGAGGTGACGAAGAGCAGCGCGGCCGGCGCCACGTAAGGCTTGAGCTGGGCGCGACGGCTCTTCACCAGGCAGGCGTCGATGTCGTCGGGGGTCGCGTGCTTGCTGCCGGTGCTCACCTGCACTTGAAAGGCGACCGAGATGTGGATGGCCCCCTCCGCGTCGGCCAAGCCGAGACACTTTCCCGTCGCCGTGGTGAGCGCGTCGATCAGGGGTTGCTCGGTAGCGGTCTGTTGCTCAAGTTCGTTCTGTGGGCAGCTCGCCGCGACGTATTTGAGGTCGGCGCCGGTTATCTGGACCGTCGGGCGGCCGCTCGGCCCGGTGACGATCTGCGCCCGAGGCCCACGCTTCTCGAGGCAGTCGAGTATCCGGACGGCGATACTGTGCAGGAACGCCTTCTCGGCGGTGGTCAGGCGATAGGGGCCGACCGCGCGCGGGTCGATGCTCCCCTCGGCCCGGCCGGTCAGGGCGCCGTTCACCCGTAGCGGGTCGATGGTCGCGGAGGGCTGCTGGTCACGCAGCGACGGGCCGGGCGAGGAGTCGGCGATCGGAACCCGGGCGGTCGTCGTCAGGGTGATGCGCTGGCCGGTGCTGTGACTGAGGGCTTGTACGGTCGAGCCGGCCCCCGACCAGTCGCGATGAGTGGCGGCGTAGCCGAGCAGCGTGTCGTAGGCGCCGGCGTAGCTGGCGAGCGAGCGCACCCGCTCCTGGCGGATCGCCTGGGTGGTGGTCCGTACGGTCAGCCAGACGGCCGCTGCGACCGCGCAGACCGCGATGATCACCGAGGTGGCCAGCAGGCGCACCAGCAGGCTGCGCCGCAGCGGCACCGAGTCAGTGCGCGGCATCGGACAGCTTGTAGCCGACGCCGTAGACGGTGACCAGGCGGACCGGGCGGCGTGGGTTCGGCTCGATCTTGCGGCGCAGGTTCATCACGTGGGTGTCGATGGCCCGGTTGGTCGACTCGCGCTCTACGCCGCGAGTGTATTCGAGCAGCTGGGGGCGGGTGAAGACACGATCGGGCTGGGCGACCATGGCGGCCAGGATGGCGAATTCGCCCGGCGTGCAGTCGACCGGGGCATCGTCGAGCGCCACGGTGTGCCGTACCGGATCGACCGTGAGCGCACCGGCCCGCAGCAGAGCACCCGGGGAGGGCGTCTCGCGTCCGGCCCGGCGCAGCAACGTGCGTATCCGGGCCATCAGCTCGCGCGGGCTGTACGGCTTGGTCACGTAGTCGTCCGCACCGACGTCCAGGCCGATCAGCAGGTCGTCCTCGGTGCTGCGGGCGGTCAGCATGAGGATCAGCACCGGGGACTCCTCTCGCAACACCCGGCAGACGGTGACGCCGTCCAGGTTCGGCATCATCACGTCGAGCAGGATCAGTTGCGGCCGGCGGGCGCGGGCGAGTTCGAGCGCCGACCGGCCGTCGTGCACCACCGACACCTGGTGACCCTGGGCCACCAGGTAGCGCCGGAGGAACTCGGCCTGGTTACGGTCGTCCTCGGCGAGCAAGATCGCGGCGCACATGCGGCGAATATATTGGCCGCTCAGCGGCGGCGGGGAAAACCCGACAGGTTTCCCACAATCGTCGCCGAAGCTTCCCGCCATGTCACACCGAAAGCGATTCTGGGTGACCGCCGTCGCGGTGGTCGCCGTCTCCGGCGGCGGGTGGTTCCTCGTGCGGGGCCACCAAGCCGACGCGAGCACCGAGTCGGTGGCCGCGGCGCCGCGCCCGCCGTGCAGACCGCCGACGTCGTTGCCGATCGCGGTCGGCTGTCCCGGCCGCCGGCTCCGTTGCGCCGGCGGTCATCACCCGGACGACGGTGCATGCGGGGGACTCGGTGCTGACCGCCCAGGTGGTACGCGCGATCAAGGCCTGGCAACGCGATCACAACCTGCCCGAGACCGGGCACCTCGCCCCAGCCGATGTCATCGTGCAGGCCGGCGCGGTCCGGGTCGCGTCGGTGTCGGCACTGCCGGGCGACTCGCCCGACGGCGACCTGATGACGGTCACCGCGACCACCAAGGTGATCAGCGTGCCGGTCGACGTCGGCGACGCGAACTCGGTGAAGCGCGGCGACCAGGTGGCGGTGGATCTGCCCGACGGCTCGAAGAAGCCGGGCCGCGTGACCGCGATCAGTACGTCGACGCAAGCGGCCGATGGCGCCGACCCGAACTCGGCGCCCAAGGTGGACATCACGGTCACCCTGACCGGTCCCGGTGCCGCGAGCCGGATCGACTCGGCGGACGTCGAGGTCGGGTTCCTGTCCGAGACGCACAAGGGCGTGCTGGCGGTCCCGGTGGGCGCGCTGCTGGCGCTCAGCGAGGGCGGGTACGCCGTGCAGGTGTCCGGCGCCGGCCTGATCCCGGTGAAGACCGGTCTCATCGCCGACGGGATGGCCGAGGTGAGCGGCTCCGGGCTGCGGGCCGGCCTCACGGTGGTGACCACCTCATGAACACCGTGCTGCGGGCCCGCGAGGTCAGCAAGCTCTATCCGGGCGGGGTGGCCGCGCTCGACCGGGTGTCGCTCGACATCGACGAGGGCGAGCTGGTCGCGATCGTCGGGCCGTCCGGTTCGGGCAAGTCGACCCTGCTCGGGCACCGGCCCGCGCAGCTCTCGGGCGGCGAACGGCAGCGGGTCGCGATCGCCCGTGCCCTGGTCAACGAACCGGCTCTGGTACTGGCCGACGAGCCGACCGGCGAGGTGGACCGGTGAGCGTGCCACGGCCGGTCCGGCTCTCGCCCCTCGACCTGCTCGGGCTCGGCTTGCTGGGCATCCGCACCCGGAAGATGCGGGCCGCGCTGTCGGCGCTCGGCATCGCGATCGGCATCGCCACGATGGTGGTGGTCACCGGTATCCCCGCCTCCAGCCAGAAAGCTCTCCTGCAGCAGCTCTCCTCGCTGGGCACCGACCTGCTGCGGGCCGGGGTCGCGGCCGCCTCGGACGACACCGGCAACCCCGCGGTCGAGCAGGTGCGGTCGGTGCTGCCGGCCACGATCGATCCGAACCAGCCGAGCCAGGTGCAGGTCTCCCGTCCTTCCGACGCGCTCGCCGCGAAGCGCGCCACCGAGAGCACCTTCTCAGCACTGTTCCTGGGGCTGGCCGGGGTGGCGCTGCTGGTCGGCGGGGTCGGGGTGGCCAACACCATGGTCATCTCGGTGTTGGAACGCCGGTCGGAGATCGGGCTGCGGCGGGCGCTGGGCGCGCACCGCGGTCAGATCCGTACACAGTTCCTGACCGAGTCGGTGGCGTTGTCCACCCTGGGCGGCCTAGCCGGCACCGTCCTCGGACTGGCCGCGACGGCCGGCTACGCCTATTGGCAGCACTGGCCGGTGGTGATGCCGCTCACTGCGATCGGGGTGGGGATCGGCGGGGCGGCAGTGATCGGTGTGGTGGCCGGCGTCTATCCGTCGATGCGCGCGGCTCGGCTGACTCCGAACGAGGCTCTGGCTACCTGACCCCCGACAACTTCCTGAAGATCTATTGAAAGGCTAATACCCATGCGTAGAAAAGCAATTATGCCAGCATTTTTCATTGGAATCGCACTAATCAGTGGATGTGGACAGAGCAAGGACCAGGCGGCTCCGCAGGTGGCGTCGGTCGCCGGCGACAAGTCGGCCACGGCGGGCTCCAGCGCAGCGCCCGCCGCGGCCGGGCCGCAGGTCCGGCCCGACACCACGGAGGAAGAGATCGCGGAGTGGGTACAGACATGGATGAGATGTCTGCGCGACCACGGTGCGACGGTCAGAGTCATGCCCGCGGGGGGTAAGGGACCAGCGGGATCTCTGTACATGGATGGGGATCCGCCGGCCGCCGCAGCCGCCGCGTGTGTGTCGAAGAAGCCGGTCCGAGCCCCGGAGTTGGATCCCGCCCAGAATCCGGACTACAAGCAGCAGTGGCACGAACAAGTGAAGTGCATGCAAGATAGGGGCATGCCGATCATCGAGACCGATGACGGCTGGACATTCAACTCGGAGAACGCCAAGGTGCCGGCGAACGAGAAGCAGATCGAGTTCGAGTGCCAGGTGCAGGCATTCACGAAAAAGTAGAACGCGCCCGGAGGTGGCCGGTTCGACCGGCTTCATCAGCTCCCAAGGACCGAGCATGGTGTGCCACACGCGGTGACCTGCCGCGCCCGTCGGCAGTTCACCGCCTCGGCACCGGACGTACTGTGCTGCGTGACATGACAGAGATTGTCACTGACCGCGGCCACCCGCGGTGGCACCGTCGACGGCGTGATCTTCCACAGCGACACGGGCAGCGAGCCCGTACACGAGCGAGGCCTTCGAGACCGCGTGCCGGCGTCTGGGCGTGCTGCAGTCGATGGGCAGGGTCGACTCCGCTCTCGACAACGCCGCCGCGGAGGCGTTCATTTCCACCGGCACCGGCTGGTCGATCCGGACCATCGCGAGGCCGGGGCGCACCTTGGCGATGGCGTCAAAGTCAGCGTCAACGTGCGCGAGGGTCAGGCCGTGCGCCTCCGCGGTCAGCGCGATGATGAGGTCCATCGGCGACGGTCGCGGTCATGGCCGATCTTGATCAGATCCCGCTGAACCGCAAGCACTTGCCGCCAAGGATCGCCAAGCGCCGGGACCCAGGCAACGTGCGCCGCAGCACTGCAGTGAAGGGTTCGAAATCGCGGCCTGCCCGAACACCGACCATGAGTTCGGACTCGACCGGCGGGCAGATCGCGACAACGCCTTGCGCGACCAGCCGGGGCCACGGCCCGCCGATCTGCCCCCGCAGGAGCCGCCACACTGCCGAAGTGTCGGCTAGGTAGTCGGTCACCGACCCGAGCGCTCGTACTCATCCAGGGCCTCGAAGTCGAGGTAGTCCGCGCGGGCACCACAGCGGCGACGGCTCTAATCCTGGCCTCAGGTTGATCGGAAAGAGTGAGCGGCAAAAGTATCGACTGGAGGGGGCGGGCCGGCGTGCGGATCATGATCGCGGATGATGATGCGGCCATTCGTGAGTCGCTGGAGCGAGTGCTCCAGGTCGAGGGTTATGACACCAGCAGCGTCGCCAACGGTCTCGCTGTGCTCGACGGGGTCGGTGGGGCTGGCGGTGACGCGCTGGATCTGTTGATCCTCGACGTGATGATGCCCCGCCTCGGCGGGTTGGAGACCTGCCGGCGGTTGCGGGCCGCGGGCCGGGATCTGCCGGTGCTGATGCTGACCGCCCGTGACCAGGTCTCCGACCGGGTCGCGGGGCTGGACGCGGGCGCCGACGACTACCTGCCCAAGCCGTTCGCCACCGAGGAGTTGCTGGCGCGTGTGCGTGCCCTGCTGCGCCGGCGCACGCCGACCGACGGGGAGTCGCAGATCCTGTCGTTCGCCGACGTCCGGCTCGATCCCGACAGGTTCGAGGCGTGGCGTGGCGGGCGGCCGCTGCGCCTGACCCGGACCGAGTTCTCCCTGCTGCAGGTCCTCGTGCGTAACGCGACCCGGGTCTTGACCCGTGACGCGCTGTTCGAGGCGATCTGGGGCTTCGACATGAGCGCCACCGCTAACAACCTTCAGGTGTACGTGAGCTACCTGCGCCGCAAGATGGAGGCCGAGGGTGAGCCGCGATTGATCTACACGCTGCGCGGCCTGGGATACACGTTGCGGGAGACTCCCCCGTGAGCAGGCACACCCGCCGGGAACCGCGCCGACTGACCCGATGGTGGCGCCGGCGGTCCCTGCGGACCAGGATGACGGTGATCGCGGCGACGGCCATCGCGGTCAGCGTGTTCGTGGCCTTCCAGGTGGCCAGCGAGCTACTGGACTCGGAGCTGCGGGACTCCGCCGAGAATCAGCTACGCGCCGACGCCCGCGTCCTGGCGACGAACGCTGAGCGCGCCGGTCTGGCGCAGGTCCAGCTACCGCCGTATCCCGGATCCGGCCGGCTGGTGCGGGTCATCCTGCCCGACGGCTCGACCCGGACGCCGGCCGGCCAACCCGCGCTGCCCCCGGTCAGCGAGCAGGCCGGGCGCGTGGCGCGGGGCGCGTCGGCCGACCTGATGGAGTCGAACGACAGCGACGACGACGGCTACCGCATTTACACGCTGCGGGCGGGCGACGGCGCGGTCCAGGTGGCCCGCGTCACCGACGACAGCCCGATCAACCAGTTCGGGTTCGGCATGCTGCTGATCGGGCTGCTCTGCGTGGTCGGCGGCGCCCTTGTCGGGCGGACCGTGGCGCGGACCGGGCTGGCACCGATCGACCGGCTGACCGCCGCCGCGGTGCGTGTCGCGCACACCCGGAATCTCGACGCCGACATCCCGGATGAGGGCGGTGGGGAGATCCGTCGGCTGATCCAGGCGATCAACGACATGCTCGCCGCGCTCCGGGACTCCCGGCGGGCCCAGCGGCTGCTCGCCGAGGACGCCGCCCACGAGCTCAAGACCCCGCTCACCAGCCTGCGCCTCAACATCGAGCTGCTGATCCGGCTCGACCGGCGCGGCACCCTCGACACTGCCCTCTCGGCGGAGAGCCGGACCCGGCTGCTCAACGATCTCGGCACCCAGGTGGCCGAGTTGAGCACCCTTGCCGCCGAGCTGACCGACCTGGCACGCGGTGACGTCAGCGACGAGAGCACCGAGTTGCTCGACCTCGCCGACGTGGTGGTGGCCGCTGCGGCCCAGGCGCGTTCCCGCGTGCCCGACATCGAGGTCGCGCTCGACGTGACCTCCGTGTGGGTGCGCGGGCGTCCCGCTGCGCTCCAGCGGGCGGTGCTCAACCTCATCGACAACGCCGGCAAGTGGTCCCCCGCGGACCAGCCGGTCCAGGTCCGGCTCCGTACAGAGGGCGCGTCGGCGGTGCTCGAGGTCGACGACGCCGGTCCGGGCATCGACGCCGCCGACGCACCGCGGGTGTTCGACCGGTTCTACCGTGCCGACAATGCCCGGGCGTTGCCGGGATCCGGTCTTGGGCTGTCGATCGTTCAGCGGGTCGTCTACGCCCACGGCGGCCGGGCCACCGTCGGCCGCTCCGCACGCGGTGGCACGCTGCTTCGGGTCGGCCTTCCGGCTGCGGCCCCGACCGCCCCGATCGCGCGGCGTACCGCCGGGGAGGACACCGCGGCGTGCTGACCCGCTCGGCGGCGCGGCGCAGGACAAGGGCCCGCCACCGGGCAGGACACCACGGTGCGCAGACTCCAGCCCGGCGCGTGGCGAAGGATTGAAGGGCGGCGACCGTCGGGCCCATGAAGAGATCCGGGACGGGCCTGGGTGCCCGCCCCGGATCTCGTCCGTGCCGCCGTGCTCACCGTTGCAGCGCGAGCTCCTCGTCGTCGGCAAGCGAGTGTCGTTCTCTCGGCGGCTCCGCCGTCGGTCGCGACAGCCGGCTCGGCCACCAGATCCGCCGGGCGATCAGCAGGGTGAGGGCGGGCACCAGCACCGACCGCACCAGCAGTGCGTCGAGCAGCACGCCGAAGGCGACCAGGAACCCGACCTCGATCAGCATCACCAGCGGAAGTGAGGCGAGGACCGCGAACGTGGCCGCCAGGACCAGGCCGGCCGAGGTGATGACGCCACCGGTGGCGGAGAGGGCTTTGAGCATGCCCCCTCTGGTGCCGAGACGTACGGTCTCCTCACGGGCCCGGCTGGCCAGGAAGATGTTGTAGTCGACGCCGAGCGCCACCAGGAACAGGAATGCCAGCAGCGGCACCGAATAGTCGACGCCCTTGAACCCGAGGATCGTGTCGAAGACGAACACGCTGCCGCCGAAGGCTGCGGTGAACGAGACGATCACGGTGGCCATCAGGACCAGCGGGGCCACGATCGCGCGCAGCAGCAGCCCGAGGACGATCAGGACGACGGC
>Ga0307508_10002465_pt1 | contig 19503 bp, 17 predicted proteins | sample 9_EM_MG_FD_203089 | JGI IMG/M metagenome (GOLD analysis project Ga0307508, IMG submission 203089) | Populus trichocarpa ectomycorrhiza microbial communities from riparian zone in the Pacific Northwest, United States - 9_EM | ecosystem: Host-associated > Plants > Roots > Unclassified | place... | reverse complement strand
AACCCCATTGGGGCATTTAACCAAAACCACGACGGTCCCAAATGGGAGTTTATAGATCGCCCTATTGCCGCCACACAAATGCTGCCCGCCACCTGGAGCAATGTGGGGTTTGGACTGTATGGAAAGAAATACAATAAAGATTGGGTATATGCATACGAAGCCTATTTTACCAATGGCTTTGACGACAGGATAATAGCCAATACGGAGAACAAAACCTTTTTGCCCGCCACTAAAGAAAATCCGGATCGTTTTGAAGAGAGCTTTAACGGAAGCCCTTTGTTTACAGGGAAAGTTGCCATAAAGAACAGGAGAATAGGCGAGCTGGGGCTATCGTATATGGGCGGCGTATACAATAAGTATGAAGATGATGGTTTGATACTGGATAAAAAAAGAAGGGTAAACGTATATGCCATCGATTTTAATACAACCCTTTCTGCACTCAACACCTATATAAACGGCGAATGGGCCTGGGTGAATGTAGATGTACCCGACACCTATACAGAACAATTCGGCCGGAAGCAGCAGGGCGGTTTTATCGATTTTGTGCAACCCATTGCAAAAAGACCCATGCTCGGTTTTGAAAAGTCGGTGCTCAATGCAGCCATCCGGCTGGAATATACAGACTGGAATAAAGGGCGTTTCAAATCTACCGGCGGCAATATTGCCGACGACGTGTATTCCATTGTCCCTGCCATCAGCTGGCGGCCCACTTCACAAACGGTTATCCGGTTTAATTACCGTTACAACTGGCAGCGGGATATACTCGGCAACCCGCCATCCAGGCTGGCCGGCTTCCAGTTTGGGTTTTCAACCTATTTCTGACGATCTCTTTATGCAGGAGGCTCAATGATAGTTGAGGTCAAGGGCATTTTTTTAGGGTTGTAAAGACTGGTAAGTTTTCTTAGTATTAACTAAGCCAAAAGCTATTTTGGGGAAAAACCGGTTGAGCATATAGATCAATTTTGTATCACCCACACGGATGGTATATTGGTCTTTTTTAAGCCCGGATACCAGGCCTTTTACCAGCTCTTCCGGGGTCATTTTTTTTTCGTTCCTGGCCGCGGTCATTTCTGTTGCTACAAGTGGTGGCAGCAGCTCAAATACCTTCACGGTGCTGTTTAAAATGCGTAAATGCTCCCTGAGCGACCGGGTGTAAAAAGCTAAAGCCGTTTTAGAAGCCGAATAAGTAGTTGCCACCAGTGACGGTACATAGCTAAGTATAGAGGTTGTATTGATAATAGCCGCTTCCTTTCTCGATTTCAGCATATCCATAAAAAGGTTGTTCAGGCGGATCACGCCCAGGTAATTGACGTCCATTTCGTAAGTGGCTCCTTCCCAATGGTTGTCGTTGGCAACCCCCAAATTTAATGGGGGACTGCCAACCCCTGCATTATTGTACAAAATATCAATACCGCCAAGGTCTTTTACCTGGCTGAATAGCGAAGCGGCATCCCCCGCATTGGCTGCATCGCTGTTTATGGCAATCAAAGCCGGGTATGTTTTTTTTGCAGCGTCCAGTTTCTCCTGGTTCCTGCCCGTAATAATGACCCTGGCGCCATTGGTTAAAAATTGCTTAGCCGCTTCCAGGCCAATGCCGGAAGCGCCGCCTGTTATCAAAACTGTTTTTCCTTTTATGGTCATAATATTATTTTAATGTTTAATAGCCGCTTCGTTCTTCCTCCCAGTATTAATTAACAGGATTGACTCCTTCGTGGGGTTTGCGGGCAAATTGTTTGTTTCGTTTTGTATTGTTTTGTAAATTTGCTTGCAAAATGCAAGTGCAAATATATAACATACTTGCAAAGTGCAAGTGGTTTTCAAAAATATTTTTATGTCAAAAGCCAAAAAGAGGTCTGATTGCCCTGTTAGCTGTTCCCTTGAAATATGGGGAGATAAGTGGTCGCTGTTGATTATCAGGGATCTAATGCTTGCAAAAGAGTGTACTTATGGTGATTTGTTAAAATCACCGGAAGGAATCGCTACCAATATTTTAGCATCGAGGTTACAGGCATTGGAAGAAAACAAGATTATTGAAAAATCAGCGCACCCCGACAGTAAGGCAAAAGTGCTTTATAGGTTAACCCGGAAAGGGATTGACTTACTTCCCGTCATGCTTGAAATAAATTTATGGGCAGAAAAATATTTCCCCATACCGGAAGACAGGAAAGCCATGTTGAAAGAGGTAAAAAAGGATAAGGCCGGATTTATAAAAAAAGCGACGAAAGAGCTGGAAAGCTGAATTGGGTATTTACAGTGAATGACGCTGTTATTTATCCCGTAACCAGTTCACAATGGGGGCAATCCACGCGCTATGGCCTTTAAATAAAAATCCATGGCTAAGCCCGGTGTTAAGCATAATTTCCCTGTAAGCTGTGAGGTGTTTTCTTCCTTCAAAAATAGCCCTGCAGGTGCCATGGGGATCCTTTTTTTCAATAATGGACAAAAAACGGCCGTAGAGCTCCATACCCAGGTAATCTTTATAAGTACCGGGCCAGCAACCGCCCATGACAACAAAATGCAGCGCATCGTTTTTTACTTTTGAAGACACCTGGAAAACAATATTCGACCCTGCCGATGCGCCCACCAGCACAATATTTCCCGGCGGTATGCCTGCTTTTAGCAGGGTGTCGATTTGCATTGTTATTTTTTGAGCATATAGGGTGTCGTCGACGCCTTGCTGCCTTACCTCACTGATTACAGTAAACCCTCTTTTTTTCAAGGAATCCAGGATATTGAGGTATTCATAAGGTCCCCACTCCGGCGCCGCTGCAGTAACGGCATTATTGCCTCTGCCGGTCACTACCCCACCGTGCAGGTAAAACAGATAGTTATCCGATTTCCTGGTTTCCCGTGGAAGATAGCTGCCCGTGGTTTGCGCTATGGCAGACGAATAGATCAATATAAACAGTATAAGCAATCGCATATGATGATTAGATTTGGTTGCTCATTGATGTCAGTATTGCTTTAACATCCCCTGTTTGTGTTGCCGAAGGTGGAATTGCACAGATAAACGTGGGGAGGTTATTAAAATATTTACACATAGCCCGTGAAGATATTAATTCTCCGTTCTCTAAAACGTTTCATTCAAATTCAGGAAAAAGCCTTTACTGCCAAACCGGCCGAAAGCATAGTCCAGCGCCAGGTTGGTACGGGTGGTTTTGTTGAACAATACCCGTAAGCCGGCGCCATAACCCGGCTGGAATACCTGGAAGAGCCGGGTGCCGAGCTCGTCATTACTGGTTTGCAGGTTGCCAAAAACGACCCCGCTGAGGAATTTATTGGCTAGTATAGGAAAGCGTAGCTCCGCTTCGGTATCGTTGAACTGCGTGCCTTTAAAATATTGCGCCGTATAGCCCCGGCCGCTCCTGAAAGAGCCGTCCCTGCCCGTACCGGGTAGCTCAAGGTAGGGGATGGCGCCCGTTAGCAGGTAAGAGCCCCAGTTCCAGAAAGCCAGTACCGTTTCGGGTTTGGAAGCCGATAAGCTGAAATATTTCCGGAAGTCGGTCGTGAGCTGCGCCGAGTTTTTGGTGCTGCCTATCCAGGTTTGGTTGATCCGGATGCCGGCATCGAAAAAAATACCCTGATAGGCGCGATTGGGATTGTCGCGCGTGATGTACTCGATATTAAAAAGAAACCCGTTGGCCGAGTAACGGTCCTGCGGAAACCCATGCCGTTTGTTATACACGCCTGAAGGCGTAGCGTTATGGGTGCTATCCTTATTGTCTATTTTTCGCCTGATTTCAAATGACAGGCCTGCGCCGACAAAAAAGCTTTCCGCTACGTTCTTGTATACTTTTTCCCGGATATTATAATAATGAGAGTTAATTGCGTATCCTTTGTGGGTGGGGTCTGACAATACTGAGTCTGCGGTGGTCCCTTCACGTAAGCTACGGCCTATGCCTAATCCATGATCGGGGCTGACTGTTTTTGCGGCTACCAGGCTGCCCTGGAAATTCCACCTGTTGCCGGGCGTAAAAATGTTATGGTTCACATAAAAATAAATAATGCCTTTGGTGGTGATGGACGCCGAGGTGGCTGCCACCGAAAAAAGTGTATGCGGATCATTGCCCAGCCGTTTGCCTGCCACCGCCTTAATACCCAGCTGGCCGCCGATGGTCGGATTGGCGGCGATATTAGGCACAACCGTAATACCTGATTTATTCCGTGAAGAATCGGCCTTGCGGGAAGGATGGAGTATATACCGGAGCAAATCGCCAAAGTCATATTGTGTACTAAGATTATCCGCTTGTTTTTGCGCCAGCCCTTTTTTCAGGCGTAAAGAATCTGCTTTCAGGGAATCAATGGGGCCGGTTACCTGGCTGTAGGCAGTGCGCTGCAGGGCAGCCAGCAAAAATACCAGCAGGTATTTCAATAAAGCGGTTCTTCCAGGTCGATTAACCGGCATGGTGGTTACAAGGTTTTAATGATTACTGATATTGGGTAAGTCATTAAAATATTCGTACCAGCCGGAGTGGGTATATTTTTGCTCAATTGCGCCTGGGTAATCAATCCTGCCGTTCCTGTTTCAGTAATTTCCCCGCCAGCGCTCCCAATACGTTGAGTCGCTCCTCCACTATTTTGTCGAAAGGCAGCCCAAAGCTAATACGGATATAATGTGTAAACCGCGCATCGGTACTGAATAGCTGGCCGGGGGCAATGCTGATCTTATGATCTATCGCCGCGCGGTATAATTCGAGCGCATTGATACGTTTGTCCAGCTCAATCCACAGCGTATAGCCACCCTGAGGGCGGCTGATGCGGGTACCGGCGGGAAAGAAGCTGGTGATGGCCTGCGTATACAGCTGGCATTGGGTATACAGGGCCTTGCGCAACCGGCGCATGTGCAGGTCGTAGCGGCCGGCGGCAAAAAAATGTGCAATCGCTGCCTGGGTGGGTGTGGCCGAACTGATGGTATGCATCAGCTTGACCTGGATGATCTGTTCCTTAAACCGCCCGGGGATGCACCATCCCACGCGATAGCCGGGGGCGAGCGATTTAGACACAGAAGAGCACAGCAGCACCCCGCCTTCCGTATCGAAGCTCTTGCAGGTGCGTGGGCGGCTGTCGCCGAAATAAATATCGCCGTAAATATCATCTTCTATCAGCGGTATCTTTCGCGCGGCGAGCAGCGCTACCAGCCGGCGCTTGCGATCGTCGGGCATGCAGCCGCCGGCAGGGTTGCTGAAGTTGGTTACAAACAGGCAGGCGCTGATAACAACTTTATCAGCTGCACGGGCGAGGTAGTCAATATCGATACCTGTGCGGGGGTGAACAGGCACTTCAAGCACTTTCAATCCCAGGTGCAGCATTACGTTGAAGATACCGAAATAGGTAGGGCTTTCTATAGCCACAGTATCGCCCGGCCGGGTAAGCGCGCGAAGGCAAAAAACCAACGCTTCCATACAGCCTTGTGTTGTGACCACATCCTCCTCTGTGATGCGGCCGCCCCAGTTGAAAGCATTTTTAGCTACCTGTCTGCGCAGGGCGATGTTTCCCTGCACCTGCTCGTATTGCATATTGGATGTGGCGCTGCTGCGGATGGCTTCCATCATCGATTTGCTAAGCCGCTCCTGCGGCATCAGCGAGAGGGGTGGCGTGGCCAGGCTAAGGCGCAGCACGGCTTCTTCGGTGAGGTGCTCGTGCACCATGGCAATCATCTCTGCCACGCTGGCCTGCTTCAGCTGCTTCAATGGCGGCTTGCTACCAGGAACGGCTATACGCCGGGCGGGTACACGACGTACATAATAGCCCGATTTAGGCCGCGCCCCGATAAGGCCCTTATTTTCCAGCTCGGCATACACCCTGGCCGCCGTGCTGATGCTGATGCCTTGCTCATGGCTAAGCGCCCGCACCGATGGCAGCTTGTCGCCGGGCAGCAGCAGCTGCCGGCTGATCTGGTGTTCGATGCGGCCGGCAATGGTTGCATACAGGAAACCGTTTTTCTTACCGGCCTTACTACGCATACAATCTGTTATGGTCAAAATGAGACATTGTGTGCCTGTTTTGCCATGAAGTTATGGTTTTACTTTGTTCATCAAAAGATCAGGAATATGAAACCAGTTACTTCTCAGGAAATACAGCAATGGCGGGACGCGACCGCCGGCACCATGGAAAAAATACATTTCAACAACGCGGGGGCCTCGCTGCCGCCGGATATGGTGACAGACACCTGTATCGCCTATCTGCGGGAAGAGGCCAGGTGCGGCGGGTACGAAATGGCCGATAAGTACAAAGAACAGCTGAATCATGTCTACACCCTGGTAGCGCGCCTCATCAACGCGCGCCCGGATGAGGTGGCGCTTACGGAAAATGCCAGCATGGCATGGGGACTGGCTTTCAACGGCATCGCCTTTGAAGCAGGCGACGAGGTGATCACCTCCGAGCTGGAATATGTGACCAATGTGCTTAGCTTTTTGCAGGCGCAGCAAACGCGGGGTGTCATCATTCGCGTGATACCGCATGATGAGCAGGGTTGCTTTTCCCTGCCGGCGCTGGAAGAAGCTATTTCTCCGCGTACCAAATGCATTGCGATAACGCATATCGCTTCAACAACGGGTGTTGTAAACCCCGTGGCCGCCATCGGGAAAATAGCCCGGAAGCATAACATACTATACCTCGTGGACGCCTGCCAGTCGGTAGGGCATGCGCCGGTAGACGTGGAAGCCATGCATTGCGATATATTGACTGTGACTGGCCGCAAATACCTCCGCGCGCCACGGGGCACGGGGTTTCTGTATGTGAGAAAAGAACGGCAGGCCGCGCTGAAGCTGTTCCTGATGGATGGCTTTACGGTGGAATGGGTGAGCGAACAGGACTACAGGATAAGAAGCGATGCACGGCGCTTTGAGCTATACGAAAAAAACAAGGCGCTGATACTGGGCCTGGGCAAGGCGGTGGAGTATGCCTTGCAGATAGGTGTGGATAGGATATGGGAGCGCATTGGCCACCTGGCCGGGCTCCTGCGGCAGCGCCTGGCGGCTATCGATGGCATCACCGTGCACGACCACGGCGAAGCGTTGTGCGGTATTGTGACCTTTTCCGTCGATGGCATCGACAGCGTCCGCGTCAAATCAATGCTGTCGGAAAAAAACATCAATGTATCGGTGGGCAAGGCCGTCTCTACGCTGTACTATATGAACAGGCGCCAGCTTACCAGTATCGTACGGGCTTCCGTACATTATTATAATACCGAAGAGGAGATAGCCGTGCTGTGTGGTGTATTGAAGGAAATGGTGCTGGCATATGCCTGACAGGTGGCATGATGAGAGACAACCCCTGTCTATTTCGCCTCAAATTGCTTAAGCATAATCATGGTAGTGTTTGATGTGGACTTATGCCGCAGATCAATAAATGCCTGGTAGGCCGGATCGTTGTAAAACCGGTCGACCGCTTCTTCCGAAGGGAATTCGATAATCGCATTCATGGTCCGGGGCGTTCCTTCAAGAGCCTTGGGATTGGTTTCCATCGCTAACACCTTCGCCCCATATTTCTGCAGCAGGGGGCGTACCTGGGGAGGGTAATTTTTAAAGGTGTCAAAATCATGTATGTCGTAGGCATTTACAATATATACTGGCATAGTAGTTTATTTTAATTGCGCCTCTGCCGGTTGCCGCGGCAAATAAAATTTATACAATCCCTGTGCCATAGGAGGCGGCATCTGCGGATTTACTTATGCAATACGGCTTTCATGGTCTCAACATCAATAGGCGTGGACGTGTGCTGGTGAATAATCTTCCAGGCATTCCCTTTTTTCTGCGCTATCCAGGTCAGGCGGTTTTGTAAGAACCGGAGCTCTTTGCCGGTATCCGATACCGCGGTAAATTTTACCGTGGCGGTGGCGGTAGCCAGGTCGCCGGCCGCCTGCACATGAATATCGTCGAAGTGAACAGCGTCGCAATTGGTACCGAGGGAGGCAAACCATTCTTTCGCCATGGCTGTCCAGGCGGGCAGTCCCTCGTAGGTCCATTGCATCCACATATCGAACACGAGGACGTTTTCATCATAGATGGAAGTGAATGCTTCCACATCCTTTTGGAAGACGGCAGTCTTATAGGTCTCAAATAAAGAAGCAAGCTCAGTCATAGTGTAAGACTTCTGTATCAAAATTAGGGATTAATTTAGCAATGCGGCAACTACTAATGACAACTGCGATACATCAGCGACTGAAAGAAAACAAGCTCCGGGGGCCCTCATGCGTCTTTCTTTGAATGTCGCGCGAGACCTGCCGGTAGCTGTTGGCCGAAAATTCAAACACGGTGGGCTGTTCGATGGTAAACCGGATGAAAAACGGGCGCTGGCCGCAGATTTCAGCCCTGCCTTTTACGGTAACGCAAAACGGGAAGGATTTCCGGTAAAAAAACAGCTCTGCCGCAAAGGGATCTCCGGTTTGGGCTATGGCGGGAATCGATAAAACGGGAAACCGGATAACCCGGTTGCCATCGTCGCTGAAGGAATGGATGATACCTACAGGCAACTTCATATCATCGTCGCAATAATAAAACATGGCCTGTCCTAATTCGATCAAAACAGGGGCTATCAATGGGTCAGGCGTTGGAAACATGAAAAGTGATTAAACTTTAATATAACACAAGTATAATGCAAAGTTCATTGGTGTGCAACCAGTTGATGTTATGTTTTGAACGGCCTTTGTTGATCTTTTTGTAAAAAATCCTGTAAAGAGCTGAGAATATATTGATAGCATCGGCAAATGGGAAAACATGCAGACGCATACGCCGCCAGAAAATGATGCAAGTCAAAAAAAAGCATTTACAGGCGGCGTTTATTTGGTTTTTGTATACTTCCGTTCGTTGGTTGTTTTTCCGTACATTGAACCATGTTGCTACCCGGAAGAAACAATAAAGCGTATACTTTGCTTATCATCGTGCTGCTGCTGGCGGGAACCGCCGTATGGTTTTTTACCAGGAAGCCTGCTACTGAGCCTATACCGCTGGTACCCGTTCCGGAAGCCACTGCACCACCCACAGATACGATACCGTCGCCACGCTCGGCGCAATGGCTGGCAGACAGCACCCATGTATACCTGCTGGGAGATACAAAGCTTATGCCTGCGGCCGGCTATCCCAACCGCCGTGCGTTAACATTGGATGGAGATGCTTTCTTTGATATACCCGGGGCTGCGGCCCCTTTGATTATTCATACCAAACTACTGACCATTACGGTAAAAGGCAAAGCGGCCCTGCGTGTGACGGGACCCGCAAAAGAAGAATGGGGAGAAGTGGATGTTATAGAAGGAAACGTAATCGTTCATAAGGCATACGAATCAACATTTAATAGACCGGATACGCTTACCGGTGGCCAGATGCAAATGATTAACCGCACCATCGACCTGATGGAAAAAGAAGTATTCGACGCTGCTGCGCTCAAGGCATGGCGCGCACGGCAGGCAGTCAATCCTTAAAAGGCGGAAGCGACGGGGTTTACATCACATGCCCCGAAGGCGGTGCGGTACTTTGCTTTAATGCCGGCGGCCGCGCGTGTTTTGTGCTGCGCCAGCAGGCTTTGGTACAGGCCCAGCAGTGACCAGCCGTTGCCGGGGTTCCTGTCGAGGTCTGCGCGGTATACTTTCTCTGCTTCGCGGGCTTTATTCATTTTTAAAAGATAGCGGCCAAGGTAATGCCTGGCGGGAAGGAGCCATTGCTGTGGTTCGCGGTAGATGAGCGCATCTTCCTGCGCCACGGCCCCGTTGAAGGCGGCTATAGCAGGCGCTGGTGCGCCTTCGGCAAATAATATTTCCCCGCGCAGGATGCCGGCGGCAATTTTGCCGCAGTCGGCCGGCTTATTAAAAGGCATCAGGCGAATGGCCAGCAGGCTGTCGCGCAGGTTTGCTTCCAGGGCGGCGAGGTCTGCTTTTGATGCAGCGATATTTTTATGATGCACCTGGGCCAGTCCCCGTGCAAAATGATCGAATACCTGTGCATAGGCCCAGCGCGCATCGGGTGCGGAAGACGATACTATCTCGTCCCATTTGCCCAGCCTTACCCGGGCCAGCACGGGGATCATATAAACGAATTGCGCATAGGCGTCCTGTTCAAACACCGGCTTGCTGGCTACTACCTTCTCACGTGCGCGCTGGTAAACGGGCATGCCTTTATGGTACATGCCGGCATTCATGGCGCAATAAGATTGCACGGCGAAAATATGTATCACATTATTTCTCCCAAAACCGAGCATGGGCGCCAGGGAATCTTCTATGTTGTAGGCGGTATTGGCCTCTTCATTGACTGTTACGCCTTTTACAAAAAGGCCGTTCCGCTGGTACATATGCGTGGCCATATGCACCATATGTCCCACACCCGGCATATCGCCTTTGAGGATATCGGCGCCCGCCAGGGCAACGGATGGTTGTGCGGAGGCCTCGGTAACGTGTATATAATAATGCAGGGCAGCCGGGTGATGCGGGTCCTGCTCCAGGATTGTTTCACACAACGCCACCAGCCGGGGTGTCCATGGTTTGGGCGTGCCGTTTGTATGCCAGAAATCCCATTTATGCTGCAGCATGACGGCATCTATATACAAGGCCTTGATATCGTTGTCGGCAGGGTATGCTTTTATCAAACCGGCCAGCGCCTGCGCATAAGCGCTGTCCAGCCGGGGACGGTCTGCATTGGTGGTATCATTGGAATACCTTTTTTGCATGGCGTCCATCAGCGCTTTTTCCTTATCGCTGGCATTGGCGCGGTGCCTGTTCATGGCCGCCAGCGCTATGGGAACGCCGCTTTTCATTTTATACGAATACAGGTTGAAATATGGCCCCTGCGATAATGCCTGTCCCCAGTATACCATGGCGGCAGCAGAGTCAAAGCGTGCCGCTTCCTTAAAAGAAGCCAGCGCCTCGCGCAGGTGGTAGCTGTAATAGAAATTGAGTCCCTGGTTAAAATAGAGCTGCGCGCTGTCCTGCCGGGTGGAGATGGTATATACGTGCTTGCCGAGGCCGGGCAGGGCGGTAATAAACTTACCGTTGTTATCAGCTGCCAGGTTGGCCAACGGTGGGGCGCATCCTATTATGGTTTCGACAGCGCGGGCAGCCGGTACACCGGCTGTGGGAGAAACGGCGGTGCCTGTGCCGATACATGAAAGCATGAGAACGACCAGCAGGCTGAGCGGCATATGTTTCATAACAGAACGGCCGGTTTTGAGGGCCATGGCCTTGCCAGAAGGTAGTCATTATAGAGGAAATAGCCAAGAATTGGTAATTTTTCCGGCTTTATCCTCAGAATTGCGTTACTGCCTGGTAGGCTTTTTTGGGTTGTAACTGCTGGTCGAACAGCAGCGGATAATTTTTTCTTCCCGGCACGGGGTAAGTATCCAGCCAGGTATAGCGGTCGGAGATGTTCCAGAACGTAACACCGGTGATAACGTTTTTGTATTGGCGGAAAAGGGCAAATACTTTTTTATACTGCTCCAGCTGTTGCTGTTCCAATGCCGGTGTAAAGACATCGGTATCACCGGGGCGCTTATCGCGGCGGTTCTTTTCCCAGGGATGGATAGAAATGTCCAGCTCGGTAAACTGTATTTTCAGTCCGAGGGAAGAAAATTGCGTGATGGCTTTTGCCAGCTCATCGGCCGTGGGCTCGTAAACGGACCAATGGGCCTGTAATCCCACGCCGTTAATGGGGGCGCCGGCTTTTATGAGACGTTGCAACAGTGTATATACCCGCTCTCTTTTTTGCGGACGCTCGGTATTGTAATCGTTGTAAAAAAGCTGCGCGGCAGGGTCGGCGGCATGGGCGTATTCAAATGCTTTGATGATAAAATCATCGCCGCAGATTTGATACCACAATGAATTGCGCAGGAGTTGGGTGCTGTCGTCGTCGACGGCTTCGTTTACCACATCCCAGGCGTATATCTTTCCCTTATAGCGGCTTACCACCGTGGTGATATGATCCTGTAGCCGCCTGAGCAATACATCTTTGCTTACGCGGTTGCCCAGCGAATCTTTAAACAGCCATGCCGGTGTTTGCTGATGCCAGCAGAGGTTATGACCGCGTACGCGCAGGCCATGCGCCTGTGCAAAGGCCACGATGGAATCGGCATCGTGCCAGTAGTACTGATTTTCCCGCGGGTGGATAGGCCCCATCTTCATGGCGTTTTCGGCCGTGAGGCTGTTAAACTGCTGGAGGATAAGCGCCGCCTCATCCGTTTTCAGCGAGCGGGCAGACACGGCTACGCCGATGGGGAAATAATTTTTGTAAAAATCTTTCAGGCCGCTATTACCGCCGCGCGGGAGGATGGCTGTGCCGGCAGCAGGCGAGCGACTGGTGTCTGTGCTGAAAGGCGATGCGGGCAGTCCTTCGCGGTTGTATAAATTGGCGCCCTCAGGATTATCGGCCCAGGCATAGCGCACGGTAACCGGGTGGGCGATGTTGTCGTTCCAAACGGCCACGGTATTGTTTTTTATAACAGCTTGCGCCCATACAAATTTTTTATCGTCGCCGGCGATGGCAACGTATTTTACATCACCACCTTTGGCTACCAGTCCGCTGCCGGTGTTGGTAAAAGAAAGGATAATTTTATTGCCCGATGCCTTCATGGACTGGAATACCGGTCCCGAATAAACGACTTTTTTATCGCCATAGGCTATTTTTTGTGCGGCCAGCGCAAGGCGCCTGCCCACGTCGGCCTTGTTGAGCGGGTGGATGTCGTTCCACTCGCCGATATCGCAGGCCACGGCCATGCCGGTGGCGGGCTCCGACAAGGTAAGGCGCTGTGCTTCTCTCAGCTCCGCCCACTGGCTTTCGGAAGGTTGTTGCCTTGCCTGCATAAAATTGGCCAGCTGCACATAGAGAAAAGGAAAATCGCCCTGGCGCCATTGCTGCCGCCAGTTGCGTATCATGGCGGGGAAGAGCTGCCTGTATTCTGTAGCCCTCGATGTATTAGACTCACCCTGGTACCATATCACGCCTTTGATGGCATAAGGGAGCAGCGGGGTTATCATGCCGTTGAACAAGCCCTGCGGCTGGTATTGAAAGGTGGTAGTACCGGGCGCCGGGCCGCTGCTCATGCCGGGCTGGTACTGCCAGCTGGTTGTAAGATCGATGGTTTGCCCGCCTGCCTGCAGCGCATAGGGCTTGTCTTTATAAAAGCCGCCTTTGCCGGCGCTGTTGATGACGCGTACCACCAATATGTTTTTTCCGGGTTTTAAAAGACCGTTGGCGACGGGATACTTACGTGGTGGGTACTGGTAGCCGGTAGTGCCCAGGAAGGCGCCGTTGAGGTATACCGAATCCCTGTCGATGGCATTGCCCAGCAGCAGCAGGGCGGGCTGCCCGGCCACTGCGGCCGGGATATCGATTTCTTTCCTGAACCATACCACGCCGTTCGTGCGGGGCAGTCCCTTGTCTTCCCAGTAGCCGGGCAATTCCTGCATGACGGGCCAGGCGGAAGCGTCGTAAGCGGTGTCGTACCATTTTTTACTGTCGTGCATGCCCTTGTCTTCCTGCCATACACGGTTATACCAGTTAATGACTGCCGCGTTCTCATCGTTTTTTACCTTGCTGATATAATCGCTGTCTTTCCATTTATTGGCTACTGCCAGGTAATGAGGAAATGCCTGTAGCGCATCCCCGCTTAGCCATGCTTCTGCCGGCGAGCCGCCTACGCTTGACCGGATAAGACCGATAGGGGTATGGTATTTTTCATACAGGTTAAGACCAAAAAAATAAGCCGTGGCCGAAAAGTGCAATACGCTTACCGGGTCGGCTTTCTCCCAGCTGCCACTGGTGATATCCTCCTGCGGCGCCTGGAAATTATAGCGCAGGGGAACGGTAAAATGCCGTATGTTGGCATTGGCGGCGCGGGCGATGATACCGGCATATTTATCCTTTAGCCTTTCCATAGGTAAGTCCATATTCGATTGTCCTGAGCACACCCATACTTCGCCCACGAGCACATCGTGCAGGGTGATGGTATTGCTGGCGGTAATGGTCATTTCGTAAGGACCGCCTGCTTGCATGGCCGGCAGCGACAGCGACCATTTGGTATCGCCTGCCGTAACAGCCGCATATGTTTTTTCATTAAAGCGGACGGATACTTTTTCGCCGGGCGCTGCCCAGCCCCAGATATGCATGGACTTTCCCTGCTGTAGCACCATGCCGTCGCTTACCAGCCGGGGCAGGCGCACCTGCGCATATAATGTGCTGCCAAGCAGGCAGGCGCACCCAATCAATGACAATGCAATTCGTTTCATACGATAGATAGTATTTATCGGTTTTTATTGTACAAAGTTTCGGGCGGACCGAGATAGCTTCTTCATGTGAGATAAGATCGATAGTAGCAGGTATGGCATACCTGTTAAAAGCCAATCGAATTTCCACCATCCACCGGCAGCACCACGCCCGTGATATACCTTGCGGCATCGGAGGCGAGGAACAGGGCGGTATCGCCGATATCGGAAGGCGCGCCCAGCTGGCCCATGGGTGTGCGCGACATTACTTTGTTCATGCGTTCCGTATCGCCGTTGAGCGCTTTGGCCGACATATCGGTGGCGATGAAACCGGGGGCAATACAATTAACGCGTATGCCCTTTGGCGATAGCTCTACCGCCATGGCCCTGGTCATGCCTTCGATAGCCGATTTGGACGCGGTATAGGCAATCACCTTGGGTATGCCGTACTGCGATGCCATCGAGCTGATATTGATGATAGCGCCGCTGCCGTTTTTGAGCATACCCTGCACTACCTCGCGCGAGAGCGAGAAGACGGCTACCAGGTTGGTCAGCAGGATGTGCTGAAACTCCTGGTCGGTCACTTCCTGGAACTCCTTTTTCATGTTGATGCCGGCATTGTTGACCAGTATATCGATGCGGCCGTACTTGTCCACGATTTGCCGTACGAGCGCGGGGATGGCATTTAAATCGCTCAAATCACATACAATGGGCACGCAAAGGCTGCCCAGGCTGCGGGCCGTATGGTCGAGTTTGGCGGCATCGCGGCCTACGATGACGGTGAGGATATTGGCGGCAACGAATTTTTGTGTAATAGCCAGTCCGAGACCAGAGCCTCCCCCGGTGACAAGGGCTATTTTTTGGTGTTCATGGGTGTCCATTTGCTGTATTGTTTCTATTGACGTTTGGGTTAATAATTGTTAGTTGCCCGGCGCGAAAGGAAATTTCAGGTTCCTATAATATTCCAGTGTATGATTGGGCGGTTCGAATCCGTCGGGTAGTGGCATATGCGAAAACGTTTGAAAATACAGCAGGCAGGCATTGCGCCACCATACCGCTTCCGCGGCTTGTATGGCCAGCAGCTGCTGTACCTGCCCGAATCGTTCGCGGTCCATGTGCATTGCCTGGGCGTTCCATATGCTTTGCAGCCGCCTTATTTCATCCACGCCGGAATAATATTGCGTGCAAAGCTCTTCCCATAATGTTTTGCCGGAGGGCATTTTGTGATGCCAGGCCACATGGTGAAACCAGAGCAGGTAATCGGACGGACAAGCGGTACTGTCCTGGTAAAGTTGCCTTACCCCAGGTGCGTATTGCGCCAGGGCATTGCTGCCGCCGGCGGTGCGGTCAAAGCCAATACCATACGCATCCGCGCGGTGATAGTATACCGGGTTCCAGTCGGCGCGGGGCGCTTTATCATACCAGGGTGCGGGACCATAATGATGGCCATAACCCATGATATGGTGCAGGCCCAGGGGTGTCATATAAGCTACCACGGCTTCCCGCGATAGCTTCATGATACCGGATACCGCTTTTATATATTCCGGGTTATTGCTAAAGGTTTGGCCTATCCATTCGCGTGCAATAGTATCGGCGCTAAGAGACGGTTCCCAGGCCAGCCGCCCGAAAGCATACCAGTTGGCCTGTGCAAAGGGGTGGCCGGTCCAGTTGCGTTCATTGCCGATATTGGCTACGCCGGCGATACCGGTGAGCGTATGTCCTTCCAGGCTGCCATCGGCCACTTTTCGTACCAGCGAACCCTTGCCTTTGGCATAGGTATCGGCGTCGAGGCATTCCTTGAATAACGGGGCCAGGTATACGAGGTGGGTGGAAAAGCCCAGGTATTCCTGTGTGAGCTGAAACTCAGGCATCAGCGGCGTGCGGGGCATGGCGCCGAATAAAGGGTGAAAGGGCTCCCGCGGCTGGAAATCGATGGGGCCGTTTTTCACCTGCACCAGCACGTTGGGTTTAAACTGGCCGTCGAGCGGCCTGAATTCGTTATAAGCCTGTTTAAAGCGGTCGTCGGGTGTTTCGTTGCTGTATACAAAGGCCCGCCACATCACGATACCGTGGTGCGGCGCCAGCGCATCGGCCAGCATATTGGCGCCGTCGGCGTGTGTGCGGCCATAGTTTTGCGGACCGGGCTGTCCTTCAGAATTGGCTTTTACCAGGAAGCCGCCGAAGTCGGGTATAAGGGAATAGATCTCGTTTGCTTTTTCGGCCCACCATCGCCGCACGGCGGTATCCAGCGGGTCGGCGGTTTTTAAACCACCTGTCTCGATGGGAGCGCTGAACCTGGCGGAGAGGTATACTTTAATGCCATAGGGGCGGAAGGTATTGGCCAGGGCAGCTGCTTTGACAAGGTATTCCCTGGTAAGTATCGTGGCATTGGCGTTTACATTGTTCAGCACGCTGCCATTGATGCCCACGGCGGCATTGGCGCGGGCATAGTCTGTATAGCGCTGGTCGATATAACCCGGCAGGGTATGCCAGTTCCAGATGGATATGCCGGCATAGCCGCGCTCTACGTAGCGGTTGAGGTTATCCCAGTGATCCAGCACGCGGTGATCGATACGCGGTGCGCTTACAACAGACAGCCTGCGTATGTCCTGCTCCGTTTGCAGCAGGCGCAGCAGCGCAAAGCTGCCATACAGCACACCGATATCGGTATTGGCGGCGATAACGATGCACGTGCTTTTGTGCAGGGGCATTGTATATATAATATATCCTTCGCTGCCGGCTTTGCGCAGTGGTTCCTGCAGCGGCAGCGAGGCGATAAAAGCTGCGGAGGCGGGTGTGCCGGCAATAATGGTATGTGCGGCGGGAGCGTTGCTGAGGGCAGGTGTGCGGCCCAGCAATGTTTCCAGCGCCCGGAGCAGTTCCTGGCGGGCGGCGCCGATGGTGGGCGATGCGCCGTTCAGGCAGAGGCCGGTGATGGATTGGCGGTATGCCTGCAGCAGGGCCTGGTTTTTCACCTTATCATAGCGCAGCCATAACCGGTAGCCGTCTTCCGCCCGTAGAAAGCACAGGGCGAGCATACAAAGCAGGGAAAGGAATGTTCTCTTCATACAGGCAAACAGCTATGGGTGGTCGTTACGTACGGACGAGGCCCGTATTACCAGTTCGGAACGCAGCAAAATGGTATTGGTTGAATTGATATTGGCGGTGCCGTTCAGGTGGTTGATAAGGTTGCGTGCGGCCACTTCGCCCATTTCGTAACCGGGATAATTGATGGTAGTAAGATTGGGCTCGATAACTTTAGACACGGGGTCGTTGTTAAATCCTACAACGGCCATGTCTTCGGGGATGCGGATGCCGGCCTGTCTGAGGGCCATCATACAGCCGACGGCGCAGTTGTCGTTGGCCACAAAAATGCCATCGGGCAGCGGGTTCATGGCAAGTATCTCCTTAGCGGCGTTAACGCCGGCTTCCTGGCTCAGGTTGCCGATGATGATGTATTCCTCCTTAAAATCCATCTGGTGCTCTGCAAGGGCCTGTTTATAGCCCTGCATGCGGTCTACATATACGTTGCGGCGGGGCGAGGCGGTCAGGTGTACAATGCGGCGGCAGCCCTGGGCTATTAAATGCTCCGTGGCCTCGCAGGCCGCTTTGCGGTTGTCGATAAGTACGCCGGGATAGTTTTTGTGATTGGCCACGCGATCGAAGAATATCACGGGGATATGCTTTTTAAAGAACATATCGAAATGGCTGAAATCATCAGTCTCGTAGGATAAAGACACCAGCAGACCATCGATGCGGTTATTGAACATGGTTTTGGCGCTGGCCATTTCCTTATCGGCCGATTCGGACGACTGGCTGATAATCAGGTTAAAGCCCTGGCTGTTGGCCACGTTTTCGATACCGGCAATAACGGTGCTCATAAAATAGCTGTTGAGCCGGGGCACGATGACGCCGATGGTATCGGTGCGCTGGTTGCGCAGGTTGCGGGCAAAATGATTGGAGCGATAGCCCATTTCCTCCGCCAGCTCGAAGATGCGTTTCCTTGTTTTCTTGCTCACCACGGGGTCGTCTTTCAGGGCGCGGCTTACTGTAGCGATAGAGATATTAAGCTCCCGGGCAAGATCATAAATCGTTATTTCCTTCGGTTTATTCATACAATCGCTTACATGCTGTGGGTAAAGGTAAAAGAATTATTTTTTAAAAAAAATAATGTAATCGGTTACATTATTCCGATTTCTTTGTACTTTGGTGTTGCGAAACTGCTTATCGCCATTGCCAAAACAAGAAAAACGATTGCATTATGCGACCAAAGCCAACGCTTGCACAGTCCGGCTACAGCCTACATTCTGCTGCTGTTGATGCCAGGATAAAAAAGGCCAATAGCCGTGTTCCCCGTTATTTATATATACCCTGTTGCGTTACCTGATTACTTCCGGTAAGATTATTACCATCAATTCCATTTGCTTCAATTTTTTTAAAACGATTACATATGAAAGATTTGGTTAACCAAAACTTAAACAGGCGTTCTCCGCTGCTTATGCGAACGCTCACCAGGAGACTGGTGCCTGTCCTGCTTTTTCTTATTACCGCCGTTTCGCTTCATGCACAAAACAATCTGCGTGTAAAAGGGCGTGTGCTGGATGAAACAGGGGCGCCCATGCCCAATGTAACTGTAAGCGTAAAAGGCGGCACAGGCGGAGTCAACGGCGATGCCAATGGTAATTTTGAGATTACAGTTGCCTCCAATGCCACACTTATTATTTCTTCTGTTGGTTTTGAGAAAAAGGAAGTGGCCGTACGCGGACAGGCCGCTTTATCTGTTACGTTAACTCATGCACGCAATACGATGGATGAGGTGGTAGTGGTTGGTTATGGTACACAAAAGAAAAGGGACATCACCGGGGCTATTACTAAAGTCAGCGCGGAAACCCTTCTGCAAACCGCCTCGCACAATGTTATAGACCAGCTGAAAGGCCATGCAGCTGGCGTAACTATTACTTCTACCAGTTCTGTTCCCGGTGGCGGTTCGCAAATAAGGATAAGAGGTAACAGGACCATGATTTCCAACACCACTCCTAATAACGTACAGGGAGGCACTTTTACAACGGAAGCCGCTACTGCCGACCAGGCAGATGCGCCGTTGCTGGTGGTGGATGGAATTCCCTATTCGGGCAACCTCAATGACATCAGTCCAAACGATATTGCCAGTCTTGAAATTCTGAAAGATGCATCTGCTACGGCCATCTATGGTTCAAGGGGTGCAGGCGGCGTTATACTGGTGACGACTAAAAGGGGTACAGGCGGAAAGGTAATGTTCAATTTCGATACTTATTATGGTGTGTCCTCCGTTATGAAAAAGC
>Ga0307508_10002464_pt1 | contig 19512 bp, 13 predicted proteins | sample 9_EM_MG_FD_203089 | JGI IMG/M metagenome (GOLD analysis project Ga0307508, IMG submission 203089) | Populus trichocarpa ectomycorrhiza microbial communities from riparian zone in the Pacific Northwest, United States - 9_EM | ecosystem: Host-associated > Plants > Roots > Unclassified | place... | reverse complement strand
AGCGGCAGGCAGCCGGTGGGGAACGCGCCGCTGCCCGCCAGGATGGCCTTGGGGCTGAAGCTGCGCCCGTGCAGCTCGCGCAAGGGCTTGGTGATGGCTTTGCCGTCGGCACCCGTCACGGTGCCAGGTGCGTTGTCGGCAAACTGTTGCAGCACGGCGGGCAGCCACAGGTGTGCGCTGTAGGTGAGCCAGATTTGGTCAACGTCTACGCATCGCTCGATGCTGATGAGCGAGCCCGGCAGGTTGGCTGCGCCGCGCGAGCACAGCTTGGGCTCGGGCGCGTTGTTGAAGCCGCTTTGCATCGCGCTGTATTGCTCGGTGTTGACCTGGTACATCACCTTGCGCGTGAGGCCGTTGGCCATGACCTGCCACACGTCCCAGCGCTTGCGCTCGGGGTAGTACACCAGGATGTAGCCGGTGCGAGCGATGCGTGCCACGGGAGTGGTGGCCGTGCGCGGCATGTTGCCGAACTCGGCGTCGAAGCTCGGTGCCCAGGCGTAGCCGGCGTCTTTGAGCGCCGCCGCGTGCTCTTTGGGCACGACCGATGGGGTGACCACGAGAAACTGAAGGCTGACGCGATGGCAGGGCTTGCAGCCAGGCGCGCAAGTGTTGGGCGGCGTGCCCGCGACAGCATTCACCGCCGCGGCGATGGTCTTTTCTTTGAAGGCGATGGGGCTTGTATCTGCCATTTTTTGATCTCCCTTGGGGTTGGCGGTGCCAGGCTATGCCTGCGCTGTGTGCTCGTCGGTGCTGCTGATGGGCTGGTAGCGTTGCCAGAAGGTGTCGGGCAGGTTGCGCAGGCCGTCGCCCAGGTCGCTGCCGCGCGTGACGACTTGCTCCACCAGCTGCAAGAACTCGGGCGCTTGCGTGGCCCCGGCAGGCAACTGCACAGCAGTCATGGTGTAGAGGGCCAGGTCTTGCGCGTCGAGGCCATGCCGCTGGGCGGCAAGTGCATGGCGGTGGAGTTGATCGGTGGCGTCGGCGGGCAAGGTGCGGCCTTCGGCATCGCACAGGCCTTGCCAAGACCGCGCCAACGCAGCGACGAGCACCGCGTTGTCGAGTGCTTGCCACTGGTCACGGTCGAGCAGCCGCGCAGAGGGCGAGGTATCGGCCCGCTCGGGCGCGTCGTGGTCAGCGGCGCGGTAGGCGGTGAGCCGTGCTGCAGCGTCATGGGCCAGCCATGTGGCATGGCCGATCAGTGAATGCCGTTGCTCGGCAGACAGTGAGCGCCACACGGCATCGAGGTGGATCGGGTTGTACCAGCGCACCCATTCGCCATGGTGTCCCGGATGGTTTGCGCGCGACTGGCTGCCGATCCGCTGGGCAATGCCGGCGGCGCTTTCCTCGCTGACGATCCAGCCGCAGATGGCGCCTTCCGCATGGCCGGCATCGTCGTTGGTGAGTGTGGTGTCGACACGCATGCCGAGGCAGACCTCGGCATGGGCCTGGGTAACGCTGGCTTCGAAGAGTGGGTCGTCCAGGCCGGGGTCGCTCTCCAGCAGGTAGCTGGCGACTCGCCGGCAGTCCAGGGTGATGACGCGAGGCAGCTGCGCGGTCTCGCCAAGCCAAGCCTGTTCGACACCCATGGGGCGGATGAGCGCCTGAGCGCGCCGGGTGTCGTCGGCCAGTTGCAGCGGGTCGGCCAACTCGGGTGCGTACAGCAGGTGCAGGTGGGCGGCTGGTTGCTGAGTTTCTCCGCGCGGATGGTGGCCAAGATGGCGCCACGGAAATCCACAAGCTTCATCGGATGTTCTTTCAGAGTTGCTCGTGGCACATCTGAACACGCCACCCGGCGCGTAATTTACTCGGCGGGGACCTTACTTGGCTGGAGCCGTAACCGAATGTGCGTGATGCCCGCGCTTGAGCTTGCGTGAGACCCACTGCTCGGCATCGTCGACGAAGGTGAACACCACCGGAATCACCAGCAGGCTGAGGAAGGTCGAAGTGATCAACCCACCGATCACGACGATGGCCATCGGGGCGCGGAAGCTCGGGTCCACGCCCAGGCCGAGCGCAATCGGCATCATGCCGGCGCCCATCGCGATGGTGGTCATGACGATCGGCCGCGCGCGTTTGTGGCACGCATCGAGGATGGCTTCCCAGCGGTTGAGCCCATGCTCGCGCCGCGCCAAGATCACGTAGTCGATCAGCAGGATCGAGTTCTTGGTTGCGATGCCCATCAGCATCACCAGCCCGATCATCGAGGGCATCGTCATGGCGGTGTTGGTGAGAAAGAGGGCGAGAAAAGCCCCAGGGATCGACAGCACCAGCGCGACCAGGATGGTGACGGGTTGGACGAAGTCCTTAAACAGAAGCACCAAGACGATATAGATGCAAAGCACACCCGTTGCCATGGCCAGGAGGAAGCCTGAGACCAGTTCCCCCATCGCCTCGGCGTCACCAACAGCAGTCTGCGTGACGCCTGTTGGAAGGTTCTTGATGCTGGGCAGGGCTTCGGCCTTTGCCTGCACCTCACCCAAGGGCTGCTGGTTGAGCTCTATCTCGAAATTGACGTTGCGCAGCCGGTCGTAGCGGGCGATCTCGGCCGGGCCGCTCGCGATCTCGAGTGTGGCCACGTTCGACAGCGCCACCGGGCCGCGTGCGCCGGGCACCGGCAGGCGCGACAGCACGTCGATGCTTTGCCGCCCGTCGTCCGACAGCTTCACCACCACTGGCACCTGGCGCTGGCTGAGATTGAGCTTGGCAAGGCCTTGGTCGTAGTCGCCCGAGGTGGCGATGCGCAGCGTGTCGGCGATGGCTGCCGAGGTCACGCCCAGGTCGGCTGCGCGCGCGAAGTCGGGCCGCACGATCAGCTCGGGGCGCACCAGGCTCGCGGTCGACGTGACGGCGCCGATGCCGGGAATGGCGCGCAGCTCGCGCTCCACCACCGCGGCGTGTTCGGCCAGCGCACGGCCGTCTTCACCGGCCAGCACCAGCACGTACTTCTCGTTCGACGAACCCAGCCCCACCTTCACGCGTGCACCGGGCAGGGCCTCCATGCCGACGCGCAGCTGGGCTTCGATGTCCTGCTTGGTGACGCCCCGGCGGTCGTTGCGGTGCGTCATGTTGATCGTCAACACCGCCGTGCGCACATTGCTGGCACCGCCGCCGGCGAACGGGTCGGAGCCCGCACTGCCGCCGCCGATGGCGGTGTAGATCATCTTCACGTATTGGTTCTTCTGCACGATCTGGCGAGACTGCTCGGCCGCCGCATAGGTTTCCTTGAAGGTGCTACCCGGTGGCAGCGTGATCGTCACCTGCGTCTGCGACAGGTCATCAGGCGGGATGAACCCGAATGTCAGGAAGAACAGCAGTGCGATGGACCCCACCGAAAACGCGGCAGCCCCGATGAGAGTCCAGAGTCTGTGCTCCAGGCACCAGCGAACCCAATGCATGTAGATGCGCAGCCACCCCGGTTCCTTGTGCTCGCGCTTTGGCGGCTTGAGGATGTACGCGGCCATCATCGGAGTCAGCATGCGAGCAACCACCAACGAGAAGAACACCGCGATCGCTGCCGTCCAGCCGAACTGCACGAAGAACTTGCCCGGCACGCCGCCCATGAAGGCCGTCGGCAAGAACACCGCGATCAGCGTGAAGGTGGTGGCAATCACGGCGAGACCAATCTCGTCGGCAGCTTCCATAGCCGCCTGAAACGGTGTCTTGCCGTCGCGCAGGTGGCGCATGATGTTCTCGATTTCGACGATGGCGTCGTCGACCAGCACCCCGACCACCAACGACAGGCTGAGCAAGGTGACCACGTTGACGGTGAAGCCGAACAAATGCATTACCGCGAAGGTCGGGATGGCGGACATCGGCAGCGCCACGGCCGACACGAAGGTCGCGCGCCAGTCGCGCAGGAACAGGAACACCACCAGCACCGCGAGCGCCGCGCCTTCGTAGAGCAGCTTCATCGAGCCGTCGTAGTTCTCGACCACCGGGTCGACGAAGTTGAAGGCCTCGGTGACTTCGATGTCGGGGTGCGCCGTCTTCAGCTTTTCGAGCGTGGCACGCACGCCGGTCGTCACGTCGATCTCGCCGGCGCCGCGCGAGCGCACGATCTCGAAGCCCACCACCGGCTTGCCGTTGAGCAAGGCCGCCGAGCGCTGCTCGGCCACCGTGTCGCTCACCTTGGCCACCTGGTCGAGGCGGATGTGGCGGCCGTCGGTGAGCGTGACGTCCATCGCTGCCAACTCTTCGGCCGACTGCACATTGGCCAGCGTGCGCACCGATTGCTCGGCGCCGCCCAGGTCGGCGCGGCCGCCCGAGGCTTCTTGCTGGATCTGCCGCAGCTGGCGCGAGATGTCGGCCGCCGTGGCGTTGAGTGCCAGCAGGCGCGCCGGGTCGAGTTCGACACGCACTTCGCGCGAGACGCCGCCTACGCGCGTGACGGCACCGACGCCCGGCACCGCCAGCATGGCCTTGGTGACCTGGTTGTCGACGAACCACGAGAGCGCCTCGTCGTCCATGCGGGCCGACGACACGGTGTAGGTGAGGATCGGCGTGCCGGCCAGGTTGATCTTCTGGATCACCGGGTCGCGCAGGTCGGCTGGCAGGTCAGAGCGCACACGCGAAACCGCGTCGCGCACGTCGTCCATGGCCTCCTGCGTGGGCTTCTCCAGGCGGAACTCAACCGTGATGGTGGCCGTGCCATCTTGCAGGTTGGTGTAGACGTGCTTGACGCCCTGCACCGTGGCGATGGAGTTCTCGATCTTGCGGGCGACTTCGGTCTCGAGCTGCGCCGGCGACGCGCCAGGCAGCGAGGCCGTCACCGTGATCATCGGCAGGTCGATGTCGGGGAAGTTCTGGATCTTCATCGCCTTGAAGCCGAGCAGGCCCGCCAGCGTCAGCATGATGAAGAGCAGGATCGATGGCGTCGGGTTGCGGATCGACCAGGATGAAACGTTGAACATGGCGCAGCCTTCTCTTCTGGGGGCTTACTTGGTTGCGACCGGCTTGGCGGCGGCAGCGGCTTCGACCACCTTCACCGTGTCGCCGTCGCTCAGGAAGCCGCCGCCCGAGGCCACGACCTTGGCCGCGGCGTCGAGCCCGTTGGTGATCTCGATGCGGTCGCCGACGCGCCGGCCCACGGCCACCTTGGCCTGCGTGACCTTCGAGTCCGGGCCAACCTTCAGCACGTAGTTGAAGCCATCGCGCAGCACCACCGCGGCCTGCGGCAGCGTGAGCGCATCGCTTTGGCCCACATCGAACTCGCCGCGCGCGAACATGCCGGCCTTCACGTCGGTCGAAGCGCCCAGGTCGACATAGACGATGCCGTTGCGCGTCTGCGCATCGACCGTCGGCGCGACCACGCGCACCTTGCCCGTGACCGGCGCGCCGCCGCTGGTGGCAGCCACGGTGGCCGGCAGGCCGACCTTCACGCGCACCAGATCGCTCGACGGTACTTCGGCACGCCACTCCAGGCGGCCCTGGCGGATCAGGCGGAACAGCTCCTGCCCGGCCGGCAGCACGGCACCCACCGTCGCGCTGCGTGACGAGATCACGCCGGCGTCGGGCGCGACCACCTGCGTTTGTGCCAGCCGCAACTGCGCCACCTGGGCCGCAGCACGCTGTGCCTGCAGCCGGGCCTGCGCCGTGCGCTCGGCCGTGAGGTACTGCGTGATCTGCTGCGCACTCAGCGCGCCGCTGGGCTGCAGCTCGCGGGCCCGCTGCGCATTGGCAGCCGCTTCGGCCTGCGCGGCCTCGGCTTCGGCAACGCTCGCATTGGCCTGCGCGGCATCGGCCTTCACGGTGTCGGAGGCGAACACCGCCAGCACCTGGCCGCGCTTGACCACGTCGCCCACATTGGCGCGCACCTCGGCCAGGCGCAGGCCGTTGGCTTCGGTGCCCACACTGGCCTCCTGCCATGCGGCGATGCTGCCGTTGGCGGTGATCTTGAGCGGCAGCTTGGCCGTGAGCGGCTGTGTCACCGTGACGGTGAGCGCGGCCTTGGGGCCAGAGGCGGCTTTCTTGTCGTCGGCCGCGCGCACGCTGAAGGCGGCGACTGTGCCGACTATCAGCACGGCGCCCAGGCATGGCAGAACGAAGGGCTTGAGACGGTTGTTCATGGTGTTGAGCATGATGGGTCGGTCGTTTTCAGTTCTTGGCTTGCGTGGTGGTGGCGTCGGTTGCGGCCCAGCCGCCGCCGAGTGCGCGGTAGAGCAGGATCCAGGCGGCCACGCGTTCGCGTTGCAGGTCGATCAGCGCGCTCTGCGCCTGCACGGCGCTGCGGCGCGCATCTTCGAGTTCGAACAGGCTGGCCGCACCGCTCTTGTAGCGCGACTCGGTGGCGCGGAACGAGGTCTCGAAACCTTCGGCCGCGATGCGTGCGTCGTCGCCGCGGCCGGCGGTGCTTTGCAGTTGCACCAGCGCTTCTTCCACCTCGCGCACTGCGCTGCGCAGCTGGCTGCGGTAGGTGATGGCCGCCGCGTCGTAGCGGGCGCGGGCGGCGTCGACATTGGCGCGGCGCGTGCCGCCGTCGAAGAGCGGCAGCGTGACGGCGAGCGGGCCGACCGACCAGGTGGTGCCGTCGACATGGCCGCCGCTGAAATCGAGCCGTGTGGCGCCAATGGAGCCGGCCAGCGTGATGCGCGGCAGGCGTGCTGCGCGGGTTTGCGACAGGTCGGCGCTGGCGGCCACCAGGTCGCGGCCGGTGGCATACAGATCGGGCCGCTGGTTGAGCACCTCGCCCGGCACCCCCTGGATGGCGATCTGCGCGGGTTCGGGCAGGTGTGCATTGCCGGCCGCGAGCTGGCTGCGCAGGCCGGGTTCGTCGACCCCGGTGAGGGCGACAAGTGCCTTCACCGCCATGTCGCACTGCGCTTTCTGCGAGGTGAGCAGGGCATTGCTCTGCGCTGCGCTGGCGCGTGTGAGCGCGGCGTTGGCGGGGGACTGGAAGCCGGCCTTGGCGCTGAGGTCGGTGAGCCGGGCCGACTCGGCGCGCGAGGTGGCGTCGGCCTGCGTTTGCACGACCTGCGCTTCGCAGGCGCGCAGGGTGAGGTAGTCGCTCGCGACCTCGGCGGCCACGGCCACACGTGCTGCGTGCCACGAGGCCTGTGCGCCTTCGAGCCGGGCCTGCGCGGCGTCGCGTGCAGCGCGGCCGCCGCCGAAGAGGTCGAGTTCCCAGCCGGCCTGCAAGCCCACGGAGCTGCTGGTGCCCACCGGCAGCGAGAGGTCGGTGCGGCCGCGGGTGGCACTCGCCGTTGCATCCAGCGTCGGCAGCAATGCCCCGCCGGCGGCGACGCGGGTGGCGCGCGATTGCTCGAGGTTCGACGCAGCCGAGGCGAGCGTGGGGCTTTCTTTCTGCGCGGCATCGATCAGCTGCGTGAGCAGCGGGTCGTTGAACTGCTGCCACCAGCGCGTGAGGTCGGTGAGCTGCCCGTTGTGCGGCAGCGGGGCCTGCCATTGCGCCGGCGCGGTGGCCTGCGGTGACGGCGGCGGCGCGGTGCTGGCGCACGCGCCGAGCAGGGCGATCAGGGTCAGCGGGGCCAGTCGGGCGGCCATTCGATAGGGCGGTTGTCGCATGGTTGTTCTTGGCAAAAGCGGAACCGAGGGGTGTCGGGCGGCGGGGTGATGCTGCCCGACGGCTACTGACAACGGCATGTCAGTAGCCTCTTGGTCAAAACAGTGTTTCAGCGCCCGCCCTGTTTCTGCGCGGGCAGCTGATCGGCATCGGTGAGTGTCTTCAGGAAGGCCACGATGTCGCGGATGTCGCGCTCATCGAGGCGTGGCGTGTCGCCCGGCTGGCCGCCGAACGGAGGCTCCGTGTTGACGTTGGCATGGTAAGTGGCAGGCAGGTCGTTGTACTTCATTCCCTTGTCGTTTTGTCTCGTTTTGTACCAGCGCTCTGGTCGCGTATCTCGTTCCACATAGAAGCGCACGGCATCGTCGAGCGTGCGCGCGGAGCCGTTGTGAAAGAAGCGGTCGCGCAAGGCCACGTTGCGCAGGCTGGGCGCCCGGAAGCGGCCGCAGTACTCGGGGTGCTCGGCCATGTCGGTGCGCTGCGGGCCGCACACGCCGAGGTCGAAGAAGCGCGGGTCGGCGTTGGCAGCGATGGCGCGGTTGCGCGGCAGGCCGAGGGCGATGTGGCCGAAGTCGGTGAACAACGGAAAGGCCCCATCGGGCGTGGGCTCACTGCGGTGGCACGAAGCGCAATTGCCCTTGTCGGCATTGTTGAAAAGGGCCAGGCCGCGCGCCTCTTGCGGGTTCAGCGTGGCCTGGCCGCGCAGCACCGTGTCATAGCGGCTGCTGTAGGGGAAGAAGTCGGTCGGCGATTGCTGAAAGACTTCTAGCGCCAGCAGGGCACCGTCGAAGGCACGCGCCGTGTCGGCGAACAGGTCGTCGCCGAAGACGCGGCGGAACTGCGCGGCATAGCCGGTGCGCGCCAGCTTGCGCACCACCTGCGCGGGGTCGGCGTTGCCCATCTCGTGGCGCGACAGCATCGGCAGGCGCGCCTGGTCGTGGACCGAGTCGGCGCGGCCGTCCCAGGTGTGGCCGCCGGTGGGGCCGGCGTCGATGCTGTCGTCGCCATCGCTGTCGAAGAAGTGCTCGGTGAAGGGAGGCACCGTCTGCAGATAGCGCAGCGACGGCACGGCACGCAGCGTGCCCGCCGGCATGGCCTGGCCGGGCGGCGGGCCGTAGGCATGGCGTGGGTCGTGGCAGCTGGCGCACGAGACTTTGCCGTTGGCCGACAGCGAGCGGTCGAAGAACATCGCCCGGCCCAGCGCGGTGAGCTGTGCGACGTCGGGCTGCTGCTCATAGGGTGCCGGCGTCTCGCTGCCCGCGCGCAGGGCGAAGCAGCACAAGAGGGCTGCGGCGATAAAGCGAGGCGAAGGCATGCAGACGGGAGGCCGGAAGGAAGAGATTAGGGCGACGCTGAACAAGTCCCCGCGAGGCGGGGCGCCTCGGTTTGGGATGGGCTGCAAGGCGCAAACCACAGCCATAGCCCAGCTATGGCGAGGATTTGCAACGCCGCAGACCGCCCAAAGCGAGGATGCCCCGTTCGCGAGGGACTTGTTCAGCGTTGCCTTAGTCTACGGGTCGCCTTCTTACTGAATACTTGCCGTTCTTGCTGACTTGCGGAAACCAAGATGAAACTCAAACCTGCTGTTTGTCTGCTTCCCGTGTTGCTGGTGGCGTGTGCCACCACGCTGACCGAAACACCCACCGTGATCGATGCGACGCACGGTGCGGCACCTGGCTTCGCCGCGCTGAAGGTCTGCCGCGACGTGAACGCGAATGCGCGGTGCGATGCAGGCGAGCCCAGCGCGGTGGCCGATGCCAAGGGGGCGTTCGAACTGGCCGGCACTGAGGCGCTGGTGGGCGAGGCCGACAAGATCGTGTTGCGCGCGCCGGCCGGCATCGGCGTGCTCAGCCCCATCACCACCGAACTGAGCGCCTTGGTCGACGCCAATGGCGGCTCGCTGCCGGCCGCCCGCGCGCTGCTCGCCAAGCGCCTGGGTGTGGCCGAAGACAAGCTGCTCGACGCGAACGACGCCCGCGTGGCCGCCGAGCAGGCGCAGCTGCTGCCGCGCATTGGTGCCGCCGTGGCCGCAGCCGGCGCCTCGGGCGACCGCGTGAAGGCGCTGCGCAACCACCTGGCGCTCGACGACATCGACACCGTGGTGGTGATCTTTGCGGAGAACCGCGGCTTCGACACGCTGTACGGCCTGTTCCCCGGCGCCAACGGCATCCCCGGCAAGAACCCGAGCGCCAAGGGCATCGCCGCGCCGCAGAAAGACTTCGACGGCCGCGTGTTGCCGGTGTTGCCGCCCACCTGGGGCGGGCTCACGGCCGGCGGCCAACCGGTGACGCTGACGCAAGCGCAGTCGACCGGACTGCCGAACGCGATGTTCCAGATCGACGACCCGAAGGGCGTGGGCAACAGCGGCGTGGTGGTGCCTTCGACCATCATCACGCGCGATCTGGCGCACCGCTTCTACAACAACATGATGCAGATCAGCGGCGGCACGAACGACCGCTTCGCTGCGTATTCCGACGCCGGCGGCCTGAGCATGGGCTACTACGACGGCAGCCGGATGGCGATGTGGAAGGTGGCGCAGCGCTATGCACTGGCCGACAACTTCTTCATGGGCGCGTTCGGCGGCTCCTACCTGAACCACCAGTACCTCATCTGCGCCTGCGCGCCGCTGTACCCCAACGCCGACACCTCGCCGGCCAAGGAGCTGATCAGCGCCATCGACGTCGACGACCAGGGCCGCTTCGTGCGCCTGTCGCCGGCGGCCAACATGCCGAGCACCGTGCTCGCCGGTGCGCCGCGCTACCTGCGCGACGGCGCGCTCACGCCCAAGGACGCGAGCGGCATGTATTACACGGTGAACACCATGCAGCCGGCCTACCAGCCCAGCGGCGCGGCCCCGGTGGCCGGCGGCGATGCGCGCCTGGCCGACATGACGCGCCCGAGCAGCCTGCCGCCACTGACGCAGGCCACCATCGGCGACACGCTCGATGCCAAGGGCGTGCCCTGGGCCTGGTATGCAGGCGGCTGGAATGCGGTGAGCCCCGGCGCGCCGGAGGCGCGCAACCAGATCTACCGCGGCAAGGTCAACTTCCAGCCGCATCACCAGCCCTTCAACTACTACACGGCGTTCGACCCGCTGACGAAGGCCGAGGCGCGCCAACAGCACCTGCGCGATTTCGACAGCCAGTTCCTGGCCGATGCCGCGGCCGGCCAGCTGCCCGCGGTGAGTTTCTACAAGCCGCAGGGCAACCTCAACCAGCACGCCGGCTACGCCAACCTGGCCGATGGCGACGCACACCTCGCCGAGGTGATCGCCAAACTGGAGCAGAGCCCGCAATGGAAGCGCATGCTGATCGTCGTCACCTACGACGAGAACGGCGGCTTCTACGACCACGCGCCGGTGCCGCGCGGCGACCGCTGGGGCCCGGGCACGCGCATCCCGGCGATCATCGTGTCGCCGTATGTGAAGAAGGGTTCCGTCGACAGCACGCAGTACGACACCGGTTCGATCCTGCGGTTCATCACACACCGCTGGTCGCTGGCGCCGCTGCCGGGCATCGTCGAGCGCGACAAGGGCTTGGCCGGCAACGGCAGCGCGCCGATGGGTGACCTCACCGGCGCGCTTGATTTCACGCAGTAGCTCCCGTCATTCCCGCGAAGGCGGGAATCCAGCATCGCGCCACGTCGTGGATTTCCGCCTTCGCCGGGAATGACGGCGAGTTCAGTGCAGCAGTGACATCTGCTGTGCCGACTGCCGCGTGGGCACCGGCAGGCGCTTGCGCAGCACCGCGTGCGGCACATAACCGCGCGTCTCCAGGTTCCAGCCGTCGACCGCCTGCTCGTCGCTGAGCTGCTGCACGAGCTGCGCACCCAGCTTGCGCGCACCGGCGCGGGCCACGATGTGTTCGCACTGCGCCGCCGTGAGCTGGCTGGCGAATGCCGTCCACCGCTGCAGGGCGAGCGGGTTGCGCCACGCGTCTTCGATGGCCCAGCGCAGGGCTTGTGCGTCCGTTGTCTTACCGACCTCGAGCACGCGCGGCAGCAGCGCATGGAAGAAGATCTGGAAGGCGCGCTTCACGGCCTTGCCGGGCAGCAGGTCTTCGAGGCGCGCGATGCGGTGGCTCCAGCCGGGCACCATCAGCTGCTGGCTGATGAAGGCCTGCAGCGCCTGCACCGGGTTGAACAGGCGCAGGCGGTTGGGCGGCAGCACCAGGATCGGCAGCGTGCAGGCTTTTTCGTGCGGCAGCGGCTCGACGAAGCTGCACAGCACAGCCACGCGGGCCCATTGCGCGGCGCTGAGGCCGTCGATGCCGCCCAGGTCGCCGGCTTCGATCTGTTTCATGAATTGCAGCGCATCGCGGAAGCCATAGGCCGCCTTGGCGTGGTTCGCCTTGGTGCTCATCACCACCAGGTTGCCGGCGGCGTAGCTGGCGTCGCTGCGCACGCGGTCGATGGATGCGTCGCTGCCCTCCATCGTCGCGCTGCTGAGCGGCGCGCGGGTGATGGGGCAGTGGCTCACGTCGATCTGCTGCAGGTAGTTGGGCGTCACCTGCACCAGCTCGACGCCGCGGCCGCGCAGCCAGGCATGCAGGCGCAGCTGCAACCACTTGCGGACGTGGCGAGTGGGCTCCAGCGTGCGCAGGCCGAAGCTGGCCTGGCCCGCGAGCCAGCCATTGCGCAGCGGCGAGGGCTCCTGCGCATAGGGCGCGGGCGGCGTGACGCCGTGGTGGGCATAGTCCCAACCCAGCTCGAAGCCGATGTGCTCGTGCGTGGTGAGGCTGGTGCTGGTGCTGGTGCTGGTGTTGACGTTGGCGTTGGCGTTGATCGTGTGCAGTTCGGTGGTCATGGTGTGGCTCCGGTTCGGAATTCACTGCAACCCTTGCAGCGATGGAGCCAGTGTTGAGGCTGGGTGGCTCAAGAGGTGAGCTACAGGATCGTGTGGCGAATTTTCATCTCGGGGTATGCTCGCGCCGGGTGGCTCATCTGGTGAGCCAGCAGGGGCCTATGAGCGCCACCATCCGTTCGGGCTGAGGTATCGAAGCCTGGCACCGCCTGAGCAAGGCTTCGATACCTCAGCCCGAACGGTTTTCACGTGAGAAAAAATCCATGGACCGAACCGAACGCTTCTACAAGATCGAACTGCTGCTGCGCAGCCGCGGCTGCGTGAGCTTCGACGCGCTGCGCGGCGAGCTCGACGTGTCGCCCGCCACACTGAAGCGCGACCTGCAGTACCTGCGCGATCGGCTCAGCGCGCCCATCGTCTACGACCGCTTCGACAACGGCTACCGCTTCGAGCAGGAAACGAGCGGCCGGCTGCAGCGCCACGAGCTGCCGGGCCTGTGGTTCAGCGAAAAGGAGATCACCGCGCTGCTGACCATGCACCAGCTGATGTCCGGGCTCGACGACGACGGTGTGCTCTCACGCCACCTGCAGCCGATGATGGACAAGCTGCAAGGCATGCTCGGCGCCGACGAGAGCGAGGCACGCGAGCTGATGCGCCGCGTGAAAGTCATCTCCACCGCGCGGCGGCGTGCGCCCAGCCGCTACTTCGAGCTGCTGGGCAGCGCGCTGGTGCAGCGCAAGCGGGTGTGGCTGCGCTACTTCAAGCGCAGCGACCGCAGCACCAGCGAGCGCGAGGTGTCACCGCAGCGCCTGGTGAACTACCGCAACACCTGGTACCTCGACGCGTGGTGCCACGCGAGCGAAGGCCTGCGGCGCTTTGCGCTCGACGCGGTGCAAGAGGCCAAGCCGCTGGAGACCAAGGCCCGCAACGTGGCCGTCAAAGACCTGGAGACCGAACTCGACGCCGGCTACGGCATCTACAGCGGCGCCGGCGCCAAGGTGAAATGGGCCACGCTCGTCTTCCAGGCCGATGCCGCGCAGTGGGTGGCAGTGGAAGAGTGGCATGCGCAGCAGAAGGGCCGCTGGCTCGCCGACGGCCGCTACGAGCTGCAGGTGCCCTACGCGGACCCGACCGAGCTGGCGATGGACATCCTGCGCCACGGCGACAGTGTGGAGGTGCGCGGCGACAAGAACCTGGTGGCTCTGATTGCGCAGCGCTTGAAGAACGCCGCCGCGCTGTACGCTTGAGCATCCAGTCAAAGGAGCCCCGCATGAAAGCCACCTGGAACGGCGCCACCATCGCCGAGAGCGACGACATCGTGATCGTCGAAGGCAACCACTACTTCCCCGAAAGCAGCCTGAAGCGCGAGTACGTGAGCTTCAGCAACCACCGCACCAGCTGCCCGTGGAAGGGGCAGGCGTATTACTACAGCCTGTTCGTCAATGGTGAGATGAACCCCGAGGCCGTCTGGTACTACCCGGAGCCCAGCGAAGCCGCCGCGGAGATCAAGGGGCGGGTGGCGTTCTGGAAGGGTGTGAAGGTCGAGTGACTCGAAGTCTGACCAAGGCATGGGTAAGCGAGGCTGACAATTCACCCAAATCCCTTGATTCAGCGCTCGCTGAACGGTGCGCTTTGACTGAATCTTTGTAGAGTTTCACCAGAATGGCTATATTCAGCGGATGCTGAAATTTCAATTTCGGGTGAAATCATGAACTCGCATGAGATCGAAACTGTTTGGCAGGAGCCTCTGCGGCGATTGCTGGAGACTTCTCCCATCGTCACCGACGTCGTGATGGATCCCGCACCCAACCGCCAGGACAGAGGTCACGATGGCGAGGTGGACTTCATGATTGATGGCCAATCACACCGTCTGATCATCGAGTGCAAGTCATCGGGTCAACCGCGCTACCTGCGAAATGCAATGAGTCAGCTCGCGCCGGAGATATCCCGAGCGGCCGGCCTCACGCGCGGTCTGGTGGTTGCGCCTTTCATCTCGCCAACCGCGCGCGCCATGCTCGCCGAAAGCAACATGGGTTGGCTCGACATGGCGGGCAATGCACGCATCGTGTTCCCTCGCTTCCACCTCGAAATCAGCAAGGCTGACCGCGACCCCTTCGCCACAAAGCGTGAGCAGCGCTCCCTGTTTTTCCCCAAGTCGGCGCGGTTGCTGAAGTTGCTTCTGCACAAGCCCCGTTTCTCCTGGAAAGTGGCCGAGCTGGCGATGCAAGCCGATGTCAGCATGGGGCAGGTCAGCAACGTTCGCCGAGCGCTGATCGAACGGGAGTGGGCACATGCCGAAACCGGGGAGGGGTTTCGACTCACTCAACCGCACATGTTGCTCGACGCGTGGCGGGACGACGGTGTGCAAGCTTCCAGTGTTGCGCTGCGTGGCCACACGCTGAAGCATGGGCGCTCCCTCGAGGCTGCGATTGAAGCCGTCTTCAGCGACCCGCAGTTGCGGGACGACTCGCGCGTGCTTCTGGCCTCGCACTCGGTGGCGCGACGAGTGGCGCCTTACACCCGAATGGCCGGTGAATTTTTCTATGCCAGTCCCGTCGGGATCGTGCTCCTCAGGCGCCACCTGGAACTCATGCCCACCGACAAGGGCGAGAACGTGACGATCTTCCGGCCCGGTGACGAAGGCCTGTGGCAGGAGACGATGGAACTCGCCCCCACGCTTCGGGGGACAGGCCCCATCCAAACCTACTTGGACTTGTTGTCCACCGGCGAACGCGGGCGCGAAGCAGCGGAACACTGGCGCGCTCAGAAGATACAGCCCATGTGGGCCGAGGAAGCGTGATGGAACCCAGATCTGCCAACGACTATGGTGATGTCGCAGCACAGGCCGTGCTTTCTGTCTTGCTCGAGATCGGGCAAGTGCTCGGCGCTTATCGCGACCGATTTGTCGTCATTGGCGGGTCGGTGCCTTGGCTGCTGTTTCCGGATGCCGAGCCTGCCCACGTGGGAACGCTCGACATCGACCTGAGTCTGGACGCGCAAGCGCTGGGCGACGGCGACTACAAGAACCTTGTCGAGTCCCTCGAGGCGGCTGGGTATCAGCGTGCTTCGCAAGACATGAAGTGGTTCCAGATGCGCCGCACGGTCGAGTTCAAGGACCACGCTCCTGTAGCCGTCATCATCGACCTGTTGATGCCGCGCGAGGCGAAGTTCAAGCGAAACAAACCGCCGCTGCTTGCCAACTTCGCGGTGCAGAAGGCCGATGGCGCCGGCGTGGCCATGCAGTCATTCGTTCAATACAGACTCGACGGGACGATGCCGGACGGACGCCGCAACTCCGTGGAGCTTCGGGTGGCAAGCATTCCGGCACTCCTTGTGATGAAAGGTTATGCGCTCGCCGGCCGCGACAAGCACAAGGACGCCTACGACATCTATTTCTCGGTGCGCGAGTTCGACGGAGGGCCTGCCGCACTGGCCGATGCTTGTCGGCCACTTCTCGATGATCCGGTGGCGCGCGAGGGATTCAAAAACATTGCAGACAAGTTCGCGGACGAATCGGCATTCGGACCCGTCACCGTGCGCAAATTCTTGAGCGACTCGGCCGCACTCGGCGGTATGACAGCCGACCAGGTTCAAGTCGATGCATACCGACAAGTCAAGGCATGGCTCGAACGCTTGGGGCTCTGACCTTGTCTCGGGATCGATTTGTTTCCACTCTGTGCCGGCACGCTCAGCTGCGCCGCTTGTGCTGGCCGAAGAAGCGCAGCATCTCGTGCGTGGCGTCCGGCCCCTGCGGGTCGGTGTAGCTGCCTTCGGCGCTGCCGCCTGACCACGCGTGGCCGCTGCCGTGTACCAGCCAGTGCTCGGCGATGGGCCGGTTGGAGGCATCGCGGTAGGTGGTGCGCACGTAGTCGCGGCCGCCTTCGGCCGAACCCGGCGAGGCCTCCGACGCGGTGTGCCCTGCGACCAGGTGCTCGCCGTTGCGCGGGTGCACGGTGCCGTCCTGGTCGCCGTGGAACACGATCATCGGTACGGGTGAGGCCGACGGTGCGGCGAGCACATCGCGCGGGCCGTTCTTCATCACGCTGAAGGCCGAGGCCATGTCGCTTGCGGCGCCCTGGGCCACGCCGGAATGCACGCCGGCTGCGGCGAACAGATCGGGGTACTCGCGCGCCAGGATGGCCGACATGGCGCCGCCTGCCGACAAGCCGGCAACGTAGATGCGGTCGGCGTCGACCGTGTGTGCCTGCATCACCTGGCGGGTGATGGCAGCGAGCAAGGCGGGCTCGCCTGCATCGCGGCGCTGGTCGCCGGGGCGGAACCAGTTCCAGCACTTGTAGGCGTTGGAGCGCTGCGCCTGGGCGGGGTAGAGCACGCGAAAGCCGCGCGCCTGCGCGAACTCGTTCATGCGCGTGCCGGCGGCGAAGTCGTCGGGGTCTTGCGAGCAGCCGTGCAGCATCACCACCAATGGGGCGCGCCGATTGCCCAGGCCGGCGGGGATGAAGAGCTTGTAGTGGCGCAGGCCCAGCGGCGTGGCAAAGGGCAGCTCGTCGAAGCTGGCCGGTTGCGGCGGTGCGGTGGGGGGCGACTCGACTTCTCGCACCAGGCCGTCGAGCACGATCACGTCGCCTGCTGGCTGGGCTGAGGCGGAATTTGCCGTGCGCGCGAGGTGCAGAGCGCGCTGGATGACCTGGGTGGCCTCGGCGAGGCTGCCGCGGCGGGTGAGTGACGTGGCTTGAGCCACCAACTTGGCAAACGGGTTCTCGGAATTCATGGGGATCTGATTTGCTGCGTCGCAGCATTTGCCATCAGGTTAGCCCTTTTGCAGAACCGGTTGCAGCGGCAAACCCTTAGCCGAAAGCGGCCAATCACAGCTGGGCAGCCAGCCGGGTGCCCTGGTCGATGGCGCGCTTGGCGTCGAGTTCGCCGGCCTCGTCGGCGCCGCCGATCAAGTGGGTGCTGACGCCGGCGGCCCGAAGGGGCTCGAGCAGCTCGCGCAGCGGCTCCTGGCCGGCGCAGAGCACGACGGTGTCGCACTCGATGAGCTGGCCGTCGCTGTGCTTCTCGCCGTAGGTGACGAAGAGGCCCTGCGGCGTGATGCGCTCGTAGTTCACACCGCCGATCATCTCGACCTTCTTCATCTGCAGCGCGGCGCGGTGGATCCAACCGGTGGTCTTGCCCAGGCCTTTGCCGAGCTTGCCGGCCTTGCGCTGCAGCAGCGTCACTTGGCGTGCGGGCGGCGTGGGCTGTGCGCGAACCACGCCGCCGCGCACGGTCTCGGGGTCGGCCACGCCCCATTCGGCGAGCCATTCCTTGAGGTTCAGCGTGGGTGAATGGCCAGGCGCGGTGACGAGGTACTCGGCCACGTCGAAGCCGATGCCGCCGGCGCCCACGATGGCCACGCGCGCGCCCACGGGCTTCTGGTGCAGCAGCACGTCGACGTAGCTCAGCACGTTGGGGCCGTCACTGCCGGGGATCTTGGGGTCGCGAGGCAGCACGCCAGTGGCGATCACCACCTCGTCGAAATCGCGCAGGTCGGAGGCGCTGACGCGCGTGTCGAGCGAGAGCTTTACGCCGGTGTCGGCGATGCGCTGGCGAAAATAGCGCAGTGCTTCGACGAACTCTTCTTTGCCCGGCACGCGCTTGGCCATGTTGAACTGGCCGCCGATCATCGAGGCGGCCTCGAACAGATGCACCTCGTGCCCGCGCTCGGCCAGCGTGGTGGCGGCCGCCAGCCCGGCCGGCCCGGCGCCGACCACGGCGACGCGCTTCTTCTTCGGCGCCAGGCGGATGATCAGCTCCGTCTCGTGCCCGGCGCGCGGGTTGACCAGGCAGCTCGCGAGCTGCGACTTGAAGGTGTGGTCGAGGCAGGCCTGGTTGCAGGCGATGCAGGTGTTGATCTCGAGGCTCTTGTTGCGCGCCGCCTTGTTGACGAACTCGGGGTCGGCCAGCAACGGGCGGGCCAGGCTCACCATGTCGGCGCAGCCATCGGCCAGCAACTGCTCGGCCACCTCGGGCATGTTGATGCGGTTGCTGGTGATCAGCGGGATGTTCAGCCCCGCGGCGTGCAGCTCGCGCCGCATCTTCTGCGTGACCCAGCCGAAGGCGCCGCGCGGCACGCTGGTGGCGATGGTCGGCACACGCGCTTCGTGCCAGCCGATGCCGGTGTTGATGATCGTCGCGCCGGCTGCAGCGATGGCTTTGGCCAGGGTGACCACCTCGGGCCACGAGCTGCCGTCGGGGATCAGGTCGAGCATCGACAGGCGGTAGATGATGATGAAGTCGGGCCCCAGCGCCTCGCGCGTGCGCTGCACGATCTCGACCGGCAGGCGCATGCGGTTCTCGTAAGCGCCGCCCCACTCGTCGTCACGCTGGTTGGTGTGCGTGACGAGGAACTGGTTGATGAAGTAGCCCTCGCTGCCCATGACCTCGACACCGTCGTAGCCGGCCTCGCGCGCGAGCTTGGCGCAGCGCACGAAGGCGCGGATCTGCCGCTCGATGCCGCGTGCCCCCAGCTCGCGTGGCGTGAAGGGCGAGATCGGCGACTGGATGCGCGACGGCGCCACGCAGAAAGGCTGGTAGCCGTAGCGCCCGGTGTGCAGGATCTGCAGCGCGATCTTGCCGCCTTCGGCATGCACCGCGTCGGTCACGAGCTTGTGGCGCTTGGCTGCGCCGCTGGTGGTCAGCATGCCGGCAAAGGGCTTGGCCCAGCCTTCGATGTTCGGCGCAAAGCCGCCGGTCACCATCAGGCCCACGCCACCGCGTGCGCGCTCGGCGAAGAAGGCGGCCATCGCCGGGAAATGCTTGCGCCCGTCTTCGAGCCCGGTGTGCATGCTGCCCATCAGCACGCGGTTCTTCAGCGTGGTGAAGCCGAGGTCGAGCGGGGCAAGGAGATGGGGATAAGGCTGCATCGGGGCGGGCTCGTGGCGTTGAGTCAACGCCCGATGGTAGGGCGGCGCTTGGTCGCAAACCACGGTGCCGACCCTTGCCGGCACGCTGCCCGAACCTTCAGAGCGGCGTGATCATGAACAGCTTTTGCGTGCCGCTCGCGAGGCCGAAGTTGGCGTGTTGGTGTTCGCCAGCACGGAGCCGTGAAGGCCGCACAGGCTCAGAGTCTGTGAACATTTACCGGCACGAATGCTGCGTGTCCTTTGGCATGACCAGCATCACGAGCGAAGCGGGGCCGAATGGGCACACGGGCGCACTGTTTGAGGGGCTGTGCGTTCCTGCGGAC
>Ga0307508_10002463_pt1 | contig 19518 bp, 14 predicted proteins | sample 9_EM_MG_FD_203089 | JGI IMG/M metagenome (GOLD analysis project Ga0307508, IMG submission 203089) | Populus trichocarpa ectomycorrhiza microbial communities from riparian zone in the Pacific Northwest, United States - 9_EM | ecosystem: Host-associated > Plants > Roots > Unclassified | place... | reverse complement strand
GTATTATCGAGGCGGAGCGGCAATATATACGATGGACCACGATTGATGGCGGACTGCATGATCTGCCGCTCGATACCCGACCATTTTTTGGTGACATAATGTTGGCTTATTATCATCAGCGCGTAGGCGCCTTCCAGGGCATATTTATCGAGGGATACTTTAAAAATATTTTCTCCCCAATGCTGCGCGCGGTGTTCGGTGTAGAGATAGTAGCTGATTTTTTTGTCGCGAAAAGCTGACGCGATGCTTTCGGCTACCGGCAGATCTTCTTCTGCGCAGGATATTACTACATCATACTTTACTTTATTATCCATATAACTGTTTTTGGCATAAATATCCCATACCATGGAGGCATGGCGCTATGATCAGGAGCATTTAGACAAAAGCGGCTTTTGGAAGGAGGATTGGCGGGATAAAACGTACGGGATGACAAGGTATTCCATCTCCTGTATTCAAAAAACCGTGTTAATACGGTTTTTTATGTATAAAAAATAATATATTACAGCTGTGGTTAACTCTCTTTGCTACGGCAAAGCCAAGCCATGAAGGCCTTTACGGTCTTCACTATACTAAAACAAGCTGCCTGTGTTTTTTCCTATTACCCGTGGTTCTGCGGCTGTTTGAGGCGGTAATAAATTTCCAGGCTTACTATCAGCCTATCCTTTAATTGCAACCCATTATCGAACCTTAACTGCTGCCAGGCCCGTAAATTAAATCCAACGCCTGGGTCGGTCAGGCCGGTTGCCCGATTTCGCATTAAAAGCATGAAATTTTCCTGGTCAAATCCTTTGCCTTTATTTAAGCCCATCAGAAAACCTACTTCATGATATACATTCATATTTCCTGCGCTCAAATCAGCAATCAGCAATCCCGTGTCGTTTATCAGCTTCAATATTTCGTCAGAGATGGTATAAGCATGTCCTTTATTCACCTCGTCAATCCTTATATACCTGATATTCAGTTCAAGCTGATGCCTCCGGTTTACTTCGTCAATCGCTTCCTTAACAGCCTGCTTCACTTCTTCCGATTGCATATCAAATTGCATAGATAGAAATATCTGCCTTGACCTTGCTTTCAGAATGGCATCATACACTTCTATTAAACCATCGGCGGTAATGTCATCCAACCTGTAAATATGATTGGCAAGTACCCAACTTCTAAAAGAAGCCCGGTAATCGCCCCTGAGGCGATTCAATTCATAATACACAAAGGCGATAAATAAAGCGGGACTGCAACTATCCTTCAAAACATAGAGTGTCTCGTAAATCCCATTTACAGCATTAATTGCTATTTGAACCTTATATATTTCCGCGTCGTCGTTTGTAATAATGTTTTTCTTCTTTAACAGCTCAAATAGCCTTAGCAACACGGTTCTCTTAATGATAATTTCCTCATCATTATCCTTCCAGTCCTTAAATGATTCTGCTACAGCAGTCAATACCTGTAGATCTATTTTGTCTTTTATTTTACGAGTAAAATAATATGAAATACCAAACGACGCATTTGTCATCAATTTTTTATCCGGGAAAATATTTTCATCATCCAGTATCAGGCGCAGGTTCTCTTCGGACGTAAGGGGTACCGACTTTGAATTTATATTGTGAAAAATCACTCTTTTATATTCTTCCGATTGTGGCGTGTTGGGGAACAATATCAGGCAGAAAGGTGTAATATAATCATTAAACTCAGCCGACTCAGGTGCAGCACTTAACCGGTGGTTGCCATCAATTCTAAAAAAGGGTTTATGTCTCCTTAGCCACGATTCGGGAATATTTATTACTACTTTGTGCACCCCGCTCCTTTGCGACCGGATGGTAAATTTGTCCATATTGGACGTGAAATGTCTTCTTTTTTTTATTTCGGTAAGGGGATCAATGCCCGACACCCCTTTATTAAAGTCATAGAGAAGCGTATATGAAAGTATGACTTCCGGAAAAAACAGGTAATCTTTGTCTTTGAGATAGCTTACGATGGCCTCCCGATGTTCCGTTATCAGGTTTCGTTGAAAATCCGAATTAGAGAAAGAACTCCTTGCAAGGTCTCCCAAAGGCGCAAACCCCCTTACGCAGGTAAAACCACCCAGGGATTGCGCCAATATACCCTCTAATCTCATATAGCCATTTTTGATTTAACGAAGTATGCACTGTCCTTATGCCAATATCAAATCCTCGATTTCTTTCCTGCTACTGGTAAATTCATCGTTCATTTCCTGTAAAAGCGCCCGTGCTTTCGTTTTCAACTCAAAATACTTTGCTGCGATTTTCTTTTGCTCTCCTATGTCGGGCAATACAATGCTTTGGTTCCAATATTCCCGCATTATCAGGTTGCGGATGCCGTTTGTCTGGCTCTGCATTGCGTCAGTCAGCTTAATGGTATGAATAAATTTTAAAAAGCAAAACAGGTATTCAGGGACCACCCGGCTATTGTCTGTTCTGAACTTATGAATGAAGTTGCTAAAACATAGCGTTCCGCTACCGAGAATATCAGCGTCCAGCAGAGCTACCCGGCCTACCGGCTGGTCCGGGCTGCCACCCGACTTTTCCAGCAATAGGTCGTTTTGACGGATATCCATTTTTTTGCGCCTGGCTTTCGATATTAACCTGTATTTGGCCCGGCTGTTCTCCAACCGTAAATTGAAATCGTTGTCGAATTCGGTCGCCCTGATAACCAGGCATTTCTCCCACAGTTTTTCATTGTACGATTCTACAGGATCGTTCCCCCAATTACCTGCAACACTATGCGTAATCAAACTTTTCAACGGCACTTTATCATAGCGGGCAGATTCTATTGCGTTATACAGGTTTTCCGTTTCCTTACTGTACCTTTTGGGATCGAAGCGATTGCCGGTAACTTTGCTAAACCTTGTTTTGAATGCCCTGTATTGTGTACCATCGTTTTCCTGTTGGGGAAACTGAATACCAAGCTCCTCCAGCAGGAAACCGGTAATGCCAGCCAATATCTCCCGGGCCTGCTTTTCTTTACTTCTTTTTTTATGCAGCACTTTTTCAAATTCCGCCACTACATCCATTTGCCTGTCAAGGCTAATTTCCGGCACTTCTATCTTATTAAAACTATGCGGGCTTACATGTTTGTTGGTGGCCCCGGTAATATACCTGGACAGGATAAATTCCCCTAAATTGGTCCAAAAGAAAACCTGCAGGAATTTAGGCGTTATTTCATTCTTAAATCTTGCCAGCAAGGTATCGGCACCTATCATACAATTGTTCAACGGGCCCTCTACCATTGCCATATCGCCCGCGTTGACGCCCGAACGCACAATTAACAGGTCACCTATGCCAGGGCGGATTACCCGTTTATTTTTCAGGGCTTCCGGGGCAAGAAAAACCTTGTTTGCCGCAATATCTATGCCTTCGGGTCTTACATTTTGCGATCTAATCAATTGCAGTCCGCTTTCCGCGTATATCCTTGGGTATTCGGGGGGGTGTATGACAAACTGGGCGATTTCATTTATCCTGGTCCGGTTGTCCATTCTATTAATGGCGTCTTTAAACACCGGTTTATTGTAAAAAGGATCTAACCTGTCTCTCAGCTCGCCCCGGTTAACGATAAAAATATCATCTTTCTTATAACCGGGGCCTATGCGAAAAAATGGTCTTTCCCCGCTTTTATTTCGCCTATAAATTCAGCCAGTACGGGCGCCGCCAGCTCCAATTCGTTTTTCCCTGATTTGCGGCCCGTTGCTTCGTAGCCGATATCTTCGGCCATCATCATCATAATGGGATAATCATCCAGTTCCCGGCTTATGCCCTCCTGGTAGGCATCCTGCATTCGTTCCTTTATTTCGTCTATCTGTTCGTTGTACATTTGGGCGATATCATTGCGCCAGGCTTTGAACTCTCCAGTTTTTTCATACATCTTCAGGGTGTTTTTATCTACGGCTTTTGGCATTTCCATACCAGCAAGCAACACCTGATTTTCTATTGATTCCCAATTAACAGATGAATAATCAAACCCTTCGTGCTTTTTTATAATACGTTTTTTTTCTTCTTCCAGCCGCCGTATTTCCGAGCTAAACTGAGGCTGGTCGAAAAGCCTGTCCTGTATTTTCCCTTTTATACGTTGAATTTTTTGGGTATTGCTTTCAGTAAGCTTCATCAAAAACAAAATGGAGCTTTTTACCCCTGCGCCATTGGCAATAAAGGCGGTTTGGGGCAACGACACCACCCCAATAATTCTATAATGCTCTTCTATCCAATCTCTTACATATTGCATAGAGGAGTTGGTCAAAATACCGTCGGGTATAACAATTGCTAAAATTCCGCCGGGCCTGAGAAACCGATAGCATTGTTCTATAAACAGGATTTCTGTATTTTGGCTATCCCGAGGTCCTAAATCGAATTTATTTTTTAAGCGTTTGTCGATCCAGTTTACGTCTTTAACGCCCAGCTTGTAATATTTGAGGTATGCCTGCTCTGTTTGCTTTACGGTACTGCCAAAAGGCGGATTGGTAATCACAAAATCGAATTTGTTTTCCCGGAAGCCTTTGTTACCTGTACGGTTCTCCATTTCTCCGGGGGGGTATAAGCCGTCGTGCGCAATCACATTGGTATGCCCGTCGTCATGAATAATCATATTCATTTTAGCCGTACGGGCAATCCCTTCGGATATTTCGATGCCATAGAGGTTATTTTGTGCAAAGTCATGCCAATAATCCCAATGCGGTACAGAGCCCTTTTTGAAATAGCCTTCTGCGGCCTTTGCATCGGCCTGTTTTCTCACCTTATCCAGGGCATACAGCAAAAATCCTCCGCTTCCGCATGAAGTATCCAATACCAGCGACTCATTGTGGATGGGTAACACTTTCACGATAAAGTCGACTATTTCCCTTGGAGTGAAATACTGACCGAAATCACCCCTGAAGAAGGAGCCCAGGAATGTCTCAAAGGCTCTTCCCTTGCTATCAAGATCGGTGTCGTGCAAGTTTAGTTCCGCCACGTAGCCTACAATCGTTTTCAGCTCAAATGCCGAGAGGCGTATAGGGTCTTTAAATACCTCGGGGTCTTTTTGCCTGCCCTGTTCGTAAATGCCATGGATACGGGTTAATAATATTTCCGGCTGTTCGCCGGTAAACTCCTGGAAATCGTATGGCTGACCGTTTTTCCGGGGCCTGCGCTCGTCCCATATTTTACAAAAAATCAGTTTGTCGAGTTCGTCGAAAGCTTCCGAAGGGTTGCGTTTACCGCCGGCCCAAAGCGCCTGGTGCGCCTGTTCAAATACGCGTGTAAGGTCGTTTTGGTCGACTATCTTTATGTCTTTTGCTTTATTACCATTTTCATCGATTCCGCCCTTATAAAACTTTGCTTTGGTTATGTTGGATTGGCCAAAGCGTGGAATATCGGCGATAAGGTTTTTTACTCTTTCCAGCGGCGGGAATTCCTGTACATTGTATGCATTTGTTTTGATGCCCGATGTTACCAACAGGAAATGCGCTTTGAGGGAATTGGCGTTTCCAAAGCCCTGCTCTATTGCCTGGGTAAATTCGGCCTCTGACACTTTCTGCTTTTTGCATTCCACCACGATATAGGGCTGCAGCTTTTCGTCGTCGCTAAATACCACTATATCGGCGCTGTCGCCGGGCGTTCTTCTGGGCACTACCAATTCCAACTCTATTCTTTTGGGCTGGTAGCTATATTCTATAATGAGCTGCAGGTAGGTTTCTGCCCTTACCTGCTCTTCGGGGTCAGCATAACGATATTTCTTCCCGGCAGCTTTGTATAGAATGTACTTCTGTTCCTGTTCAAAAGCGATGTAACCGGATTGTATTCCTTGTTGTATGAGCGACATATGTTATTGGGGTCTCTTTGGCAAATAGTGTCAAATATAGGGTAAAAATGCCAGCAAATTTCCCCCTCAGCGCTTGTTCACTGCAGTGCCTGGATATAGCTTTATTGGGGGATATTCCCCATTTAAACACCTGCCTGCCATAGGAATTTTCTACCTGTAACCTGTTGTAGAATAGACCAATTATTACACCATGACCGCCCTGAAATTACCTTTCATTCATTTTATACTCCCTTCCTTCTTTTTGATAACGTTATGCGGCCATATGCCCACCAGCCTTGCCCAAACGCCGACCTCACATCCATTTAATGGTATTTACCGGGGAGAAAACCTACGGAGAATAGCCTTCCCGATAGGCGGCATTGGCGCCGGGATGTTTTGCCTGGAGGGTACGGGTGCCCTTTCGCATTTTTCGGTTCGCAACCGGCCGGATATATATAATGAGCCGTCTATGTTTGCCGCCATCTGCATCAAAGGCATGCCCGGGGGGGCACGGGTGCTGGAAGGGCCGGTGCCCGACTGGAAAAAATTCGGGCAATACTATTCAGCCATGGGCAGCCCGGGCGCTACGTGGGGATTGCCCAGGTTCAGGGAAGCTGCTTTTATGGCCAGGTTCCCGTTTGCAGAGGTAACACTCCAGGACAAAACGCTGCCGCTTGCTGTAACCATTACCGGCTGGAGCCCTTTTATACCCGGCGATGCCGACAACAGCAGCCTGCCGGCGGGCGGGCTGGAGTACCGGTTTACCAATACGGGCAAGACCAACATGGAATACGTGTTCTCATACAATGCGCGCAACTTTATGGCGATGCGCGGCGCGTCCAGTCATATCAACCCGCTTCGAGGCGGCTTTGTGCTGGGCCAGGATGGAAATGCCGAATCTTCCGACTTACAAGGCGATTTTGCCATTTATACAGACGATACGGCCACGGTGGTCAATCATTGCTGGTTCAGGGGTGGCTGGTTTGACCCGTTGACCATGACCTGGAATACTATCGAAAAGGGTGTGGTGGAAGCTATGGCCGTGCAAAAGAATGCCCGGGGCGCTTCGCTGATGGTCCCCTTCCAGCTTAAACCGGGCCAGTCAAAAACCATCCGCCTGATGATGGCCTGGTATGTGCCCCATACCAAACTACGCCTGGGAAATGAGCTGAAAGACAAAAAAGATAGTACGGTCCCGGATGCATCGGTGAATCTGCCTTCGCGCTACCACATGCCCTGGTACAGCAGCCGATTTAAAAATATAGAAGAAGTAGCTGCGTACTGGCGAGCGCAGTATGAACCACTACGCCAACATTCCGTCTTGTTTCGCGACGCTTTTTACAACAATACCCTCCCGCCTGAAGTAACCGAAGCCGTAGCTGCCAACCTAACCATTCTTAAAAGCCCTACCGTGCTGCGTCAATATGATGGCCGGTTGTGGGCCTGGGAGGGAAGCGCCGATTCGGAAGGCAGCTGCCATGGCTCGTGTACCCATGTATGGAACTATGCCCAGGCACTCAACCATCTCTTTCCTGGTCTTGAAAGAAGCTTGCGCGAAACCGAATTTGGCGAAAGCCAGGATTCGGCGGGTCACCAGGAATTTCGTTCCGCTCTACCCATACGTCCGCAAGGACATAAGTTTTATGCCGCCAGCGACGGGCAGTTGGGCGGCATTATGAAAACCTATCGTGACTGGCGCGTTTGTGGCGATAGCGTATGGCTACGCCGGCTATACCCGCGGGTGAAGAATAGCCTTGATTACTGTATCCGCACCTGGGACCCGAGGCAAACCGGCACGCTGCAGGAACCTCATCACAATACGTATGACATCGAATTCTGGGGCGCAGACCCTATGTGTACCAGCTTTTACCTGGGTGCATTGGAAGCGATGACTAAGATGGGCAACTACCTGGGTGAGGATGTGCGCTCCTACAGAGCGCTGCTGGCCAAAGGCAAGCAGGCGGTTGAACACGATCTCTATAACGGCGAATACTTTTTTCAACAAATACAATGGACCGGGCTTTCTGCCCCTTCGCCTATGCAGCCCGACAAAGTATCGACGACTGAATACTCCGAAGAGGGCCTGCAACTGCTGCAAAAGGAGGGGCCCAAATACCAGTATGGCACAGGCTGTCTTAGCGACGGCATGCTGGGCGCCTGGCTAGCCGGCGTATGTGGGCTGCCGGCAACGCTGGATACGCAAAAAGTAAAAAGCCATTTGTTGTCGGTGTACAAATACAACTTTAAAAAAGATCTTTCCCTGTACAGCAACCCCGAGCGGCCCACTTTTGCCGTTGGTGAAGAAGGCGGCCTCTTACTCTGCTCCTGGCCCAGAGGCGGCCGGCTATCGCTGCCTTTTGTATATAGTGCCGAAGTATGGACAGGAATCGAATACCAGGTAGCTTCACATCTTATCTCTTTGGGGCATGTAAAAGAGGGGCTGGAGATAGTACGTGCCTGCAGAAGCCGTTATGACGGGCGCATACGCAACCCCTTTGACGAATATGAGTGCGGCCATTGGTATGCCCGCGCCATGAGCAGCTATGCCCTTTTGGAAAGCCTTACCGGCGTACGCTATGATGCGGTGGAGAAGACGCTGTATGTGCAATCACGGGTAGGGAATTTTACCAGTTTCCTTTGCACCACTACCGGCTTTGGCAACGTGGTCTATTATAATGGACGTGTAACCGTAAAAACGGTGTACGGCCATATCGATGTACAAAAGACCGTCATTGGCCAATAGCGCTGCGGCAACGCAGCAGTGAACAGGGGTATTTTGGATCTTCACCATTTACCCATCATATCGCTGTAATGCCCAAGATCCAACAAGCCCTCGCCAGGTACTGGCCCCTGGCAGTAGCACTGGCTGCTTTTATAACGCCGGTGGTTATCATAGAATACCATGTACTGAAAGCAACGCATGGTTTTTTCAGCTATACCTTTGACGATGCTTTTATACATCTCTCTATCGCAAAAAACATTGCCCAGCATGGTATATGGAGTATTTCCCCGCATGAATTCACGTCCGCTTCTTCCTCTGTTCTATACCCCTTGCTCATAGCCGCGGTCTTTAAATTAAGCGGCCCTCACACGGTCATCCCTTTTGTATTGAACCTGTTGGCGGCCATTGGTTTTCTTATTGTACTACATCAATGGCTCAGGCGACAGCAGTTATCGCCGTTGCGACAGGTGATAGTGTTACTGGCTGTCGTTTTTTTGGTCCCGCTTCCTGTTGTCGTTATCTACGGGATGGAGCATACGCTGCAGCTGCTGGCCTGTTTTTTATTTGTGTATGCGTTTGCCGGTGCACTGGAGAAACTTCGGCATTCTCCCGCCGTTGCCGCTGAATTGCCCTGGCAGGTCTATTTGTATGGTGCCCTGGCGATGGCCATGCGTTATGAAAGTATTTTCCTGGTGGGATTGGCCGTCCTGCTCCTGCTGACCAGCCGAAGGTGGCTACTGGCATTCCAATTGGGCCTTGTATCGCTGTTGCCGGTATTGGTATTTGGCCTGTATTCGTTGTATAAAGGCAGTTATTTTATGCCTAATTCTGTATTACTGAAATCGACCTTTCCGCCTTTAACGACAGGCGGGCTGTTTCATTTTTTGACCGATGATATTTTTTACCGGCTTTATTTTGTAAATACCACTGCCGGTGGTGTCGTCGTTCAACGACTATTGATTATTTGTCCATTGCTCTATTTGCTTTGGGCAAAACAGCTAAGGGGTGCTTACCGATACCTGCTGATTTTGCTTACCGCCAATGCGTTATTACACCTTGTTTTTGCCAGCACCAACGCCTGGTTTCGCTATGAAGCCTACCTGGTTGGCTGTACGGTGCCCCTTCTGGGCGTTCTTGCGGTGAAATACCTCCCTCCTATTATGAAAACATGGGGCCCTACTGCCAGGGGGGCGTTTGTATTTGCGGGCGCTGTTTTATTTATTCCACTGCTGCTGAGAAGCAAGTATGCTTTCAAGATTGCCGGGCAAGGCTGCATTAATGTCTATGAACAGCAATACCAGGTAGCCCGTTTTGTAAAAAAATATTATGAAAAAAGCCCGGTGGCCCTTCATGATATCGGGACCGTTTGTTATTACTCGCAGGGGAAACATGTGGATATGGTAGGCCTGGGCAACCTGGAGGTGACCCGGGCGTTTCTGCATCATTATGCCACTCCCGGCTTTTTTGACTGGCTGACGAAAAAGGACAGTGTACCCATCGCTATTCTATATGACCAGGCATTTACCCCTTCTTTACTCCGCCGCTGGAATAAGGTAGCCAGTTGGAAAATACCGCGCAATGCCACCTGCTATGCAGATAGCATTTCATTTTATGCCCTTACGCCTGATGCTGTGGCGGAATTAAGAACACGATTGCAGGCATTCAAGGATTCATTGCCCCGGGACGTGGTGGTAAAAGATTATTAACCCCACAACCCAGACACCTACTATGTCATCACAAAAGTTATTGCTATCGTTGTTTATACCGGCGGCCGTGCTCACCACTGTACATGCTTATTACTACTATCCTTTTGTGGCCGATGATTCGTTTATCTCTTTCCGGTATGCCGCCCGTTTACTGGAAGGAAAAGGCCTTAGCTGGACGGAAGGGCGGCCTGTGGAAGGATATTCCAACCTGCTGTGGGTGCTGGTGCTGGCTGCCGTTAAAAAAATGACCGGAGGCGCGTTTTGGGTAATCGCGCTGGTACTGAACTACCTGTGTAGCCTCGGCAGCCTGTGGCTGATGCTACGAATCGTGGGAAGACTAACGCTTTACAATACAATTGCCCTTATATGGAGCGGCGTGCTTTTTGCGATATCGGCCCCTATTGCTATCTGGATCAATGGCGGGCTGGAAGTTCCCCTCGTGATGCTCCTGCTAATGGCGGCGCTTTATTGTATCAGCCCTGCGCTCCATCACGCTTCCTATGGGTTTGTACAGATGGGGCGTGCCGGCATTTGGCTGGGATTACTGGCGCTGGCCAGGCCAGACGGTATTTTATTTACCTGGGCCATTAGTGCGGGGCTGGTGGTATTAGCGCGCCGTTTGCGCCCGTTGTTTTTACTCAATGCTATCGTGGTGTTATTTTATGCCGGCCAGCTATTGTTCAGGCTGTCTTATTACGGTGAATGGGTCCCCAATACCGCTTTGGTAAAAATAGGCTTTACATTGCCCAGGGCCTGGGAGGGTGTTTTATATGATGGGGGAATGTTACTGCCATTTGGACCGATGGTGTTGGCAAGCTTGCTCTACAGGCATAGCAACAACAGGCCGATACGGTTCTTCTTCATGGTTATCACTATTATATCCCTTTACCTGGCGTTTATAGGCGGCGATATTTTCCCGGGTACCGGCATGTAGTGCCGCTTGTACCCCTGCTTTGTGCACTGGGTAGTATTACGATAATGGGTTTTCAACGGCACATGCAAAAAACGACCTATTATATTATTTCAGTCCTAGTATTGGCATTTGTCTGGGTAACGCAAGTAAAAGACAAGCGTAACATTGATGCAAAACGGGAACGGTGGGAGTGGTATAGCATGGGCCTGGGGGCAGCCCTGCAAAAAGGATTTGGCCAACAGCAACCGTATATGGCCACTACCGCAGCCGGTGCACTACCCTATTATGCAGGTTTTTCCACGCTGGACATGCTTGGGTTAAACGATTACTATCTGCCCCGGCACCCGCCGGTTGGTTTTGGCCGGGGCTTTATCGGGCATGAGCTGGGCGATGCCAGGTACTTTTTACAACAATCGCCTGATATTTTCATTTTCTGCGGACCTGGTAACCGGCAGCCCTTTTTTTATAGCGAAACGAGTTTGTATAACGACCGGCGCTTTCAACAGGAATATTCGCCGGTGCTGCTCCGCTACCGGTTTGCTCACCAGCTGCCGATAACTTACTGGCAAGCAGGTTTTCACACGTCGATAGTAACGGACGCAACCTGCTGTGTTTACATTAAAAAGAACAGCAGCACTATTGGCGTCCACCTTGATAGCCTGCATCAACTGATAGTTCCTGCGTATTTTTTTAAAAACAAGCTCCGGCCAGGAAACCTGCCGGGCATGTACCTGGGCCAGGAAGGGCGGTTTGTTATAGCAATAGGGCCAGGAGAAAAATATACCCTGGACCTAGGCCGGTGGCTGGATGTTACAATTAAAAAAGAATATTCAGAAAACGGGGTTGATATGCATATTCATGAAGGGTGGTTGGACATAAATAACCAGCGTACTGAGGTGGTTGAAATCGAAGCGGTAAAAATTCCCATCTAGAAGGCTTCCTAGCCGACACATACTGCATGCATGCAGCAGTTGCCCACAGTAGTTTTGAGTATGAAATTCCGGCTTATTCCAGCTTTAGTGATTGGTATTACCTTATCGATCGTAACGAGCGAAATTGTATATTTTGGTTATACTCCCAAATACGGCCCTATTATCTTCTCCCGGAATGCTTTTGAAAGCATGTTCGATCATGATGTATTTAAGTATAGATTATTAAGCCAGCACTTACTTTTTGGACTTGACGATTGGCTGGTCGAGCATATTTTCTCCTCAAAAAACCGAAAACCCGTCTTGAATCCAAATAAAAATAACCATTTTTATGTAGCGCTGTATTATCTGAATACTTTTTCCCTATGCCTAACAACGATTATAGTCGTTCTTTTGCTCAGATTGAAACGAGCATTTATCCTTACCGACTCCGAGCGATACCTATTCTTATATCTAACAATCCTGATAATAAATTTCTCGCAATTCGTGGTAAGCCCATATGATGTATCAAGTTATTTCTTTCAACTATTAATATTCTACCTATTCTTATCCTTCAGTGACAAAGACTTTTATTTTACTATTGGTTGTATAAGCGCTCTCATTTTCATATCGACACTCAACCGGGAATCCTCAGCCCTCTCAATATCACTCGCAAGCATACTTCTATACAAAAAGCTCGGCATCTCTCAGAAAACAATATTATCCACACTTATACTATTAGCTTTTTTTGCAGTAACATATGTCGGGCTAAGATATATTGTTGTCGATCCACAAAGTGTTCATTTTACTTATAAAGATGCCGGAAACCTGCTAGCCAATATCAATATTATCGGATTGCTTTTCTGGGCTATATTTTTCTGCCTCTCCCTTGGGATTTCAGGCAGCACAGAGAACAGAAAGGCAATTTTCGTCTATCACTTATTAAGCCTCCCATATATTATTGTATGCTTTCGAAACGGCGTTCTTTGGGAAGTTCGACTCTACGTACCTCTTTTACTATCTTCCTTATTTATCAGCAAATTAAATCCCGCTGTCTATAAATTCAATCTCGACAATTTGTTAAAAATAAATCCCTTTACAAAAAACTTCAAAGAAACTTTTCAGAAAAAAAGCATCATTAACCAACCCAAATGAAATTCAAAATAGTCCCAGCCATTTTGATAGGAATTATCCTTTCGATAGTATCCAGTAAGATTGCTTATTTCGGATTTAACAGCAGCATAATGGCCAATGTATTTACACAGGAATCATTTCGAAACGGTTTCGGCAATGACATATACCGATACAGAATACTTAGCAGCAGCCTACTTCTAGCTTTAGACAATACACTAAGTACAATAATAGATGAAAATGGAGAAAAAGAGCCTGTTCTGAAGCATGCAAAGGGAAGTACGAATCATTTTTATTATGCATTTTACTACCTTAACACGTTCTTCCTTATTCTTGTATCTGTTATTATTGTGTTATTACTAAACTTGAAAAACGCATTTTTGGTGTCCGACGGGGAAAAATATATACTGTTATTTATTGCTATTATGTCAATCAATTATACACAATTTATCATATGTCCCTATGACATTTCCAGCTATTTTTTCCAATTATTGACACTTTACATTTTCCTTCGATTTATGAATGAAGAGTTTCTGCTTACGACCTTTGCTGTCGCATCACTGATTCTAATATCCACCCTTAACAGGGAATCATCTGCACTTTCTATTGCCATCACTACAATACTCGCGCTTCAAAAATGGGGATTCAAAAGGAGAATGTTCTTTTTTTCGGGTTTAAGTGCACTGGCATTTACAATAGCCTATGTCGGAATCAGGTTCATACTGAAAGACAGCGGCCACACAAAAGTATTGAATCCCTTAGCTGGTCATCCTTTCCTGCCTGAAAATATCATGGGGGTTATCTTTTGGGGGGTGTTCTTTCTATTACCAATCATGACATCAAATAATAAAAAGAACAAGTGGTTAATTGGGAGCTATCACCTGCTCAGCCTTCCCTATATATATATGTGCTTAAAGGATGGAGCCCTTTGGGAAATTCGTCTATATATACCATTATTCCTCGGGTCTCTTTTTTTGGCAAAAATAAATACAGACAACACAAATAAATTCCCGGCATTTACATAAAATGTAGCTGCCATTACGATGCAGTGAATCCTGGTAACTTTATTCACAATCTCATGATCATAAAATGCAGAAAACACGTCTTTTCATATTTGTCTCAGTCATCTTCATAGGATGTTACAATAACCGACACACTCCCTTTATTACGGGCGAAGAAGGTAAACCATTGCCTTCAGCAAGCCTGTTGCTTCCAGACAGCATTAGTAAAGTTAATCTGGCCAATGTTCCAGGAGGGGAACCAATAGTTGTATTCTTTTTTAGTCCGAAATGCCCTTATTGCAGAGCACAATTGAGAGAAATGACGCAAAAGATGGATGAGTTAAAGAAAGCCCGTTTTTATCTGGCAAGCTATTCCGGCTTTAAGTCTTTCAAGCAACTTTACAATGAATTTGAGCTGATTAAATACCCTAATGTCACAGCGGGCGTGGACTATGCAAATTCAGTTGGAAAGTACTTTAAATTAAAAGGATATCCTTTTACAGCTATTTATAGCCCACAGAAGAAGCTTAGACGGGCTTACCTTGGGAAGGTATCGGTAGACCTTATTGAATCTGAGATAGGAAAATAAATTTAGTATTACATACATAACCTCTCCAAACTTTTGACATAGTTTATTTTACCGGCTCAAAATAAGGCAGCAACTACAATCGCTTTCCCAAAACGTGTTTGCCTTATTTTAAAACAATTCAATCCTGCAATCTTGGAGTCCATTGGTTTGTCTTGCACCTATCCCCTTGGAATAGGTCCAGAGGATTAAACAACAAACCAAAGTGTAACGTTAATTTAAAAGCATCCGCGAATAAGATTTTCTTTTTTACTGATACTTCTAACTATCTGTCCCGTGTACAGGAGCTACAGGCTCGCCGCTGGAATAAATAACCTTCCATTAACAATCATCAATATACCAAAGAACGAAGACAAGCAATATGCAGTTATTCGTGACAACCTATTTCAGGAAGTGACAAAACTTAAGGTATTGCGCCGGATTTATCCAACTCCAGGCCGCTATCTATTCCTTTCATCGCAGCAAGCACTCCCTGCGTCATCCACTTTGGCGGTAAAACGCCCTTTAAATAATAATCAAAAAACTGGGTGAGTCTCGTAGTATAATCTATCGCATCTGGTCCGCTTACAGTATGCCCTCCATTATCATATTGCAACATCCAACTTTTTTTCCCAAGTCGTCTCAGCGCCATGTATAACTCCAAGCCTTGCCGCCATTGAATTTGGTTATCCCGTTGATTATGCATAATCAAAAGGGGCGTAGTTACCCTGTCGGTGTGCAATACTGCTGAGCCTTTTAGATAGAGCTCCGGACGTTCCCACAGCGTGGCCCCATAACGCCCCTGCCCTGTTTCAGCACCTGTTTGTTTACTAAAATGCTCAAAAGGTGCTGCAAATGGAACTAAAGTCAAATACGCACTGACAAGATCACTATTTCCCGCAACTTCCGCTGCGGCCGCGAACAGATGGCTGTGGGTGACAATGTAGTTTGTTTCTCCTCCCCCAAAACTATGCCCCTGGATGCCCATATGCCGACTGTCTACATAAGGAAGCTGGGACAAGTACCGCGCCGCGGATACAACTGCTTCACAAGCCCACTCCCCAACAGGTTTACCCGACAAGCTCCCAACCTTGTAGTGAATATCGGGGGTAAACACCAGGTAGCCGCGGCTGACAAACCATGGAATATTAATATTAGCTTCTGTAAACGCAGGTATCGGGTACTCGTATAACCGATGTGATAGTTGTTCATAATAATTAAATAACACCGGGTATTTCACTTTCGGATCAAAATTCTCTGGTTTGTATAATATACCCTGGCTTATTGTACCATCCGGCAACCTCCAGTCATGCAATTCCGCCTTCAGCCAATTATATTCTTTTTGCGGTTGGACATTCGTCAGCGCTTTGAATGTCGTAAAATCTTTGGTCAAATAATAGTTAGGGGCTTCCGTATCCGATTGCCGCTTTACTAGCCAGACGCCTGCTTTTTCGGCAGCAATTGGTTGCATACCATCATCAAACGAATAGAAATGTGCCTTCTGTGACCCAACTCGAAAAAAAGTATACGGTCCCATATAACGCTCTACCGGGTTACCGGCCTCACCTAATATCTTATTGAAAAAACCATTGTATTTTGTAACCGGCGAAAAACCTACTAAGGTTAATTCCTCCCGGTCTGTAAATACCAGCTTATTTTTCTCGCCCTCCGGCCCATTCATTATCCGTAGCTTAATACGATGTTTTACTCCATATCCATTGGTTATATTAATGGCTTTTTTTACGCCAGCAGGATCTACCTGCCAGATATCGTAGTTGTCATACAACAATACGGCTTTATCGTTTGAAAGCCAGCCTGCAATCGGACCTGCCGATCCAGACAAGGAGCCGTATTCACTCCGAAATAATACTCCAACACCAGCGGTGATATTTCGGATTTTACCAGTATTAAACTCATAACTGCAATAAGAACCTTGTTTTACATTGTAATACAGCAGCCAGTTCCCTCCAGGCGATAGTGAAAAACCAGATATGCCATATTTGCCACCCTTGTACAACAACTGACGTTTGCCATCGACTAAGCTCTGTATATACACCGACCATTTTCCCAATTCCCGGGGCCACCAAGGCTCAGCATTACGTTCCCCACTTCCCATTATAACATAGTCATTATAACAATTGCTCATACTTAGCAAATAGATGTTATCATGAGTGGGTCGTATCACAGGCCCTCCTGTTACCCGAACAAAGGCATCTGTTACCTGGTTTTGCCTCGTCCCCCCAACACCAAGCAAACGCTGTTGTTCTGGAATTATAACCACATCCCGATAGCTCCAAATATCAACTGACGGTATTATTGCTGAGGATTTAGGCCTTATAATCGGTGAATCAATTTTAAACATAAGCCACCTCCCATCACTACTGAAAGCCGGTCCGCTACTAATGGAGACGCCGCCTCCCATCCCGGAAGTATGTTGGTTTACGCGCAGTTCTGCTGAGTCCATTCCTTTTTTATAATAAAACACACTTTGCGTGGGTTGCGATTCACTATCTTCCGTTACTAAAAAAGAAAGTTGCTGACCAGTTTTATCGATATTCCAGGCTCTAATTCTTGCCGTTTTTTTAAACCGTGTGGTTATCGGCCATATCTGTTTACTAATACCAGATTCAATATCCACGCATATTAACTTTTGTGCAGCGCTACTATCCTTTACTTCTATCAAAAAAAACACACTTCTGCCATCCGCATCAAACTTGTATTCACTCACATTTTTGAAATCATGTTCTCTACTGGTCATTAAATCAAGTAATACCAGCTCACGATTGTATAATAACTTCTTGGGTTCGTATACTAACCAGTCATACACTCCGGCCTGTATATGCCGGTATTGATTAACTAAAATCTGTTTCTGTTCGCCGGAGACCAAGTCCAGCAGAAACAAGGTATCTTTATGAGATAAAATAGCTTTACGGTTATCCGCTGAAAAACCGCCAGATAGAAATCCTGGGTATTCACGCCGCCAGGCACCTTCGACAGCCTGAATAGTTAAAGTATCTTTACTAATGTCGTAAAAGTTTGTTGGACGATTAGAGATCTCATACATCAAAAACCGCCCATCCGAGCTAATAACCGGATGTTGCAAGGCTGGCCAGCCTTTTATAGCTGCACTATCCAACACTGGCTTTTGACAACGGGTTACCAGCGTCGGAAAACACAAACAAAATAAAATCACAGAAAAGCGTATCATAACAGATTTGGTTAAATATATTTTGACAAAAGAGCCTGAAATTGGCCAGAAAGTTTAACGGAGTATACGGGAGATTACTAACAACTTTAAAATTATAGTTATTTCCCCGATTTTTCCAAAAGTCCAATGATTTATTTAAAATCTCAGGCTGCCTGCCAGCCGCAGTATGCCGGGATATGTTTGCAGAGGAATATTCCAACAAAATCTATCACCCTGATCAGGTGGCAGTCCGGGATTTGCTGAAAACCGGCGAATAGAGTAGGCCATTTTAGATAAAAATTTAGCTTTTTAAAAAAAAGCAGTTGTTATGAAAAAAGCAAAAATTTTCCTGGGAGCAATTACCGTACTTGCAGTTGTCGGAGGCGCACTAGCATTTAAAGCCAAAACGTTCAGCGAAGCTAAACCAGTATTTTCTACTTTTTTTGACTTCGTTAAGGAAACGTACACATGCAGCTTTGTAGGCAATCTGACTATAACTGACGATCGGCCAAGTAATGCTGTCGGAACAATAACCCAAAACGCCTATGTCTTAACCTATCAAGGAGGACTGGTCACAACATTGGAAGCCGCCAACTCGAGTTGTACCTACGACCTTACAGTAATTCCAGAGGATTAAAAAAACTCAGAATGCTACATTAATTCAGAGCATCAGTGAATATTTTTTATTTCGCTGATGCTTTTTATTTTGTATCTATGCCAGGCTAGTCATTCCATGTCGCAATGCCATCTATCATTTTTTTCAACACAGACTTGAACTCCCGATCATTTATCCCATTCATTCTCGCAATAGCCTTTTGCTCACAAACAATAGCTTTGTCCTTTTGCCCAATCTTGTAAAGTATATTCGCTTTAGTGTCTAAATTACCAGGATAAAAAACTGAACTAGTATCCATCTTCAACGCTTTTTCACACCATGACAAAGCCTTTTTTAACTGTTTTTTATCAGAACTGTGTTGAAAAACAAACCATGCAGAATTGTTTAAATAAACCCCGCTAATAACACTTGGTTTAATGTTATCAACATTATCAAATTCTACCCGGCGGATCAAAATTTTTATATAATTATTCAAATCATTCCTTTTCTTATAAAAGGAAAGCTCTTCGCCCAAAACATTTCTCTCAACAAAACCTTCACCATATTTTTTCCTTATTGTCCTTTCCAATTTTGACCATTTAATATCTCCTAACGAATCTTTAATCGCGGCAACAAAAGGATTTACCTCCTCCTTCATAACTATATAATCGATAATCCTCTGAGCAAACTGCTTATCACTCATTATACTATTAACCCTTTCAGCATTCTTAAAAATAAATTTACCCCCCCGATTAGTAGAGCTCAACAAATCCTTAAAAGTGGAAATAAAATTCAGATTAGTCGATGCAAAAAGTGAGTCAGTATTTAATTTACCAATATAATTATCGAAATAATTTCTAGCTACTGTGACCGCTATCGAATCTTCTGATAGATTTCTAGCCATAATAGCAAGACGGGGCATTATCTCTGAAGCAGTCGGATTTTCAATATATTTGTTTAACAATACATAATATTGACTGGCCGGATTTGCGGCCTCCATTACGAG
>Ga0307508_10002461_pt1 | contig 19534 bp, 25 predicted proteins | sample 9_EM_MG_FD_203089 | JGI IMG/M metagenome (GOLD analysis project Ga0307508, IMG submission 203089) | Populus trichocarpa ectomycorrhiza microbial communities from riparian zone in the Pacific Northwest, United States - 9_EM | ecosystem: Host-associated > Plants > Roots > Unclassified | place... | reverse complement strand
GGCGGCCAAATTTGGGTTTGTATTTTATTTTTCTCTCGCCTCGAGATAAGGACCAAGAAGCCGGGCATCATCACACGGGCAAATTTATCAAAAAGCACAACCGACTTGTCACTTGACAACTCCTCATGCGCACGCGCAGTTATTATATGGCCCAACCAATCAAATCGAACGAATCCGGCGCTTTACAACAACGTCGACGATGATGATCGAAGTTTTCGCAGACAGGGCTTAGCCTTCGATGGTCATTACGGACGTCAGAGGCGAACCACACTAGACGGTTCGCCTCTGGGTTTCTCTTGCGATTCGGTACATACGGGATGGTGCAGGCATCGGGGTCACCCGCACAGTTGGCTGGTCTGATCTTCGGTGGAGTAGGCTTTCCGTTTGAACCTTCAAAAACAAGCAGATCTCCCTGCCTGCATATCTAAGTGCACACACTTCGCACACACACGCACGCGCAGTCGGCGATGTCTCTGTGCTATGGGGGATCCCGGGTATGTACACATACTTACGCTGTCCATCCATCTCCCTCGTCGTTTGCCACGGCGGGGGGTGGGGGGGCATGGATGCTATGTGTGCGTACATGATTTCTTCGCACCTCCTTGGACCTGTGGGGGATCCGCACTGCACGGTGCTGTTGATTCCTGCCTTCGTTAAAAAAAAACCCCCCCTTTTACATCTTCCGTCCAGGCCTCCGCCCATCCACAAAGAACCACGAATGCCGTCGTTCCGGACAATGCAGTGGGTCATCCACCACAGCGCATGAGAACAGGCTTCCTTTTCCCACATTTCTGCGTCCGTCCATTCACCCAGAGGATCCGTCACTCCAACCGCTGGTCCTCTTTCCCCTCTCGTTCGTCCGCGGCAACCGGCTCTTCCTTCAGCTGCAACACCCCACCTCTTCCCCTCTGGACGAATCACGGATGAAGGAATCGCACTTGCCGATGTCTGTCCTCGATCGAGCTGCTCAAAGAAGATAATTCTCCTCTGCTCACGTCCCTGTCCCTCTAGCTCTGCTGCTCCTCTAGCTTCGAGGCAGGTAGGTCGGAGGGTCGGCGAGCTCTCTGCTGGCACACACAGCCATCGCCGTCCCACTGGAGCTAATGCCAGAGCGCGCCGAGGTGGTCGGCGGGCCAGTCTACGTGGGTGGAGACTGTGCATCGCGGTAGCGGGTTGCGGGCTGCATAGCATGTGTAGCTATCGGTGTCCGCCTGTGCATGTATGTGCTTGGATGCAGCCAGCACGTCTGCGCTACATACGTAGGGCTGGACCTTTCGATCCAGGTGGAGTGGTTGATCGTGCGCAGTGCTGGCTCCCGTCTGTTTTCCGTTCTCATATGTACCTAAGCGTGCGAAGCAGCCCAGTGGGGCCCTTAGGGGTCTTGCGCCCCCCCCGGCTCGCTGGGAAGAAGCTGCCGCATGGGTGGCAAGAGCAGAGCACTCCCATAGCAGTAGTACTATACATTTCCACTGCACACAGCAGCATCACTTCTGTCAACAGCGATAATTGTAATCATAGCTGCAGCCCTAGCAGTTGTTCGCGTGTCTTGTATTTGTTTTGCCCTGCAAATACCCGTCTGTCTGTCCCGATCGCCATCACCATCCTGGTCGTTGTCATGCTCGTGCTCGGGATTACTTGCGTATGTATGTATGTATGTACATCCCCCCCAGTCCCAACGATGACCCGCCCGGCCCGGCCCGGCTCGGCCCTTCCCGAGAGCCGGCCGGGGAAGAAAAGAAAAGAAGGAAGGAAGGAAGGAAGGACGAAAGGAAGGAGACGAAAACGGAAGGCAGATAGTCGTACAAGTAAGAGTGCCAGAGTAGAGTACGTAAGTAAGCGAGCAAGTAGGTATGTATGATATGTAGTTAGGTAAGGAGTAATATAGTCATAGGTTGTTGTAGTAACCGTCCAAAAAGGTAACGCCGTTGTCCCGCCCGCCCTTACCCGTCCTTCATCCCTTCTAGTCCTTCAGACCTCTAGATGCAGTCGCAAAGTGTAAGAAAAGCCAGAGAGGAGAAAGAAACTAGACCAGGCGCCGCGGCACCTGTTGCTGCGAGCCGCCGTCGTCGTCGCCGACCTCGCGGCGGAGGGCGCGGTAAGCCGGCCGCATTTCCGCCTGCGGGTCCCCGCCGCTGGAGCGCTCGGAGATGGCTGACAGCGAAGCACCCCTCGTCAACAGCAGCGGCGCCGGGAACGAGCGGTTCGTCGTGATCGGGTCGCGGAACGGGTTCTCGTAGCCCGGGTAGACCAGCTCCGGGTTCTCGTAGGCTGGGATGCCGGCCAGCGGCGGGGGAGTGTACGCTTCTGGTGCCGCGGTGGCGGTGGCGGCGGCGGTGGTGGTGGACGTCTGTTTCTGCACTGGCGGCGGGGTGGCGGTCGGAGGAGCGCGGTACGGCGGGCCGAGCGTCTCCGGGTTCTCGTACCCGGGCACGTGGGGGGCGCTGCTGATGTCGGGCTGGCGCAGGATGTCGTTGAGGAAGTCCGGCAGCTTCTCGTGGCGCACTTCGAGCGGGCCGCCGATCTGCGGCGAGTGCGGGCCGGACTGGTCCATGAACGTGTTGATGGACGCGCGCTTCAGGCGTTGGCGGTGGTGCCAGCGCAGCAGCAGCGCCGCCCCGCCGACGAGCGCCAGGAACACGATCGGCGAGACCACCGCCGCCGCGATCAGCGCGGGCGGCCGCGCCGGCACCGCGAAGCCTGTCGTCGCTGCGGACGGAGCAAGCGTCGCCGCCGCCGGCTCCGTCCTCGTCGCCGCGCTGGTGCTGGTGCGGATTGTGGCCGCTGCCGCCGTCGTCGAGACTACCAGTGCCGTCCGTCAGTTCGATCCACGTCCGGACGGGGAAGGGGGGGGGGGAAGAGCATACCGCTGCCGACGTTCTCCTCGCCGTCAAAGACGACGCCCAGGGCCGCGCTCCGGGCCACGCACTCGACGCGCAGGGTGGCGAACGCAGAGCCGCCACAGCTCCGCTCGGCGCAGGCGCGAGCCGCCGCCTCGTCGCCCGCCAGCGTCGCGCACACGCACGCTGGATCGATGTCGCTGCACGCACTGATGTAGCACTGCTGCAGACAGCTCTGGCTCACCAGCGTCCGCAGCACTCCGCGGCGGCCCTCCGTCGGCGTCTCCGTCTCCGCCGCCGTCGCCTGCGCCGTCGCCAGGGCGGCGAGGGCTAGGCATATTATCGTCGATGCGAGCATTGTGTGTGCGTGTGAGTGTGGGTTTGTAGTGAAGCCGGCGGGGAGATGTGCCCAGCAGAAGGCCTGTCAAAGGCTGGTCGTGCTGTGCAGCAGGAAGAATGCAATGTGTTTCGGCCGGCCGTCCGTCTGTCGTCCGAGTAAAAAAAAAAAAAAAAAAAAAAAAAAGACAGAATTGTTTCCCTTATTTTTTTTTCTCCCTCTTTTTTTCTTTTCTTTTTCCCTTTCGATTTACGTGGGAGTGCGCATCATGTTGGGGGAAATAAACACGAGGAAATAAAATAAACAACGGAAGAGGAGGAGGAGGAAGAAGAGGAAGAAGAAGAAGAAGAAGAAGAGATTCGGCTTGAAGATTACTCCGGGAAAGGGAGAGGGGATGGGGGGTGGTGCACGACGATATATACCGCCACGGCTACCGGTTGGTGCGCAGGAGGTGGTTGTGGCGGTCGACGATGCGTTTTGTATCGTCGCCAGAACCGATTCGCACCCCCATGCACGACATTTCTCCAGCGTTGTTTGACGCTTGCGGTCGACCACGCCAGACCGGTCCGCACGAGCACTCCGCAGCCCGTGTCGACGAAATACCCGGCAGCACACAGCCGGGTATTTCTCGCGACGAACCACCGCTCGCGAGCATATCCACTCCGCCGGCTCGACGGCCGTTTCTCGTCCTCTCGTCACCTCGTCGCCTCGCCGAACGTCGCTCACGAAACGGGGCCAAACGCCTCCTCTTCCGCGAAGGAAAAAAAAAAAAAAAAGCCAACAGGAAACGCAACCCAACCGCACACACGAAACCGATACACACGCCGTCCGTGTGCAGCGTCGCAGAACAGCGGCTCGACACTGCACCGCGCTACGCCGGCGGTTTCGGAGCCTTCCCCTTCCCCGCCCCCGTCGATCGGGCAGGTACATGCACAGCTGCTAGGAGGGACAATTGTCTCTGTGCGGATTTGTATCTAGATGCATACATACCTAGTTATATGTGTATGTATATCATACAAACCGCTAGTACTTATACGTATATGTGTATCATACAAACCGCAGACACATATGTACAAATAAGAAGAGACATGGTTACATGGCTGCAACCGCGCTCGCGAACTTCATACAGTGTCCAGGGCCCCCGTGTCCGAGTGCGACTCACCCTCCTGCCCAGCCGGTTCCCGACCTCCAGTCGGCGCTCTTCGGAAGCGGAGGGGGGCGACGGAGACCGCAGCGAAGTGAAGCCGAGTTTCAGCCTGTGCTGGGCGGCTGGGTAACTGCGCACTGCGCCTGACTGCGTCCAGCCTGCCTTGGCTGTGTCGTGCACTGCGGAACAGCCTTGGGATGACGTCGGATCAGTCGTCTCGCCTCGGTAGCGGGGTCACGTGTCTGCCGTACTAGGCTTGTATGCAGTTAAGTCGCTGCTGAGACTCGACGCTGGGGGACCGACTCGACCGTCTGCACGCAGTGAGTCCGAAGTTTGCGCCAGGCACCAGGCGCTGCGATGCGGATCCGGACGTCTGCAGGTCGTGGGGCGGGCGGTTGGCGGAGGGCGAAGACGGGCGGCTACGTATGCCATATGTGTACCGCGCATGCCCCCGGTGCCGGATCTGCCCGGCGGGCCCAGAATGTCGTGGTTTGTAATACGTATGCCGTGTCCATACAGACGGACCGCAGAGCAGCCATCCGCGGACCGCATGAGAGTGTCGCCGTCAAGAGTTGCGGCTCTTGTCCCCCAACGCATATGTATGCGGAAATTCAACCAGGACCGTCCGCCGCCCCCGACTCGTGAAGATCCGAGAGCCAAGCCCCATGATCTAGCGGGCGGACGTCAACTCCGGGGACCACGGCGGTGTGTGCGAAAAACAGCCAGCTGAGTGGCTGCGCTCGCCAAAGGCTGGCAGATCTGCTGGGGTTGCGTTGACGCCAGGAATAAGACTTCCGGCAGCACATGACGATCGACAGCGGAGTGGAGTGCAGAGTGCGCAGGCGGACTCGTCAGCCGTCGGTGGAGAGAGAGGAGAAATACATACATACGTACATACAGTCGAGGCCTCACCATACTCGCTGGGCATGCGAGGGCATCCGTATTTGCAGCCTCGCCCTATCAGCGTCAACGCTTTTTCTGGCTGCTCGGAGCTGCGAATCTGCTAACCACGTTGAACCATGCTAACGATATGTAGTGATATCAGCCTCCCGACCACCAGCGATGCGAAACCCCGCACGCACGCAGATGGATGGGTTTTCTCCTCCCCGGAGCGTACGTGAAGCAGCGGGTCGGGCCCGGGCACATATTCTTCCATCGCATCTCCAGGTGGGTAGAGTACTCTCTAGATAGTGCTATCTAGATGATCCAACAAAGACCAGGACAAGCCGTTAGGGCCCTGTCCGAGCTAGGTGTGGTTGGCGGTAGTTATGGCTGGTATGGCTGGTGTGGTTTGTGAGGTGCTGATTTTCTCGCAGTTGACCTTTTCTCCCTCTGCAACATTCTATCAACACAACCGCAACTAAGATGAGAATGACATTGCAGGAGGAGCATGGCCGCATCACCATCTATGAGATTAATGCTCTTTTTCCAAGTCTTCCCACTGCTATGCCACAAATCTCTAATCATGGATTGTTTGGACCGCTATTGGTGGTTTTCGTTGCGTCCGACCGAATTCAAGAGCGGGACCCTCGGTGCCAAGGCGCCAAGTGTCACGGGGTGCCCCATGAGCGCTGTCCTCGTCTTTGTTGGTGGGCGCAAGACGGCTCGGACGGGGATCGCAGCAAGCAAGCAATCCGTCGAAACGACGTCATAGGATTGTAATTCTGCAGAAACGTATCGCAAAGCACGACAACGGCGATGACAGAGCAAGAGGACTAGGACACGGCAGAGCTTTAAGAAGGAGGCCCGCTGCAATTTTTCGTTTCCCCCCATCATCTCCATCGTCGGCTGTCGACATAACTACATACATAACCCAACTGCTGCTGCCATCCCCCGCTGCACTACGTTAGGCTCGCTCGGAATTCACACGCAACGGTCCAACAGAGACACAACAAACCTACTTAGCACGATGGCGGACGCCAGTGCGGGCCAAGGCCACACCATCTTTCGGCTGCTCCAGATCCTGACGCTGATTCCCGCGTGGGCGTTGACGGCGGCGGTCGTGAGCTGGTACGGGGGGGGGGGGGGGGGGGGGGGGGGGGGGGGGGGGTGTCGGGGGGGGGGGGTTTGGTGGTCCCCCCCCCCCCCCCCCCCCCCTTCCCTCTCTCTCCGTCCCACACACGCACACTGACGTCACGTCGCGCAGGTACAAAAGCAACAACATCGACACGCCGGGCAGCGTGCTGACGCTGTTCGTGGTGACGCTGCTGGCGTCGGTGTGGGCGTTCTGCATTCTGATCGCGGTGCTGCGGGCGGGCAACACGGCGCTCTGGATCGCGTTCTGGGACGTGGTGGCGATGGGCGCGCTGATCGCGGCCGTGGCGATGACGTCGCGCATCGCCAACTACGAGTGTAACGCGGTGGTGACGCCGGCGGCGACGCAGACGGTGTTCATCACGTCGGATGGCCAGCGGATCACGGGGACGCCCGCCAACGTCAACTTCACCGACAACGGCAACAATAACAACAATAACAACAACAACGAGTTCTGGAATAACCCGGACAACTGCAGCCTCATCAAGGCCGCTTGGGGCCTCGCCATTGCAAACATCATCATGTTCTTCATCACCGCCATCCTCGCCGTCGTCGTCTACAAGCAGAATGAACAGGAGATGGAGAGACACCGCACCTTCATCGTCGAGGACACCCCCTCCGGCGAGAAGATCTTCGTCGACCCCGCCGCCGCCCACTACCCCGAGCGGCCTCGTCGCGCGCATAGGAGCCACCACCCCTCCGGGAGCTCCAGAAGCCATCCCTCCGGGAGCTCCAGAAGCCATCGCTCTGGGAGCTCCAGGAGATCGTACCTTTAGGACGACGGCTTATGATCGGTACGCGGCGGCGACGGGCGGGTGAGTGGGAGGACACGAGCTACGAATGACACACGATATAACGATGGGTACGGAAGAAATTGTTGCGACTTGCTTTTTTTTTCTCTTCTTTTTTCCCTATATTTTTCTTTGTTCTGGCGGCGGCGTTCTGTGGGGAATAACCTTCATAATGTCAGCCTTCATAATGCTGGGAGATGGGCGGGGATGATACACATAAATAACCTATGTAGTTATACCCGAAGAATTTGTTTTCCTCTTTTCCTCTCGCTGTAATGTTTTACAATAATACACACGATGGGATGGATGGGGAATTGTCGGATGCTGCAGTCAATGTACTTTACGATAGTTAGCGGGGATTGCGGCGTCCTCATTGTCACACCAGTGCGGGGGATGTGACCGCTGATTGGCCGGCTGGCTGTTGGGATGGAGACGATGGCACTTTGATTGCCCCCCCTTTCCACATAGCTACGCACACGCCTACATATATGAACGGATCTCCCTCCCGTCCAGCGCCCCCTTACTACAGCCCGTCATACGTCTCCGAGATCCCATGAACGGGTGCGGTGCGCCGACGTGCCCAGGCATGGCCAGGTGCATGGTGGTCACGTGGTGGTGTTGTACCGAGCGACGACGGTGCCAAAGTCCCTGCAGGCGCCGGAGGTCGAGATGGGCACGGAGCCGCCGCGGCCATGGCAGACTGGAGGCGCCGTGTCCGAGAAGGTCGAGAGGACGTCCTCGTTGGCCGACCCGCGCGTGGCGTAGTTCCCGTTTTCGCTGGCGGTGGCGGGCGCAGAAAGGGTCATAGATATGCTTGGTCCTGATCGCCGAGAGCTTGGCGTAAGTAGTTGGCGCGCCAGAACTCGGTCTCCCAGTTGGGGGCTGGCGAGGGACGCCTCGTTCACGTGCGCACCTGTATCGGGGGCCCGTCCTCGGGGAGCCGGCTCCGAAGGCGCCCGCACTGGTGCCGACGGAGGTACACGCAGGCTTTGCGCCGGGCCGGAAGCACCAAAGTGTCCTCGGTCGATGTCATGGCCTTTCCACTGCCGACGAGGTGGCCCGCGCAGTTGCCCGCCGGGCACTTTGGGCGCGCATGGCGGCTTGTCCCAGAAAGCGGCTGTCCACGTGGTGCTCTCCACCGGCTCGGCCATGTCGCCGTGTCTCCCTGCCAGCCACCGCTTGTGGTCGCGCCCGCCATCACCGTGCGCGGGCATCGAAGTACGCCTTTAGTTGGCATACATAGTCGTGGCCATGCCGGAGTACGATCCGAGCTTGGAGAACGGGCTTTGGCGTTGGGCTCGCCGGCATCGGCGCCAGCGGTGGGGAAGATGCCCTCTATGGCGGCTGGGTAGACGGGGTATGTATCTATCTAGTAGTCCTGGATGCCCCTGGCATTGAGCGCCGGGAACCGGCTGTGGAGGTACACAGATATCACAGGCGGCGGTGCCAGAGTTCATCGCCACCAGGGACCAGTATAACTACCGCAAGGCCCCACGATCTAGTTAGCAAAGACACGCCCCCAGCCCCGTCGCCGATCAATATCGCAAGTCACGGTGCAGGCGGGGATACCACGCAAGACGGCCCGGCAGGCTACCGTAGTCTCAGTGACACCATGCACCCCGCCCTCTCCGCGAGTGATATTACCATTTGCGGGAATGATTTCCTTCTCCAGTACATATCTATCGTAATGATTTTGAAGGATTGAATAAGACATTTCGTTTCGCGTTGAGGGGGTAGGTGGGTAATGCACGGTGAGCGCAGGATAGCGAACCTCGAGACAGGTCAGAAAACTCCGGCCACTGCGATACCCCCCATGGCCTGGGTACACACAACTCTCGGAGATCCGAAGTTCTAGAGTCAACGTTCCACTGACCAGCCAGGAGCCGCAAGCCCCGAGAGAGATTTACCCCCATGTCCATTCGGGGCCACCCAGGTGCCGGACGTAGATAGAGAAGTCTTGCCGGGATCGCTGGATATCCGCTCGGCCGTCGAGCACCTGGGCAACGGTCAGCCCGGATCAGGATACCTTGTTCGAGTGTCACCGTTACCGCTATGGCGATCCATCTTCAATCTGCCATGTCGGTGGAGTGTCTCCGAGGTGACTCTGACGAGCCTCGGTGAGCAACGGTTGTCGTCGAGAGATGGTGGTAACGCCGATCAACAGTCGACAGGTACATTCAACTGGCAGTCGGCGCACCATTCTCTAGCAGTCCATCAAACATATATCGATACCCCCCATCATCATCGTATACCGCAATCCTTAGACGCATGGCATTCAGCGGCGGTAGAGGTGTCCAAGCCATGCAGCTACCGAACCCAAGAAAGACTATAACTCCAAGTACTGCAGAGGGTGCTGCCAAAAGTATTGACTTGTCCGCTGTACCGGACGACGTGCCGTACCTACGTCATCAGGGTTGACTGGAATCCGCCTCTGCATATCACCGGAACGGATATATTCACGCAATTGTGGTCATCGCAGGCAGCGTTTCATATTGCACTCTCCCAGCACGATGTGCGCACACACGTGCCAGCATTCGGTCTTCCAAGCGGCCATATCTACATACAAGGCGGTTGTTCCCCAGCCAGCAGAATTGGTTTACATGCGCCACTCCCCACGGCCAAGCCGATGCTGCATAGGCTCGGCAGGGGGTGCGGTCGTGGCTGACTGGGCAAACGTAGACCGGCCTCCGCCGACGTTTGGGCAGACAGGCAATATTATTGCACGGTTAGCCCCAAGTGAAGCTCATCCGCTTTGGTTTAAAGAGCCGCCGAAATTAAGTCATTCGCACACCTCGAGATTACCAGTTGCACCCAACTCATATCTTGTAGGTTAGACCGGAGGGGTTTCGCAAGGCGGTAGGGATCCTTTGGGGTTATACCATCGAGAAATTGAGGTTAAAAACATGCCAGTGCGACATCACCCCATGGAGGGAAGGGAGTGCGTCCTGTTTCTGCGACCGGTGGCAGAGAATGTGCCCACTCGCAGCGGGGATATCAGTTAATCCGCCACATAATGCGAGCCACTGGTTCCGATGTTGGGGGCTCACGACGGATATTGAGTGCGTTGGTGTTCACTGACCGGATGGATTCAAGGGTTTCACCACTAAAAATCAAGAGTATATAGTCTACTTTCTCCCATCCCCCCCATCCCAAAGTTGCAAAATCCCTTTTTTATCCTTCTGGGCCCCACTGCGCTAAACTCACCCCAATTTCATCCCCCATCACAATTGCGGGATCCCTCGGCGAGGAGGAACGTAGTGTGCAGCCTCTTGGGGGCTAAGTCGGTTCTGTTTCATCCCCCATCACAATTGCGGGATCCCTCGGCGAGGAGGAACGTAGTCTTGGGGGCTAAGTCGGTTCTGACCAGGCAACATCTCCAAGTGTAGCTGCCCTCCCCGCGAGTCGACAATCGAAATCTTCGCGGACAGCCGGGGATCCACCACTTGCGTCCCCGTAATGATCTATATCCAATACATAGTATCGATGTCACGTGGACTTAATTGTGGGCGGACATCCGACGGCAATCGGAGGGGCCGGAGAGAGATTGACCCGAGTTCATCTGCCCAAACCCACATCCGCGCCAATTACGAGAAAGCCAGCCCCCCCCAAGAACGAGCGTGTTTAATTTGTGTTGAGTAGCAGACTATCCGAGCAGTCAGAAGCGTCCACCAAAGCCGAGACTCGACCGCTCCAGCGGCAACCACTCACCCTGGAAAACAAGCAAACGCCAACCTTTTTTCTTTTTGCACCGTGGGGCCGAACAAACGCCAACCCCGCGACTCCACCGGACTGTGCCCCAACTCACAGCCCACCCAGCCGGTCCAACAAGTCTTCGACGTTGCCGCCCTTCCTCTTCTCCCGCTGCCGCTTCGCCTCCTCTGCCGAGCCCACCTCCATACCCTCCCCCGGCTGCTGCTTCTTGCCGTTCTTGCCACCGAGCACGCCCTCGCGCTCGAGGATGGCGTCGAGGTCGTCGGCGAGCAGCGCGTTCTTGTACTTGGCCGCTCTGGCGCTGGCCTTCGACTTCTTGCTGACGCGAGCGTTGTGTGTCCGCGCGGATCCGAGAGCTGAGGAAAATTTCTGGGACGCGTTCTTGCGGCCGGCCATGGTAACGGTGTATGCGGTGGGGACAGCTGAGCGACGCGTTGGTGGGGTGGAAAGCGGGGGGGTTTTGGAATGGGCGGTTGTGTGCGAAAGACAGGCTCCGCTCGCTCGGCCAAGACTTTTTTGTTTTTGTTTCTTCAGAGCGTATAGTACAATGTACATTATACATCATACATACATACCTCATACATACCTACATATGTACTACCTTCGCAGATCACATTCATTACTTCCTCCTCTTTCTCGACCCGAGGACGCTCCCCGGTCAGTTGCGATTCCGCCCCCCTAAACCACAAAGGAAAGTAAGAACAAGACGCGGACCAAGAAAGACAGATCGAATGAAACGACAGAAAATTACTCTTCCGACCGCCCCCCTCCCCCACTCCGTCCCTCGCCCAATCCGCTGGCGATGCCAACTTCCCAACACCCGTACTCCGCAAGAACAGCAGAACAGCTTCAGGGCACCGCTCATCCGCGAACACCTGGCGAATAGCCGTAGGCCGTTTCCTTCGGCCGGTCTGCGCCAGCACCTCGTCCCACAGGACCCGCTGGGCGGTCCCCCAACGGCCGGCTGCAGTTCTTGAAAAGGTGTTCCCCTTGTCTGGCAAACACCTTTTGCTTCCATCGGGGTCGCACCACCAGCAGCGATTGACTGCATCCCCGTCTTCAGCTGGTGGTAAGTCTCGCGGTGTTCTTGTCCGCGCTGGCCGAGAGGGGATCGATCCGCTGCTTGTCCCGCGGCTTGTAGACTGCCGGGCGGATCCTCTGGCGAGACGAGGCGATGGCCTCTGGCTACTTCTCCTCCGAAATCCGCCGACAGAGGCATCGCCCTGTCCTGGAACCTAAGCCACTCGCCTCCATTCTCGTCCGGTTTGTCGTCTGTCATCTTTGCCTTCGTAACTTGGGCACCACCGGATCCCCACCCGGATCCCCGGTTCTAGATATCCTGCACAAGCCATGTAGCTGCTCCCGGTCAGAGGCCATTCTGGTGATGGCTGCCTGCATCCGCGAAGATGGTCGACTGGCCGATCCGGTGGTGCCTGACAGCGCATTCCACATCGAACTCCTCCCGATCGTAGCCCATAGATATGCGTTTTCGCCCTCGGGCCCAGCTCGATCCCCTCTTCCACGCCACAGCACACTCGTAGGCGCCGTCCTCCGTCCGAGAACCGCCCGTCCACATGGAGAGGCCACAGCGGGGAGTCTCCGCCTCGAGCTGAACTCCAGCAGCATCCAGGATGGTGACCTCGGCCAGCTTGCAGCGAACTCCAGCAAATCGTCTCCTCCCTCCTACCCGTGTGGCCCAGGAAATAACTCAGCGGAAGGGCGAAGTGACTCGCTCTGTTGTTGAGTAAGGGCTCCGCTGGCCTCCAGTAAGAGGGTGCCCTGGTTGGTTGACCGCAGGCGGCCTGTCGCCGCCCTGCTCTGCTCGTTCGCCAAACCCCAGAGCTCCTCCCTTCGGCCTGTCGCTCTGGGCCCTTCCCCCTCCTTCCACCAGCGCTCTGCGCCGTAGAACCCGCCGTCTGCACACACGCTGTTTGCACGCAGCGACAGTTGTCCGGGGACAGTCTCATCTGACCAGCCAACCGTTGAATCCGATGATGGGCCCGCTCAGGATTTTGAGCCAGGCATTGTGGTGCTCCTTGAGGGGGGTGAGCTGAGAATCCAGCCAACGGGTGGCGTTCTTGTCCCGCTGTATCTCCCGGTCACCCACTGCGATGCTTTCGTCGGATTCGCCCTGCGACGGGAAAAGAAAACCGCCTCCGTCTTGCCATTGTCGAAGGCTAACGCGCTCTGGCCAGCCCACTGCATCGCCAACTCCGCCCGCCGCCCCCAGCTTCCTGGCCACCTCTGCCTCGTCTTTACCCTCCGCCCGCCAGGCGATGCCATCCACAAACGAGAATCCCCTCCCCCATAGTGCCACAGATCGTTGTCTTGGCTCGGAAGTGTGGAAAGAAGGAATGTGGGCGGCGGGGGGATTAATGTTAGTGAGTATGCGTCGGTTGCGCGGGGCGACGGATATCCTTATAAGGAGCCGTTGCCCACACTTCCTCTTCTTCTTCTTTTCTTCACTACGCAAAAACTTGTCGATCTTGCCTGGCAATACCACGGTTGCTGTCGCCTTCCCTCTGGTCTTGCCCTCAGTCTTGTCCTCCTCAGTCTTGTCCTCCTCAGTCTCGTCCTCAGTCTCGTCCTCAGTCTCGTCCTCAGTCTCGTCCTCAGTCTCGTCCTCAGTCTCGTCCTCAGTCTTGTCCTCAGTCTTGTCCCCTTGTCGTGCCCCTTGTCCTGCGCTCCGCTACTTACAGCCCTACCGGCCCCATCTCGTTACAGATAGTTCCTCCGCCGGCGCGAAGATGCCCGACAGATATGCGACGAAGATGGTGGGCGCTGCGGGACTCCCGTCTCTCCACCCTGTACGCCGCCCCCCGCTGCTCCATCAATCACCAGCCTGATCGAGCGGCCGGTCATAAAGCTGTCCACCCACCGGGCGAGGTCATGCTGCACCCCAGGGGCGCCAACGTAGTCAGCAAGAGGCTACCGCTGCATTGTTATGCCGCTTTAACATCCATGAGAGGAGCGAGCCCGCAACCCTTCCTCCCCGCCACGCCTCCTGGGTCCAAATGTGAGTACCATCACCGCGTCCCTGTCGGCCGCCGTCTGCGGCACCCGTACTGCCCATCGTGCAAGCCCCCGGCCCTCTCCAGGTGATCAGCTAACAGGAAGCCAGCAGTCCGTTCCACCAGCGTGCTCAGAGTATCACACTGCGAGTGCAGTGTATTCGGTGTAGGGCGGACGTCTGGGAGAGGGATGCCTCCTTTTACCGGTCTCCATGGCTAGCCCATCCCGGAAAATAAAAAAGAACCAGTCCGGCTCCAAACAACCACCACTCAACCAACTTATCTCACACTTTTTGAAAACCCCAAGACTCTTAAATCAATTTCCCGGCCTAGCAACGACTTCGGCTTCATCGGCTCGCGATTTTCAGCCCCGCATCGAACAGCGGCTCGGAACCGGACTGGCGGCTGGTCGAAGCGGGGCGACGAGACAATAACACTGACTGGTGAGCATCCTTGGGGAGAGAAGGAGCAGGAAGCTATGATCTATAACGATCACAACGCTTTGATAGTGTCATTGTTTCGTTGCCCCGCTTCGACCGGTCCCCGCCGCCCCCCGGGACCGGTTCCAGGCCGCTGTTCGCCGTCGGAAAGAACTTCCCGAGACGATGAAGCCGAAGTCGTTACTAGGTTGGGAAATTGATCTACGAGTCTTGGCGTTTTCGAAGATGAGATAGGTTGGTTGGGTGATGGCTGTATGGAGCTGCACTGGTTTTTATTTCCTTCTTGGTCGGCCGGGGACAGAGATGCGGTCATGGGACATCGCCACCCGCTCGATTAGCTGTCACTGTCTTCGCATCCCGTTGCTTCTTCCAGAGAGGGAAATGGGAGCTACAATGTGCCTACCTGGAGACTGACCGAGGGTTGGGGACGGACAATTATGACCAAGAACTGGACGGTTTGTTATCGCCATGATTTAAATAGGCCGCACGCGATTAATGAATATATATATAAAAGAAAGTTGCATTTTCCAGACACCATCTGGGACGAGGCTGAGGCCAATATTTTTTTCTATTTATTCATTAATCGCATGCGACCTATCTAGATCATGGCAATAACAAACTATGTATCCATTATTGGAGACTTTTGCGCAACCCACCTTTGTAGTCAAATTTAGTGCGAATTGTCATTGCCGATCCCTCACCAGCCACATCCACAAAGTGATTTGACTTCAGACTTTAACACCTACCTATTGTGACCGCAATTTTTACGCTGAAATTACCCAGGCACCGCTACGTGTTTTTGCAGGAGAAAACCTTTAAATACCCTGCGATCTTGTGCATACCTTTTAAATACCCAGCAACGCAATTCCAACACAACACAACCACAAGCCACAGAGAAAGAGAAAGTCAGTGCGCCCGGGGCGGATATCTGAGTGGTTAAAGAAGCTAGGTGGAATTGGAAGTAAGTAGGTAGTAAGTATATGGCCAGTGGGCGCGCGCCCGAAAGGTGAGAGAGAAAGGTAATTGTGGGCGTGCGTATCGTGAGAAACAAAGGCGATCAGTGCGCTGACAAGAAGATAATAAATTCTGTGCCCGCACACCTGTGATGGAGACCGTTGCCGATAGTTATTCGCATGGGCCTGTACCTTAGTCATGTAAATGATTAAGTAATTAAGTAAGAAGTACATATATAAAATAAATAAAATAAATAGCGTACCTACATATGCGCTCATCTCGTGTTCATGAGCGCACTGACTTTGTCTTGCTGTTGTGGCTTGTGGCTGTGTTGGTTATGTTGGGATTGCGTTGTTGGGTATTTAAAAGGTATGCAGGGTATTTAAAAGGTTTTCTCGTAAAATAACCCTGTTCTGCCGATCACATCCAGCGCAATGCCATTTTTCACTCCTCCAGAGGGAATACCCTTGCTAGCGCGGAAAACCCCCAACCTCGGTCGGTGGCACGCTGTGGCTTCCCTTGCCCTCCGTCCCAGAAAGCAATAGAGCACACAAAGGAATCACAAAGGAAATGACAAAGGCAATCACAAAGGAAAGACGAGGAAAGTCACCCCCCCTACTCCTCATGAAGGAGGGCGTAGGGAGGAACAACGGCTGTTCCTCGCCCTCCGCCCCCAGCTCCTCAGCCTCCTGCTTCCTCCTCCTCTTCTCTTCCTCTCCACTCCCGGAATTCCCACATCGACGCTTTACTCTGTGCGTCTTCCTCAGCCGGAGCTAGGACTTCTCCACATCCGTGGTAGATAGAGAGGAAGTCTAGAGCCACCTAGTTGCACATCGCGTTGGCGGCGAGGTCGCGGATCTTGAACCGGTCCTTCCCCCTCCCGGTCTCCTTCCGAACCTTCGCCCATTAAGGGATATATATATGCCTCGGCTATCGGTGAATATGTAACTACTAAATAGTGCTACCTCATCCCGTATTTTGTGATGTGCAAGTTGCAATATAGTTATCAAAGTGCAGCTTAAGCTGACCACATTATTTGTTTGTCCGCAAGAGAAGGTCCAACCTGGTGATGCGTTCAGCCGTTGCACTACCAGTTTTAGGCGACAAGAGAACGATACCTACCAAAATGTGAGTGATATTTTGTGTTTGTATGAAGGCTCTGGTTGGCTGCAGATAATAGGTGAGGAACATAGAGGAAATATGCTGTTACCGTCCATATGATAATCTACGCTGCGCCCCCCACTTCAGCTCGCCCTAGGGCAAGAGAGCTTCCCTTGTGTCATTGTTACATTGATCGAAGATACCGGAGGGCACAGCCTCATCACAGATAGCGATTGTCCCAATACATACCCACGTCCGCCGCTTCCTCGCCCTTCCAGACTCTCGCGGCGTCGTTGCATTCCGCCACTGCGTCCCTCAGTTCCATCCCCATTCTGGCCGGTCCGCTTGCCCGCCACTCTCGTCTTGACCAGGTCGCTCAGCAGCGGGAGCGTGAACGAAACCCCCGTTCCGCCCGCCACCAACAGGAAGTGCTCTGCGCCGTGGTCGAGCACTGGCCGGCCATACGGCCCGCACAGAACCACGGGTATCCCCTCACCGTTCTGCGTCTGCGTCGCTTCCACTAGCCGCCCCGTCTCGCCCGCCATACCGGCGATCACGTACACCTGCTGGTCGCCGTTGACGACGGCGGGGGTGAACGGGTGTGACTGTAGGAGACTGATGCTCGGGAACGTGAGGAAGAAGTGCTGGCCGGGTGCGTAGTCCAACGGCCTCGCGCGCAGTCTCAGCACGACCACATTGCGCCCGTCGGCGTCGCTTTTCGCAGCGATCGTCTCGGCAACCGCAGACTTGAAGCCGAAGCCGGAGGTGGCCGATTTGATCCCACAGTGGATGAGCGCCATCCGGAGCAGTCTGCACCCGCGGTCAAAGAACAACACGGCGATGCTGGCGATCATCCACTCCCTCATCTGCGGCCAGTGCCCCCAGCAGCCGCCCAGGTACAGCGCACCGAGAGTATAGTGGCTCTTCCTGAACGCTTCATGGCCGATCCTGCGCACGACCGGGGATAGAGTGCCGACCCACAGAAATGCCAGCAGCATCTGCGCGATGAACCCCCACTGGTAGTATCGCTCCTTCCACTGGATCCCCAGGTACGCCGGCTGTGTCTGCGGCTCGTAGAAACGGCCCTGGATGATCGTCCAACCGATCGTGTGCAGCAGAGTCTGGACGAAGATGACGCGGCCAAGCATACGGTGCATGAAATTGAAGTGCTGGTAGGGGATCGCGGTGATCAGCGAGAAGATATTTTCGCGCATCGAGAGGACCAGTGTCAGCGGCGTCAGCGCGAAGGCGAGCGAGCCAACGCGGTTAGACCACCAGCCGAGTTCCGTATGCTTCATGTTGTCTTGTTGGAACACCTTGTTGTACGTGCCGCCGATTAAACTGTGCGCTCGCCCAGTCAGCCATCGGTCTACCGCGCGGGAGAGTCGAACCGGAGGGGAGCACGAACGAGAAAATGGTGAGGTAGATCACCACCATCGCCAACACCGTGACCTGAACCCTCGTCACGCCTTTGAACAGTCCCAGTATAAAGCCTTGCCTCAGTCCCCTTCTTCTTGCCGCGGCAATGCCTGCACGCACCGCCCTCACCAGTCCTCCCTGTGGCCGTCTGCGGCCCTCCCCATCCATGCTGCACACCGGTTTCCTCCTCCTCGTCCAGAATCTGAATGCCCCGACGGCGGCGACAAGTCCGGCAATAACCCACCACAGGATGAATCTTCACCGTGCCGTCCCCGTCAGCCACACTCAAGGCCCCACGAGAGAAGGAAACAACTTACGTGTACAGCATGGTCAGGTCGTGCATCTTCCAGTACATATGCATGTATCCGCAGTACGCCGTGGCGTTGGTGCACGGAACCGGCTCCAAGCCATAGTCCCAGTGCCGGATGTAAGTGACGTTCTCACCCGGATGATCCGAGGAGCTCTGTTTGAGTTCGTGGAGGCTCATTGTGGTTCTGCTGCTGGATGTCGATTTCGCTTTTTGGGGGGGGGGGATTCGTATTCGGGGAAGGAGGGATATATCCGTCCCCCATCACATTCGCTTCCCCCTCACCCTCCTCCAGAGCAGCGCAAGCAACAGATGATACCGGCTGATCGAGTCCAGGACACCCAACCCAAGTGGTTGATCGAGTCGATCCAGATGGCCTGATATATGATATGCCTGCTGTCCTATAGGTAGATTCATATGAACTTGGTACATATGTATGACATGGATAACGCACCCCGCTAGTGCTACCACGTACTTAGTTATCAAGAACCAACAAATGAGATTCAGTTAAACTGATAGAGTTTATAGCGTTTATATATGAAAGGACGCGCTAAGAAGCTAGCCTAGTCACAATTGGGCGATCCAGCGAAAGCCACAGCAAGTTGCTGCATTTGCACCGGGTATTACAGTTCTTGCAACCACCGTCGCAGTTGTAATCCACCGACGTCGGCAACGTGCCCCGAGCTCCTGTGCGTGTTCGCCGAGGCTGCCGGCGCGTCCGTCGAGACTGCTGCTGGATGCGGTGTTGTTTGAGGACATGTTTTGGCGATAGGTGTTGACTGAAAAAAAATTGGTCAGCTATGTGGTCTCTATCAACCATTTCTAACAACTGCACAAGTTCTGAGGTGTATGCTGGAGCCTAGCGTTATTGTTATCATATATCGTAGGTTATCACGAATAACTTTATCAGGTTGATATATATCACATTCGTCAAGTTAGCCCATATTGTTGACAAAACATGTGGCTGTTAAGCGAGAGGATAGATAGGTAGATAGAGCGCTGCACATAGCGCCGCCCTCTTGAACGTAACTGGTGAGATCTATTTGCCATTTGCTGAATGGCCCGACCTGCCGACAATAACCGTTGTCCTACTTGGTGGGGCAACTGACATGTGTTTTCTATTTTGTCGGAGGGCTGGTCTGTCCGCAAAACCAGCCCATCGACTGAATAGCACGCCTGCCGGCCAACAAGCTGGCCAGTTATTTATAAACTAACGAGCCCATTTATAAACGGTAAAAAATTTTCCGGCTAGCTAGAACATATGCACTTATGTAGATTAACGTCGGCGGCAAAAAATTCGGGCTTTTATCCCCTATCTAGACCCCTCCCGACACCAAAATATCCAGCATAGGCCCCTCTCCATATCCACGATATGCCTAACACAAAACTGCATTATGTGGTAGTTTGGAGCAGGGTAAATCACCGAGTTAAACGGGCCACCTCTT
>Ga0307508_10002460_pt1 | contig 19534 bp, 13 predicted proteins | sample 9_EM_MG_FD_203089 | JGI IMG/M metagenome (GOLD analysis project Ga0307508, IMG submission 203089) | Populus trichocarpa ectomycorrhiza microbial communities from riparian zone in the Pacific Northwest, United States - 9_EM | ecosystem: Host-associated > Plants > Roots > Unclassified | place... | reverse complement strand
CCGGTACGCCGCGCGAAGTCGGCGACCGTAGCCGCCAGTTCGGGGGTGGCGAGGACGAGATGGTCCAGATGCGCGGGAATGGCGTTCATCGCAGCGAGGCTACGCAGCAACGGACCCGCAATGGAACGCCTGTGCGGCAGTCCGCACCCGGGCGGCGGGGTGCCAGTTGTCAGCCCTACGCGCATCGTCGCGGGACCTGCGCGCCGACCGGGGGTGGACCGACTCAACTACCGGGGCTGTTGGACGGGTTGGTCGATGATCCACACATTGCGTCCGCGGTCGGCCAGGAGGGCCGCGAGCGCGAGCAGGAGCGCGCCGGCCGCTCCTGCCAGAGCCACCAGCAGGGCGCCGTCGACGCCGTGGGCCTGCGCAAGGTCACCGGACAGGGCCTGTCCGCAGGCTGTCCCCAGGGGGCCGCCGGCGCAGAGGACGGTCATGGCGACCGTGGCCCGTTCAGCCGGCGCCAGCCGTTCGGTCAGGGTGTACAGGCTGATCATGTAGGGCGCGACGGTGAAGCTCGCCGGCACGACGGCGGCCGGGAGGGACGCCAGCCGGGAGCCGGCGAAAAGGACCAGCATGCCGGTGCAGAGTGTCGCGGCGAACGCGACGTAGCGGGCGCGCAGCGGGAACCTTTGCGGGAGCCAGGCGCAGGCGGCGCCGGCCAGCGCGCTGCCGATGCCGAACTCGGCGTACACGAGTCCTGAGGCACCGGGTTCGCCGATCGTGTCGGCGTAGACGGTGACGGCCGTCTGGACCGCGCCGAAGACCGCCCCCATCGCGGCCATGGCCAGGAACATCACGGTCAGCGGGCGACGCGGCAGCTGCGGCTTCCCGGGCCCCCGTGAAGCGTGCTGCTGCGTGGTGCGCCGGACGTGGCGAAGGGCGAAGGGGAGGGTGCTTGACGCGATCAGGGACATGGTCAGCACGGCGGGCGCGAAGGGGCTGACCGACGCGGACAACCCGACGATCGCGGGCCCGGCGACGAAGCTCGTCTCATCGGCGGACGCCTCGTAGGACAGAGCCGCCGGCAGCAGCTGGTCTTCGTCGTGCGAGCGCAGCAGACGGGACCAGTGCACGCGTACGAGAGGGCCGACCTGGGGCTGGGTCAGACCCACGAGTGCGGCTGCCGCGAACATGGTCACCCGTGTGCCCTGGCTCGCGGCCAGCAGGGCGGCCCAGGCGCCGAGGTTGGCGATCGCGGCGGCGACCGAGACGGACCGGTGGCCGTGGCGGTCGGCCAGAGCTCCGACCAGGGGGCCGCCGACGGCGGTGGAGATGCTCTGGGCCGCGCAGGCGAGTCCGGCGAAGGCGTAGCTGCGGGTCGATGTCTGGAGCAGGAGGAGGGTGGAGAGGGCGGAGGTCGCGTAGGGCAGGCGGGCCAGGAATCCCAGGGGGAAGAAACCCACGCCTGCGACACGCAGCAGGGAGCGGTACGACACTGATGTCTCCATCGGGTACGCCGAGGAGACGCGCCTCCCAGCCACCAACGCGTCGACGAGCCCGATTCTGATCCTCAACGTAGCGGTGGTGGCCGAAGGCCGTACAGGTCCCTCAGGCTGTAAAGGTCCCTCAGGCCGTACAGGTCCCTCAGGCCGTACAGGTCTCTCAGGCCGTACAGGCCCGTCGGCCCGACCCGCACCGGCGGTCCGTGACGCCCCAACACCCGTCGGCCGTAGGGCAGTTCACCGCCCGGGCCGCCGGTCCCGCGGGCGTGCCGTGCTCGCCCGTTCCACCAGCCGCGTCGACAGCTCCGTGCGGGTGCTCTCCGGGCGGTCCCCCTCCATCGTGCGGACCAGCAGGTGCAGTGCCGTCGCCGCCATCTCCGACAGCGGCTGGCGGATCGTGGTGAGGGCGGGGGTGATCCAGCGGGACTCGGGCAGATCGTCGAAACCGACCACGCTGATGTCGTCCGGGACCCGCAGGCCCCGCTCGGCCAGGGCCTCGTACACACCCAGCGCCATGTGGTCCGAGCAGACGAAGACCGCCGTCGGCGGCTCGTGCAGGTCGAGGAGGTCCAGCATGCGGCGGTGCGCGACGGTCTCGTCGAAGCCGGCATGCCGGACGTACTCCGGGCGATGGCGGACTCCCGCCGACGCGAGCGCCGAACGGTAACCGGCGACCCGGGCGCTGCTGCACATCTTGCGCTGGTGACCGGCGATGACGGCGATGCGTTCGTGGCCGAGGGACAGCAGGTGCTCGGTGGCGGTGACCCCGCCCTGCCAGTTCGCCGCGCCCACCGACACCACACCCGGCGGCGGTTCGAGGACCGGGTCGATCAGGACGTACGGGATGCGGTGCTGGTCCAGCCAGGCGTACTGCGACACCGTCAGCTCGGCCAGATTGAACAGCACCCCGGACGAGCCGCGCGCGATCAGCTTGTCCAGCCAGCCGCGCTCCGGGCGCCCGCCACGGGTCCGGGTGAGTCCGGCCGAGACGACCACCTCTAGGCCGGCGTCGTGCGCCGCCGCCTCCACACCCTGCAGCACCGCCCCCGACCAGGAGCTCTCCAGCGAGTGCACGACCAGGTCCACCAGCCCCGGCACCTTGGCCGCGTCGAACCGGGGCCTGCGGACATAGCCGAGCCGGTCCAGCGCCTCGGTGACGCGGCGGCGTGTCTCCGGGGCCACGTCCTCCCGGCCGTTGACCACCTTGGAGGCGGTCGGCACGGACACTCCCGCCTCGCGGGCCACGACCGCCAGCGTCGGCCCGGCCGCCACGCTCGCACTCCCCGTGCGGACCATCGGGAACCACCTCTCCGGCCCGCCCGAGGGCCCTGAAAAGTTTCGACCAGCACGGAAACAGTAAGCGCTTCCTACACTAAGTTCACCGGATCACGTCGGGAAGAGGCCGGACTGCGCAGGTCTTCACGGTTTCGAACTTTCGAAACTTCGAACGGAGCGATCGCTGCCGGTGGACGACCGCGATGGGCTGCCGGTGGACGACCGCGACGGGCTGCCGGTGGACGACCGCGACGGCTGCCGGTGGATGACGGCGACGGCTGCCGATGGATGACCGCGACGGCTACGAGCAGGTGAGCCGGAAGCCGGTGAAGTCGGCCGTGAAGGTCGCGTCCACCAGGTCCACGGCATGGATGCCGGCCATCGACCCGGTGAAGCGGAGCTTGGATCCGTAGTCGTCGGAGAGCTTGCCGAAGTCCAACGGCTCCCCGACCGGCGTACGTATCCCGTCCCGCACGTACCAGAACCGCGCCTCGGCGCCGTCGACCGTCACGCCGAGCGTCAGCGGTCCGTCCGTGTCGACGTCGACAACGGCGGCCCGCCGGGTGCCGAACTCCTCGCGCTCCACGAGGCTGAGCACCGTGCGCCCACCACCCCGCCACTGCTGACCGTGCTGCCCCTCACCCTCCGGCTCCGCCCAGGTCACGTCGAGGCTCAGCCAGGCGTCGGCGCTGTACCGGAGCATCAGCCCGGCGGCCTGGGTGAAGGTGCTGGGCCGTGCTTCCACGGTGACCTCGGCCTCCGCCCGGTGTTCCGTGATCCGCTGGGCCAGCAGACTGTGCGCCCACCGCGACTCGGGCCCGTGCCGGCCGCGCAGCCGGATCCAGTCCGGCCGGCTCGCGGTGTCGGCCCAGGACGGATCGGGGGCCGCGCGCAGGGTGCTCCACGGCCAGCCCAACAGCTCCTCGGAGTCGGCGAGTCGGGGCGGCAGTGGCTCGGGACGCGTCGGTACGTCGACCTCGACGGCCGGATGCCAACCCCCGTGCGGCATCCTCGGCCAGCCGTCGTCCCAAGCCACTGCCTGGATCGCCGTCTCCCGGCCGAGCGTGCAGCGCGGCCCGTGCGGCGTCTGAACCGGACGGGCCGTCAGGTGGCTCAACACCCAGTCCCCGTCCGGAGTTTGCACCAGCTCCCCGTGTCCGGCCTTCTGCAACGGCAGCGACGAGTCGTCGCGCGATGTCAGCAGCGGCCGGTCGTCGAGCTCGTAGGGGCCGGTGATCGCACGGCTGCGGGCCACCCGCACCCCGTGTTCGAAGCCCGTGCCGCCCTCCGCCAGCACCAGGTAGTACCAGCCCTCCCGGCGCAGCAACTTCGGCCCCTCGACGAGCCGTTCGTGCTGCAGCAGCAAGTGGGTACCACCGACCGGGTTCAGCGTCTCCCGGTCCAGCTCGGTCAGGACGATCCCGGCGAACCGGCGTCCACCCGGTCGGTGGTCGTTCTGCAGGTTGAGCAGCCACAGCCGCTGCTCGTGATGGAACAACGCGGGGTCGAAGCCATGGCTCGCCACCCGGCGCGGGGCCGTCCACCTGCCGCCGACGTCGGCCGCCGTCGACACGTAGGTGTCCGCGTCGAAGTACGGTGTTCCGACCGAGCGGACGACGGCGTAGGTCACCCAGAACCGTTCACCGTCCCAGCTCAGCGACGGCGCCCAGATGCCGCCCGAGTCGGGCACCCCGGCCAGCGAGTCCCCGGGCGCGGCGCCGCGCACATGGCCCGCGTACTCCCAATGAGCCAGGTCCCGCGAGCGGTGGATCGGAAGGGTCGGGAACCACTCGAAGGAACTCGTCGCCATGTAGTACCAGCCGCCGACCCGGACCAGCGAGGGATCGGGGGCGAAGCCGCGGACAACGGGGTTGTGCAGCAGCGTCATCCGAAAGCTCCCTGTGTGACGGTCACTTGAGGGCCCCCAGCGTGACGCCGGTCCGCCAGTAGCGCCGCATCGCCACCATCATGATCGCCATCGGCACGATGGACAGCAGCGCGCCGGTCAGCACCAGGCTGGTGAGGTCGACACCGGACTCCAGGCGTTTTCCGGACCAGTTGTACAGGCCCAGGTTGAGGGTCCAGTTCTCCTCGCCGCGCAGGACGGTCAGCGGGAGGAAGAAGGCGTTCCAGGTGTTGACGAAGGCCAGCAGGAACACCGTCGCACCGCCCGTCGTCATCATCCGCAGCACGATGCTGAAGAAGATGCGCAGTTCACCGGCGCCGTCGATACGGGCCGCCTCCAGCAGCTCGTACGGGATCGTGGCCTCGGTGTAGACCTTCGCGAGGTAGACGCTGAACGGGTTGATCAGACAGGGGACCAGCATCGCCCAGGGCGTGTCGACCATGCCGATCTGCGAGAACAGCAGATAGAGCGGCAGGGTCAGCAGGGCGATCGGGATCAGGAACGAGCCGACCACGCACGCGAACACCAGGTTCCGGCCGGGGAATTCGAAGCGGGCCAGGCCGTAGCCCGTCGCGAGAGCGAGCAGGGTGCCGCCGAGGGAGCCGACTCCCGCGTAGAGGAAGGAGTTGGCGGTCCAGCGCAGGAAGATGCCGTGCTCGTAGGTGAACAGCTGGTGCAGGTTGTCCCAGAGATGCCAGCCGGAGAACCACAGGCCGTTGCTCTGGTAGAGGCCGACGCGGTCCTTGGTGGCGGCGACCATCAGCCACCAGACCGGGAACAGGCTGTACACGCTGGCCAGCGTCAGGCCGACGAGGAGGAAGCGCTGGCCGCCACGGGACCGGGCGGCGGCGTCGGGGCGGGTGATACGACGCACCGTGGCGGGCGCCTGCTTGGTGCCGTTGTCCGTGGTCAGCATCAGTCCGCCTCCTTTGAAGTCAGCCGGTAGAAGAGGAAGGAGGCGACGCCGAGGATGAGCGCGAGGAGCACCGACAGGGCCGCGGCGTAGTGGTAGTTGCCGGCGTTGAACGCCTGGTTGTAGATGATCATGATCGGGGTGAAGCTGTCGCTGACCGTCTGCGGGGTGATGTTCCTGAACAGCGCGGGCTCGTTGAAGATCTGCAGCATCTGGATGATCGAGAGCATCCCGGTCAGCACCAACGCCCCACGTATGAACGGGATCTTGATGCTCAGCGCGACTCGCAGCTCGGAGGCGCCGTCCAGCCGTGCGGCCTCGAACAGCTCGCGCGGGACGCCCTGCAGCGCGGAGTAGATGATCACCATGTTGTAGCCGACGCCGTGCCAGGTGAGCAGGTTGCCGATGGACGACCACACCATCGACGGCGCGAAGAAGTTCCAGTCGAAGCCGAACGCCCTGCCCAGCGGGGTGAGCGGACCGACGTCCGGGCTGTACAGGTTGATCCACACGAGCGCGGCGACCACACCGGGGATCATGTACGGCACCAGGAGGAGCAGCCGGAAACGGCCTGCCACCTTCGAGGTCAACGCGTCCAGGAGCAGGGCCAGCAGGAGGCTGATGAGCAGCATCACGGGAATCTGCACGCAGGCGAACAGCACCACCCGCAGCACGGAACCCATGAACGCCGAGTCGGTCAGCCCCTGTTGGTAGTTGTCCAGCCCGGCGAACTGCTCCGTAGAGCCGCCGAGCCCCAGCCCGGACTGCTGCTCGCGGTAGAGCGACTGGTAGATCGCGTAGCCGATCGGCAGCAGATAGAGGAAGACGAAGCCGAGCTGGAAGGGCACCGTGAAGGCGGCACCCTTCCAGCGCAGTGAGCGAATCATCAGTGGTTGCCCTCAGCCTCTAGCCCTTGACGCTGATGCCGCGGGACTTCAGGTCCTTGACCGTCCACTCCTGCATGTGTGCCAGCAGATCGGTGACCTTCTCCTGCTTGTTCACGACCTTGGCCCAGCCGGCCTGCATCTCGGTGAACATCGCGGTCCAGTCCGGGCCGAAGGTCCAGTCGGTGGTGACGGTGTTCAGGCTGTCCGTCACGACCTTCTGGGCCGGCTGGTAGTTCTTGCCGAGCAGCTTGTCGGAGATCGCCTGACCGGCGTAGGAGTTGCTGTCGGCGAGCGCGGGCATCACGCCGTTGCCGGTGGTCGGGCTCGCCATCGTCTTGACCGCTTGGGTGTTGGTGGACATCCACAGCGCGGCCTCGGCGGCCTGCTTCTGGTTCTCGCACTGCTTGGTCACCAGCGTCACGCTGCCGGTCAGGTTGGTGCCGGCCGGCGTCCTGGCCGCCTCGCCCTGGTACGTCGGCCACGGCGACAGCGCCCACTTGCCGAAGGACTTGGTGAAGTTCTGCACCATGCCGGCCATCTGCCAGGTGGAGATCTGCCGGGTCGCCGTGCCGCCGTTGTCGTAGTTGCGCTGCACGGCCGCGTAGTCGGCGAAGGACAGCTTGGAGTTGAGGTCGTTGTCGATGATCTCCTGGATCACCTTCGCGGCCTTCAGGGTGCCCGCGTCCTGGAAGTCGACCTTCCAGGAGTTGCCGTCGATCGCGTACCAGTGCGCCCCGGCCTGCATGGCGAGCACCTCCAGGGTGCTGGGGTCCTCACCGGCATAGTTGGTGATCTTGACGCCGTGCTTCTTCAGGACCTTGCCCGCGGCGATGAAGTCGTCCCAGGTGGCGGGGGGCTCGATGCCGTACTTCTCGAAGAGGTCGGTGCGGTAGATGGTGAAGTTGGGCGAGGAGCTGGTCGGGACGCCGTAGCTCTTGCCCTGCACCTGCGCGCTCGCCCAGGCGCCGGCGTTGAACCTGTCCTTGCTCGACCCGACGTACTGGGTGATGTCGGCGAGCGCGCCCTGCGAGACCCAACTGGTCACGTACTCGGCGGTGTTCTGCACCAGGCAGGGCGCGTTGCCCGCCTTGACCGCGTTGGTCAGCTGCTTCTGCATGGTCAACTGGTCGGTGACCTTGGTGTACTTGAGCTTGACGTCCTTGTGCGCGGCGTTGAACGCCTTGACGACGGCCTCCTGGCCGTTGGCCCAGCCCCAGAAGGGGAGGGTGACCGGGCCCGACGACTTGGTGTCGTCCCCGGAGTCCGATCCGCCGCAGGCGGAGAGCAGACCGGTGAGTGCGAGTCCCGCGACAGCGGCGTGGGCGAACCTTCTCCGGGGATTGGTGAAGTTCATCTGACCGTGTTCCTTCGGAAGTTGGGCGTCTCTGAACGAGAGGACGGCGGCTCGGTGCGGGCCGGGAACGGCGGCCGGGAATCCGTCGGCTCGCGGCTCTGGGGGGTCGGCCAGGCGGAAGCTGTAGAAAGCGGTTGCCGAGAAGGTAGGCCGAGAGATCCGGCCGTAGCAAGGGGTGTGCAGGAATCTATTTCTTCAGGCTGGCAAAACTGCAGGTAGGCGCCAGTAACCGGTTACGAAACGACCGCTTCCCGCGCGGCGTCTCCGCCCCTGGAAGGCGGCTGGACGGAGTTGCGTACGACGACATGGGTGCCCAGCACCAGGTGGTCGCCGTCGGCGCCCTTGCGGCGGCCCGCGCCGCCCTCGCGCCGGTCGGCCACCGCGCGCAGGGCGACGCGGCCCATCTCCTCGTACGGCACGTGCACGGTGGTCAGTTGGGGCGTGAGCTGGGAGGCGAGCGGGATGTCGTCGTATCCGACGATCGAGACGTCCTCCGGCACCCGCAGCCCGGCCGCGCGCAGGGCCTGCATGGCGCCCGCGGCGACCACGTCGGTGCCGGCGAGCACCGCGGTGAAGTCCGGTGTCTCGTGCAGAGCCGTCTCTATGGCGTTGTACCCGTGCTCGTCGTCGTACGGACCGTGCCGCACCATGCCCGGGTCGAAGGGCACCCCGTACGCCGCGAAGGCCCGCTCGGCGCCCCTCAACCGGCCCTGGGCCGTGGTGAGTTCGGCCGGTCCCGGCAGGGTCAGGACCCTGCGGTGCCCGGCCGACAACAGGTGGCTGGCCATCGCGTAGGCGCCGCCCTCGTTGTCGTAGTCGACCGTGGTGGCCGGGACGTCGCCCTCCAGGGGAGGCCTGCCCACCAGGACGAGGTGGGAGCCGGCCGCGTCGAGGGAACGGGCGAAGCGGGCCATGCGCAGCTGGTACTCGTCGTAGTCGTAGGCGCCGCCGAGCAGCACCACCGCCGCCACGCCCTGCTGGCGCATGAGGTTGACCAGCGCGAGTTCCCGTTCGGGGTCGTCGCCGGTGGTGCCGACCAGGGAGAGCCAGCCGCGCAGCGTGGCGGCGCCCTCGACTCCCTTGGCCACGTGGGCGAACGCGGATCCGGTGATGTTGTTGATGAGGATGGCGACCGTCGGCGTACCGCCGCCGGCCAGCGAGCGGGCGTGGGCGTTGGTGACGTAGTCCAGGTCCCCGACGACCTTCATCACCCGGCGGCGCAGGTCCTCCGAGACCGGGTAGTTGCCGGACAGGACGCGCGACACGCTCGCGACGGAGACCCCCGCCCGCTCCGCAACATCGCGGATGGTGGCCCGTCCGGCGTCACCGGACGCCCTGCGCTGACTCACCGCTGCGGCTCCTTCATCCTCACGACTGCTGCGCCGGCCGAAGGGGGGATACGGCCCCTTGCCGGACGGCTGGAGGCTGCGCCCCTCACCGGTGCGGAAACCGTATCCCATGGTTTCTCCGGGGCGACCGGTCGCGTCGGCGGGGGAGGGGCGGCGCTCGCCGACGGCGCACTCACGCGACTTTGGCACGGCGCACTCACGCGACTTTGGCACGGCGCGCTCACGCCGCACGGGCACGGCGCGCTCACGCCACACGGGCACGGCGCGCTCACGCCACACGGGCCAGGTCCGAGTGCCGTACCTCGTGGGCCGGGGGCAGGCCTGCGGCCAGGCGCTCCAGTTCCTCCACGACGATACGGCCGAGGCGTTCCAGTTCGTTGCCGAGGGAGCCCGCGATGTGCGGGGTGAGGAAGACGTTGGGCAGCCGGTAGAGCGGCGATCCGGCGGGCAGCGGCTCGGGTTCGGTGACGTCGAGGATCGCCTGCAGCCGGCCGGAGACCAGCTCGGCGGTGAGCGCGTCGGGGTCGACCAGGGCGCCGCGCGAGGTGTTGATCAGGACGCCGCCGTCCCGGATGAGCGCGAGCCGGCCGGCGTCGAGCATCCGGTAGGTCTCGGGGATGTCGGGGGCGTGCAGCGACACGATGTCGCTCTGCTGCATCAGGTCCTCCAGCGACAGGAGTTCGGCACCGAGGGCGCTGGCTTCGGCGGGGCTGACGTAGGGGTCGTGGAGCAGGACCTTGAAGTCGAACGGCCGCAGCAGCTCCAGCAGCCGGCGCCCCACGCGCGAGGCACCGATGACGCCGATCCGGCGGCCGACGTTGCCGATGTGCGCGTTCTCGGTGTCGGTCGGGTAGGTGTGGGTGGCGCGGAAGCGCTCGCGGTGGGTGAAGGTGTCCTTCCCGGCGAGCAGGATCATGGCCAGCGTGTACTCCGCGACCGGCAGGGCGTTGCCGGTCACCGCGCTGGACACCGTGATCCCGCGCTCCCACAGGGCCTCGCCGACCAGCGAACGGACCGAACCCGCGGCGTGCAGGACGGTGCGCAGGCGGGGCGCGGCGGCCAGCACTCCGGCGTCGAGACTCGGGCAGCCCCATCCGGTGATCAGTACCTCCGCCCGGGCGAGGGTCTGAGCGGCTGCCGGATCGGCGAAGTCCCGTACGACGAACCCGGGGTCCAGGTCGGACGCCTGCCTCAGCCGGGCCATGAGCGGCGCGGGGAAGAGCAGGGGGAGGTGCACCGGGTCCATCGCGAACACGGCCCTCGGTGGCTGGGGGTTGGGCATGGTTCTCCTGACAGGCTGGACGACAGGCGTGACGGCTTGCGGGATGACAGACGTGACGGCTTGCTGGATGACACGGGAGATGGAAACAGTTTCAGAAAGCGCCTTCTACCGTAGATCTGCCGCTGAGCGGCGGTCAATCGGTGGGAGACAAGGCGTGAGGGTGGTCCGCCCCGACGAGGTGCGGTCCTTGATCCCGCTCTGGGGCGAAATCGGTTACTGCGGTTTCCCGGGCAGGGTCATGTCTCGGACCTGAGGTGCACACCGGTTGGACAACCGGTTGCCGCCCTGACCTGCACCGTAGCCACTCAAGCCTCCTGGGTCCGGCAAAGCCACTGTTTTCGAAAACTCGTCACGCCTCTTGACGTGCCGTGCTCCCAGAAGGAAGCTCCCTGGAACCGCGTAGCAACCGGTTCCCGAAACATTCGCACGCCGCATCCACCCCCCGCCGCGTGCCGAGTCCCGTCATCCATCTCAGCGAAGAGAGTGGGTAGTTCATGCGCTCCCAGGCCGGTGCTCCCGTGAGCCGCCGCCGCTTTCTCGCCCTCTCGGCAGCCGGTGCCGCGGCCGGTGCGGCATCACTCGGCGGCTGCGCGTTGCCGGTCTCCACCGGGGTCAGCAGCTCGGGCGAGACCGTCACGATGATGGTGAAGGCCGAGGACCTCTCGCCCGACCTGGTCAAGCAGGCGAAGAAGGAAACGGGCATCACGATCAGGCGGGTCGACTACGACATCACCAAGCTGATCGCGATGCTCACCAGCGGCAACCCGCCGGACCTGGTCCGCGCCGTCGGCGCCACGGACGCGGCCTACTTCGCGGCACGGGACGTGATGGAGGAGCTCGACCCGTACTTCGCCAAGAGCAGCGTCCTCAAGCTCGACGACCTGGATCCGGTCAACGACCTGTGGCGTTACGACGGTCGGACCCAGGGCAAGGGCCCCCGCTACGGCATGGCCAAGGACTTCTCGCAGGACTCCATGTACTGGTACAACACGGCGGCCTTGGACAAGAAGGGCATCGACTACCCGTCGGAGACCGAGCCCGTCACGTTCGAGGAGTGGCTGGAGAACGCCCAGCACCTCGTGCAGCGGTCGAAGGGTCAGACGACCGTCTCCGGCGGCAGCTACAACGGGCTGACGAAGCTCACCCTCATGGCGACCATGACGGCCTCGGCCGGCGGCAGCCTGTTCAGCGACGACTTCTCCCGTGTCGACTTCACCGCCCCCGAGGCCCGCAAGGCGCTGGCCTGGTACATCGAGTACTGCAAGCTCAAGGTCGGGCCGAGCCCCCTCCAGCCCGACCCCAACGGCTGGGACGGGCCGACCTACCAGGCCGGACGGCTGGCCATGTCGAACACCGGCTACTGGATGGGCGGCATGATCGGCGCCGACAAGAAGCTGGCGCAGGTCTCCCGGCTCGCTCCCGCCCCGGTCTTCGCGGGCGGCCCGCGCATCAGCGCCTGCCAGGGCGGCACCGGTATGTGGATGCCGCGGAAGGCGAAGAACAAGGACGCCGCATGGCGGATCTTCGAGTGGTTCTTCGGTGAGGCACCGGCCAAGGCGCGCGCCTCCAGTGGCTGGGGCATCCCCACCCTCAAGTCCCTGCGCCCGCTGATGCCCGCTCAGGAGGACTACCAGAAGCGGACGTTGAAGGCACAGCAGAACGAGCTCGAGCACTTCTCGGTGGTCTCCCTCACCCCTTACATCACGGGCGACGCCTTCGAGTCCCTCTACAACCAGGTCACCCCGGCCGCGATGACGGGCGGGATCTCCGTCGACACCCTCGCGGGACGCCTGAACTCGATCATCAACGAACAGCTGGGGCGCGGTAAGGAGCAAGTGGGATGACGGTCAATCAGATGTCCTCGGTCGCGGACCGGCGGCCCGGCTCGACCGCGAACGCAGGCCGGGCCGGCTCCGCGGACCGCACCGAGCCCTCGATGACGACGCGCAGGCACCGCGCGTTCTACATGTTCACCGCGCCGTGGATCATCGGCTTCGCGCTGCTGACCATCGCGCCGATGGCGTACGCGCTGTGGCTGAGCTTCACCACGTACGACGGCATCTCGCCGAACTGGCACTACGTGGGCCTCGGCAACTACCGCGAGCTGCTGAACGACTCGCAGACCTGGGACTCCCTGGGGCGCGCGGGCCTGTTCGCGGTGATCTCGGTGCCGCTGTCGATCATCGCGGGGCTCGGGCTCGCCGTCCTGATCAACCGGCCCGTCAAGGCGCGCGGTCTGTTCCGTACCCTGCTCTATCTGCCGGCCGTGGTGCCGCCGGTCGGCGCGGGCATCGCCTTCAAGAACCTCTTCGACCAGAACGCCGGTGCCGCCAACGGTGTGCTGACCTTCTTCGGCTTCGACGCGATCGGCTGGCTGGCCGACCCCTACGCCCGCTATGTGCTCATCATGACGGTGCTCTGGGCCGCCGGAAACGTCATGATCATCTCGCTGGCCGGGCTCCAGGACGTGCCCCGCGAACTCCACGAGGCCGCCCGGATCGACGGTGCGAGCGCCTGGCGGAGCTTTCGCAGCATCACCGTGCCGCTGCTGTCGCCGGTGCTGCTGTTCCAGACCGTGACCGGGGTGATCGCCTCGGTGCAGACCATCATGCCGATGCTGCTGGCACCCCTCGCGACCACGGGCGGCCTCACCACGATTCCGCAGTCCAACTACACGTACATGATCCATGTGTTCTCGGAGTACTTCGCGCTCGGCCGCTACGGATATGCCTCCGCACTGCTGTGGGTGCTCTTCGTCCTGATCCTCATCGCGACCGGACTCATCTTCAAGTTCACGTCCGGCGTGGTGTTCTACAACGTCGACCCGGAGGCGAAGAAGTGACCGCCACCAGCCTGAACCCCAAGTCTCCGGCCCGCGTGCGGATACGCGCCAACCGCCTCGTCCTCTACACGGTCCTGGTCGCCGTCACCGGCCTGTTCGTCGGCCCCTTCGGCTGGCTGGTCCTCACCGGTCTGAAGGCGCCGTCCGAGCTGGCCGCGGCTCCGGTGCACTGGCTGCCCGCGCACTTCCACTGGCACAACTTCACCGACGCCTACCGGCTCATCGACTTCCTCGGATACGCCCGCAACTCCCTGATCATCGCGACCGTTTACGCCACCCTGGTCACCCTCAGCTCCGCCTGGGTCGGCTTCGGCTTCGCCCGCCTGACCGCACCCGGCAGGAAGACTCTGTTCGGGATCCTCATCGGCTCGATGATGCTGCCCCAGATGATCACTTTGCTGCCGACCTACCTGATCTTCGCCAAGCTCGGCATGGTCGACACGTACTGGCCGTGGGTGCTGTGGGGTCTGTCGTCGGCGCCGTATCTGGTCTTCCTCTTCCGGCAGTTCTTCGCCGGTCTGCCCCGCGAGCTGGAGGAGGCGGCGATCGTCGACGGCTGCGGTTACGGCGGGATCTTCTGGCGGATCTTCCTGCCGCAGTCCTGGCCGGTGCTGTCCGCGAGCTTCGTCATCGCCTTCACCTGGACCTGGGGCGACTACATCGCCCCGCAGCTGCTGCTGTCCACCGACCGCTCCACCCTCGCCGTCGCCGTGATGTCCACCTACGTCTCCTCGGCCGGCACGCCCGTCACCAATCTCCAGGCCGCTGCCTCCGTGATGTACGTCGTCCCGATCCTGCTGATCTTCCTCGTCGCGCAGCGCGGATTCGTCGCCGGGATGTCCACCAGCGGCCTCAAGTGACCTGCCGGATCCCGTCTCTTCAGCACCTTGCAAGGAGCCACGCATGAACACGCCCCTTTCCCGCAGAACCGCCCTCCAGGCCGCGGGCGCCACCGTGCTCGCTGCCGGTCTGTCGGGCGGTCTGACGGCCACGGCGGCCCACGCCGACGCCGACAACTCCAAGCCGAAGCTGGTCACTTACCCCCGCCCGTCCGCCATGCCGACGAACACCAGCTTCAAGGTGCGCGTGCGCACCGCCCCCGACGGCGAGTGGCAGACCCTGGACATCTACCGGCCCCAGCTGGAGGAGATCAACGCGACCACCGGGTCCGGCAAGGTCTACAACACGTCGATGGTGTACTTCGACTTCTGCGGCTCGGTGGAGATCGAGGTCACCTACCTCAAGGGCGGCACCACCAAGGCCCGGGTGAGACCGGACGCGCTCGGCATCAGGCCCGAACTGGGCGGCGACACCCTGGTCTTCACCCTGGACGAGCCGCGGGACGTGGTCGTCCAGATCAACGACGAGATCTTCGACGCCCTCCACGTCATCACCAACCGAGTCGACCCGCACCCGCCGTCCGCCGACGACCCGGACGTCATCTACTTCGGCCCCGGCGTGCACACCGTCACCGGCAACGTCCTCACCGTCCCCAGCGGCAAGACCGTGTACCTCGCGGGCGGCGCCGTCCTGCAGGCGCAGGTGTTCTTCAAGAACGTGGAGAAGGCCTCCCTCACCGGCCACGGCATGATCAACGGCGGGCCCGGCGGCATCCTCTGCGAGGGAAGCAAGAACATCCGCGTCGAGGACGTCATCATCATGAACCCGAACGGCTACGCGGGCACGTTCGGTATGAGCCACAACGTCCACGTCAAGAAGGCCCGTTCGTTCAGCTCGAAGGGCAACGGAGACGGTTTCGACGTCTTCTCCTCGACCGGGATCGTCTTCGACGGCTGCTTCATGCGCAACTCCGACGACTGCTTCGCCATCTACTGCCATCGCTGGGACTACTACGGCGACACCCGCGACATCACCATCCAGAACTGCACCCTGTGGGCCGACGTCGCCCACCCCATCAACGTCGGCACGCACGGCAACACCGACGCCCCCGAGACGCTCGAGAACCTCGTCATCAGGAACATCGACGTCCTCGACCACCGCGAGCCCCAGATGAACTACCAGGGCTGTATCGCGCTCAACCCCGGCGACTCCAACCTCATCAAGAACGTGCACATCGAGGACGTACGGATCGAGGACTTCCGCTGGGGCCAGGTCATCTACATGAAGGTGATGTACAACACGAAGTACAACACCTCCGTCGGCCGTGGCATCGAGGACGTCTACGTCAAGAACCTCAGCTACACGGGCACGCACGCCAATCCGTCGCTCTTCCTCGGCTACGACGCCGGCCACGCCATCAACAACGTCACCTTCGAGAACCTGGTGATCAACGGCGTCGTCATCGCCGACTCGATGAAGAAGCCGAGCTGGTACTACACCACCGACGCCATCCAGTGGTTCTACAACGAGCACGTGACGAACCTGAAGTTCCTCACGACCGCCGAAGCCGAGGCGGCCGCCGCGTCATGATCACTCCAGTACCGAGCCGCCGGGGCTTCCTCGGCGGTACGGCGGCCCTGCTGCTGGTGTCGGGCGCGAGCGGACTGCTCGCGGCCGGTCCGGCCCGGGCGGCCGACGGGCGGACCGGCCGCACCCCGTTCAGGCACCCCGGCCTGCTGCACACGGCCGAAGACATCACACGCATCAAAGCTGCCGTCGCCGCCGAGCAATCCCCCGTCCACGACGGCTACTCGGCTCTCGCGGCCCACGCCCGCTCCTCCTCCTCGTACGCCGTCCAGAACACGGGCCAGATCACCACCTGGGGCCGCGGCCCCACCAACTTCCAGAACCAGGCCGTCGCGGACTCGGCCGCCGCTTACCAGAACGCCCTCATGTGGGCCGTCACCGGCGACCGCGCCCACGCGGACAAGGCCCGCGACATCCTCAACGCCTGGTCGGCGTCCCTGACGGCGATCACCGGTGCCGACGGGCCCCTCGGCGCCGGCCTCCAGGCCTTCAAGTTCGTCAACGCGGCCGAACTGCTGCGCCACGGCGACTACGACGGATGGGCGCAGGCGGACATCGCCCGCTGCGAGCGGTCCTTCCTCGACGTCTGGTATCCGGCCGTCTCCGGCTACATGCTCTACGCCAACGGCAACTGGGACCTGACGGCCCTTCAGACCATCCTGGCCATCGGCGTGTTCTGCGAGGAGCCAGTCCTCTTCGAGGACGCCCTGTGCTTCGCCGCGGCAGGCGCAGGCAACGGCAGCATCCCGCACCGCATCGTCACCGACGCCGGCCAGGGCCAGGAGGCCGGCCGCGACCAGGGCCACGAACAGCTCGCCGTCGGCCTGACCGGCGACATCGCCCAGGTCGCCTGGAACCAGGGCGTCGACCTGTGGGGCCACGACGAGAACCGTGTCCTCGCCGACTTCGAGTACGCCGCCCGCTACAACCTCGGCGGCGACGTCCCCTTCACCCCCGACCTCGACCGCACCGGCAAGTACATCAAGACGGCCGTCTCCGCGACCGGCCGCGGCACCCTCCCGCCGATCTACGAGATGGCCTACGCGCACTACGCCGGCGTCCGCGGCCTCGACGCCCCGTACACGAAGGCCGCGGTCTTCCGCGGTGCCGGCGGCGCCCGCGTCGTCGAGGGCAGCAACGACGACCTGCCCAGCTGGGGCACCTTCGCCTACGCCGGTGCGACGGCCCCCGCCCCGGCCGTGCCGACTGCTCCGGCGGGCGTCACGGCGGTCGGCAACGACCGGAGCGTCACCGTGAGCTGGCTGCCGTCCGCGTGGGCGAGCACGTACACCGTCCGCCGGGCGACCCGCCCCGAGGGCCCCTACGAGGAGATCGCCAGGGGCGTCGACAGGCCGACGCACACCGACGGCCACACCCGCCCCGGACGGACGTACCACTACACGGTCACGGCCTCCAACTCCCAGGGCAGCAGCGGTGGTTCGCGTCCCGTCCCGGCCACCGCGGGCCTCCCCGAACCCTGGTCGACCCAGGACCTCGGGAGCGTGAAGATCCCCGGTTCCGCCGCCCACGACGGCGAACGCTTCGTCCTGGAGGCGAGCGGCACCGCCGACACCTACCGCCTCGCGCACCTGCCGCTGCCCGGCGACGGCACGGTCACCGCGCGGATCGTTTGGCCGCTCAGCTCGCAGTACTCCAAGATCGGCGTGGCCCTCCGCGCCTCGCTCGCCGAGGAAGCGGCGCACGCCGCCATGCTGATCCAGGGCCTGCCGCTGCACACCTGGAGCGGCGTGTGGAGCGTGCGGCCGTCGGCCGGGGCGGACATCTCCGCCACCGGCAGCACGCCCGTGCCCCCCGCCCAGCAGGACGCCATCACCACCAATGCCGCCTTCCCGATCTCCGGCCTCGGGACCCTCCCGGAGTCCGCGACCCCGCTGGAGGCTCCGTACGTGGAGGGCGCGGGCGACGGCTACCGGCTGCGGGCGCCGTACTGGGTGCGGGTGACGCGCAAGGGCGGCCGGTGCACCGGCGCCATCTCCCCGGACGGCATTCGCTGGACCGAAGTCGGCTCCACCGAAGTCGAGTTGGGGCGCACCGCGTACGCCGGTCTGGTCCTCACCTCCTGCCTCGGCGTCGACGAGGACTACGCCGGGACCGGCACCGGCGCCTTCGACAACGTCACCGTGACGGCCGCCTCCGGTGACGTCTGGTCCGCACCGCGCCCCGCCGGCACCGCAACCGGTCTGCGCGCCACCAGTGGCACCGACGCCGTCGAACTCGCCTGGACCGACCCGGACCCCTCCGCCCGCTTCAAGGTGCTGCGCGCCACGGACACCGACGGCCCGTACCACACCGTCGCGACCGGCATCGGTGCCGTCGGCTTCGGCACCCGCATCCGGTACGCGGACGCCACCGGTACACCCGGCACGACCTACCACTACGTCGTCGCGAAGACGAACTCCGGCGGCCGCGGCCCGCTCTCGCAGCCCTCGGCCGCGCAGATGCCGTCCCCCTCCACCCCCCAACTCACCTCCGCCACAACGGCGTTCACCAACAAGGACGCCCCGTTCCGCCACCTCCTGCGCGCCTCGCACGAGCCCGTGAGATTCGCCGCGGACGGGCTCCCCGACGGTCTGCGCGTCGACAGGCGCACCGGCCTGATCTCCGGAACGCCCCACCAGACCGGCGAGTTCACCATCACGACCACCGCGGGCAACGCGGCCGGCGACGGGACCGGCACCCTCACCCTCACCGTCGGCACACCCCCACCCGCCCCCTGGACCCACGGCGACCTCGGCGACGTGATCCTCGACGACCGCGCCTACGGGACGCTCGGCGTGGTCGCGATCCGCACGCCCGGCAGCACGTCGTACGACGACGGGACCTTCACCGTCCGCGGCGCGGGCGTCGATCTGACCGTCAACAATCAGGGAATGACAGGGCAGTTCGTACGGCAGACCGTTACCGGCGACTGTACGGTCACCGCCCGGCTGGTCTCCCGTTCCGGAGCCACCGCCGACCGGGTGGGCCTGCTGATGGCCAAGTCCCTGTCACCGTTCGACCAGGCCGCCGGAGTGATCGTCACCGGCGGGACCGGCGCGCAGCTCATGCTGCGCAAGACCGTGGCCGGTGCCTCCGCCTTCTCCGGCAATGCCACCGTTCAACTGCCCCTGCTGCTGGGGCTGAAGCGCACCGGGACCGCCTTCGCCGCGGCCGTCTCCACCGATGACGGCGCCACCTGGACCGCCCTCGCCTCCGGCGAGATCCCCGGCTTCGGTGACGCCCCCCACCACGTGGGCCTCGTGGTCTGCTCCCGCAACCCCCTGGCCCTCGGCACCGCCCAGTTCGAAGAGGTGAGCATCACCCCCGACTGATCCCCCTGGATTGGAGTCGCACACGATGAGCCGCATTTCCCCCCACCAGTCCCCTGAGCAAGGCGAGTTGAGCCGTCGCGGTCTGCTGAAGACCGCCGGTGGTCTCACAGCCGCACTCGCCCTCGGGGGCTCGGCGGCCGCGCTGGCGGGCAACACCGCCGGCGCGGCCCCGGCCACGTTCACCCACCCCGGCATGCTCCACAACGCCGGCGACATCAACCGTGCCAAGGTCAGGGTCGCGGCGGGAACCGACCCCTGGCTGTCCGGCTGGAACAAGCTGACCGCCAACTCCCACGCGCAGTCCACCTGGACCAACAGGGCCACGGCCACGATCATCCGCGGAGGCACCGGACAGAACTACAGCCTGCTCTACAGCGACATCGCCGCCGCCTACCAGAACGCACTGCGCTGGAAGGTCGGCGGCACCGAGGCCAACGCGGCCTGCGCCGCCAAGATCCTCAACGCCTGGTCCACGACGCTGACCACGGTCACCGGCAACGCGGACCGGTTCCTCGCGGCCGG
>Ga0307508_10002459_pt1 | contig 19534 bp, 19 predicted proteins | sample 9_EM_MG_FD_203089 | JGI IMG/M metagenome (GOLD analysis project Ga0307508, IMG submission 203089) | Populus trichocarpa ectomycorrhiza microbial communities from riparian zone in the Pacific Northwest, United States - 9_EM | ecosystem: Host-associated > Plants > Roots > Unclassified | place... | reverse complement strand
GCTCGTTGTGTGCCCGAGGCACACGGCCTCGCGCACGCCTTGCCCTGCGGCCCGCGGCGCCCCGGCGCGTGCCCTCCCATAGCGTTAACAGGCCCTAGTCGGCGGCGCCCCTGAGCGCCGGGCCGCCCCAAGCCAGGGGCGACCCCCTCGGGGGGTGGCTGCGTACACGCAGCCGGGGGCCCACTTCAACCCGGCTGCTTCGTCGTGCGCAGATAGGGCTTGATCGTCTTGAAGCCGGGGAAAGATTTCTCGGCCTCTTCGTTCGTGACCGCCGGCGTGATGATCACGTCGTCGCCGTGCTTCCAGTTCACCGGCGTCGCGACCTTGTACTTCGCGGTGAGCTGCATCGAGTCGAGCACGCGCAGGATCTCGTCGAAATTGCGCCCCGTCGTCATCGGGTAGGTCAGCATCAGCTTGATCTTCTTGTCCGGGCCGATGATGAAGACCGAGCGCACGGTGGCGTTGTTCGCCGCGGTGCGGCCGTCGGAGCCGACTTCGTCGGCCGGCAGCATGTTGTAGAGCTTGGCCACCACCAGGTCGCCATCGCCGATCATCGGGTACTTGGGCAGGTAACCCTGGGTCTCTTCGATGTCCTTGGACCACTCGCTGTGGCGCGCCACCGGGTCTGCGCTCAGGCCGATCAGCTTGGCGTTGCGCTTGGTGAACTCGGGCTCGATCTTGGCCATGTAGCCGAGCTCGGTCGTACACACCGGCGTGAAGTCCTTCGGGTGCGAGAACAGGATCGCCCATTGGTCACCGATCCACTCATGGAAGCTGATCTTGCCCTGGGTGGTGTCGGCGGTGAAGTCCGGGGCGGTGTCGTTGATGCGCAGTGACATGGTTCACTCCTCTGTGATTGGGAGCCTTTCAGTCTAGGCCAATCGCAACAGCCGCTTAGCGTTTTCTTTCAGAATCAATGGCTGAACCTCGGGCTTGAAGCCGGCCTCGGTGAAGTCCTTCATCCAGCGGTCGGGCATGATCAGCGGGTAGTCGCTGCCGAACAGCATGCGGTCGCGCAACAGCGTGTTCGCGTACTGCACCAGCTGCGGCGGAAAGTACTTCGGGCTCCAGCCCGAGAGGTCGATCCAGACGTTGGGCTTGTGCATCGCCAGCGACAGCGCTTCGTCCTGCCACGGCCAGCTCGGGTGCGCGATGACGATGTCGATGTCGGGGAAGTCGATCGCCACGTCTTCGAGCAGCATCGGGTTGCTGTTTTGCAACCGCAGGCCGCCGCCGCAGCGCATGCCCGAGCCGATGCCCGAGTGGCCGCTGTGGAAGATCGCCGGCAGCTTGTATTCGGCGATCACCTCGTAGATCGGCCACGCCATCTTGTCGTAGGGCTCGAAGCCCTGCACCGTGGGGTGGAACTTGAAGCCCTTGACGCCGTATTCCTCGATCAGCTTGCGCGCCTCGCGCGCGCCCATCTTGCCCTTGTGCGGGTCGATGCTGCCGAAGGCGATCATGATGTCCGAGTTGGCCTGCGCGGCCTCGGCGATCTCCTCGTTCGGGATGCGCCGCCGACCCATCTGCGTCTCGGCGTCGACCGTGAACATCACGAAGCCGATCTTTTTCTCGCGGTAGAACGCGAGCGACTCGGCCATCGTCGGGCGCTTGCTGGAGCGGAAGTACTTGTCGGCGGCGCGGTCGTACTCCTCGCCGTAGTTGTCGAACGGGTTCCAGCACGACACCTCGAGGTGGGTGTGGGTGTCGATCGCGATCAGGTCGGCGTGGTTCATGTGCTTCCTCGGGGTCACTGGCAGCTGAAGCTCGCGGCCGATTCGATGTCGCCGCTGCCCTTGTACTTTGCCACTTTCGGGTACGGGCAGAGTGGGCGGGTGCGGGTGGCTGACCAGGTTGACGGCACGTCGGCGTTGGCGCCGGCCGCGTTGCCGGTGCCGCGTGCGCTGGCCACCACGCTGTCGGGCGCCTGGCCTTGCTCGACCCAGTTGACGAGCGGGGTCAGCATGTCGAACTGGTCGGTCGACGGGCCACCCGAGCAGTGGTTCATCCCCGGCACGCGGAAGAAACGCGCGAAGTTGCTGGCGTCGCCGGCGTTGTTCTTCGCGAGACCTTCGTACCAGGTCGTCGTGTCGTCCGAAGAGAAGATCGTGTCGCTGACGCCGTGGTAGACCAACATCTTCGCGCCACGGTTCTTCAGCTTCGCGAGGTTGGTCGGAGCTGGCGGCAGCATGAACGACAGGGCCGATTCGGTGTACGTGGCGTTCGTGGCCGCGACCGACGCCAGCATGTCGTCGATGCTGCCGGTGAGCGCGAAGCTCGGGCCGTTGAAGGTTGCCGGGCTCGCCGGCGGCACGCCCCAGATCATCGCCACGCCGCCCGAGTCGAGCACCAGCGGCGCGGTGAATTCCCAGAACGCCACGCCGGCCGTGCCCAGGCCGCTGTCGTACGGGAAGCTCGAATAGAACGACTTGCCGGTGCTGTCGGTCGCACCCGAGAAGATCGGCGCCAGCGCGGTCTTCTGCTCGGCCGAGAGGCAGGTGCCGTCGCGTCCGGCCGTGCAGGTGGGCACGTCGTTCGCGAGGCTGAACGCCTTCTGGCAGGCGCTGGTGTCTTGCACGATGCCGTCGGTGGCGCCGTCGAGCGCGTCGCATTTCGCGAGCACGGCGTTGGAGACGACGCTGCGCTCCGCGGCGGTGAAGCCGGTGGTGAGGTCGGCCGGGTTGGTGGCGACCGAGGCGTACTGCTTGGCGCCGAAGATGTTCGCGATCGCCGCGAGCGGCAGGCGATAGCCCGGCGCGCCGGCGAGGTAGCCGTCGTACTCCGCGGGCGTGCGCGCGGCCGCCACGAAGGTGTGGCGCCCGCCGTTCGAGCAGCCGCCGAAATATGAGCGGTCGGGGCCCTTGCCGTACGCGGTCTTGATCGCGGCCTTGGCCATTGGCGTCAGCGTGGCGGCGGCCTGGTAGCCGTAGTCGAGCCGGGCTTGCGGATCGATGCCGAAGGTCGGACCCATGGCCGCGGCGTGCCCCGCATCGGAACTGATCACCGCGAAGCCCATGGTCAGCGCGTTCGTCAGCCCGGAGCCGCCGTTCACGCCGCCGGTGGCGGTCACGACGCTGCCGTCGATCCCGCCGTTGGCCTGGTAGAAGAAGCGCCCGTTCCAGGCGTTCGGCAGGCGCATCTCGAAGCCGATCGCGTAGCTGTTGCCGTCGACCGCGCTGACGCGGGTGTTCATCTGGCCGGTGATCTGGCAGTGCGCCGGCACCGGCGCGCCGGCGACGGTGAGCGTGCCCGCGGCGATCGCGTTCGCCGCGGTGATGGTGGTGTTCGCAAACGAAATCCGGGCCGCCAGGTCGGTGCAGGACGGCAGTGCGGCGCCGGTGGCTGCGCTCAGTTGCGGCAGGGTGGCGTCATCGTTGCCGCCGCAGGCCGAAATCAAGGTCAACAGGGTCGCGGCGCCGACGGTTCCGGACCAGAGCTTTCGGGTCATCGTGATGTCTCCTCGGTTTGAGTTGGTCTGCGCGCGATTGGCGGCAGTAAGTTAAATCTAATAACTACTTTCCGATTTGTTGCTATGGATTTCCCTAGGGTGCCGTGGGGACGTCGTTCAGAACAATGGCTTTAACGTAGGGAGCTGATGGAACCAAGGCATCGATGCCTGCGGGTAAGTCCTTAGCCTTCGACAACCGATATGATTAATAATTTTAATCATTAATCGAGGTTTCACGATGTCGATCCCGTTTTCCGCCGCCACCGGCCTGCTGGCCCAGCTCGATCTGCTGGAGATCGCGCACGCTGGCGCAATCACGCAGCTGCGGCTGAACCGCCCGGCCAAGCGCAATGCCATCAGCGACGGCCTGGTCGTGCAGCTGCAAACCGCGTTTGTCAACCTGCCCGAGTCCACCCGCGTGGTCGTGCTCAGCGGCGCGGGCGATCACTTCTGTGCCGGTCTCGACCTGTCGGAGCTGAGCGAGCGCAGCGTCGCCGAGGGCATTGTTCATTCGCGCTCGTGGCATGCGGCGTTCACGCAGATTCAGTTCGGCCGCGTGCCGGTGATCGCGGTGTTGCACGGCGCGGTTGTCGGCGGCGGGCTCGAGCTCGCCAGCGCGGCGCACATCCGCGTCGCCGAGGCGAGCACGTTTTACGGCCTGCCCGAAGGCCAGCGCGGGCTGTTCGTCGGCGGCGGCGGTTCGGCGCGCATCCCGCGCCTGATCGGCGTCGCGCGCATGACCGACATGATGCTGACCGGCCGCGTCGTCGACGCCGAAGAAGGGGCTCGCATCGGCCTGTCGCAGTACCTGGTCGACGAGGGCAAGGGTCTGGAGAAGGCGCTCGCGCTGGCCGAGAAGGTCGCGGCGAACGCGCCGCTGTCGAACTTCGCGGTGATGCACGCGCTGCCGCGCATCGCCGAGATGGGGCAGGACGAAGGCCTGTTCACCGAATCGCTGATGGCCGCGATCGCGCAGGGCGACGACGCCGCGAAGGAGCGCATGCGCGCGTTCCTCGACGGCAAGAGCGGCAAGGTGGGCAAGTCGTGAGTGCGGCGCCGCGCTATCGCGAATTGCCGTTGGGCGGCTCGCTCGCGGCGCACTTCACGCCGCGTGCCGATGGCTCGACGCTGATCCACTCGACCGAGCCGCTGCAGACCTACCCGGGCCGGCTCACCGAGCGCCTGCTGCACTGGGCCGCCGTGAAGCCCGATCAGACGCTCGCCGCGAAGCGCGACAACGGTGGCGACTGGCGCCGCCTCAGCTACGCACAGGCGCTGAGCAGCGCGCGCGCGATCGCGCAGGCCTTGATCGACCTCGGGCTCTCGGCCGAGCGCCCGCTCGCGATCCTCTCCGACAACGACCTCGAGCACCTGCTGATCGGCCTGGGGGCGATGCTCGCCGGCGTGCCGTTCGCGCCGATCTCGGCCGCGTACTCGCTGGTCTCACAGGACTACGGCAAGCTGCGCCACATCCTCGGCGTGCTGACGCCGGGGCTGGTGTTCGCGTCCAACGGCGGTGCGTTCGGCAAGGCGATCCAGGCGACCGTCGCGCCCGACGTGCCGGTCGTGCTGACGAACGGCGCGATCGCCGGCCGCACGACGCTGCGCTTCGACGAACTGCTGGCCACCCGTGCCACCGACGCGGTCGATGCCGCGCACGAGCGCGTCGGCCCCGACACGATCGCGAAGTTCCTGTTCACCTCCGGCTCGACCAAGCTGCCCAAGGGCGTGGTCAACACGCAGCGCATGCTGTGCAGCAACCAGCAGATGATCCTGCAGTGCTTCCCGAGCCTGGGCCAGACGCCGCCGGTGCTGCTCGACTGGCTGCCCTGGAATCACACCTTCGGCGCCAACCACAACGTCGGCCTGACGATCTACAACGGCGGCACGCTGTACATCGACGACGGCAAGCCGACGCCGGCGCTGATCGGCGAGACGCTGCGCAACCTGCGCGAGATCGCGCCGACGGTCTACTTCAATGTGCCCAAGGGCTTCGAGGAGGTCGCCAACGCGCTCGAGCAGGACGCGCAGATGCGCGAGGTCTTCTTCAGCCGCGTCAACATGTTCTTCTTCGCCGGCGCCGGGCTGTCGCAGCCGGTGTGGGACAAGCTCGACCGCGTCGCCGAAGCGGCCTGCGGCGAGCGCATCCGCATGCTGACCGGCCTGGGCATGACCGAAACCGCGCCGTTCGCGATCTGCGCGAATGCCGAGGACGTCAAGTCCGGCCACATCGGCCTGCCGGCGCCGGGCATGGAGCTCAAGCTCGTGCCGCAGGGCGACAAGACCGAGGTGCGCTACCGCGGGCCGAACGTCACGCCGGGCTACTGGCGCGCGCCGGAGCAAACCGCCGAATCGTTCGACGACGAGGGCTTTTATTGCAGCGGCGACGCCGTCAAGCCGATCGATGCGGCGCAGCCGCAGCGGGGCTTCGCGTTCGACGGCCGCACCGCCGAGGACTTCAAGCTCTCGACCGGCACCTTCGTGTCGGTCGGGCCGCTGCGCGCCCGCGTCATCGCCGCCGGCGACCCCTGCGTGCAGGACGTGGTCGTGGCCGGCATCAACCGCGACGAGATCGGTCTGCTGATCTTCCCGCGCCCCGATGCCTGCCGCGCGTTCGCCAGCCTGCCTGCGGGCGCGAGCCCGGCCGAGGTGATGGGCGCGCCGGCCTTGCGCCAGTTCTTCCAGCGACTCGTCGACGGCCTGTACGCCAGCGGCACCGGCAGCGCGACACGTGTGGCGCGTGCCGTCGTGCTTGCCGAGCCGCCCAGCATCGACCGCGGCGAGGTCACCGACAAGGGATCGATCAACCAGCGGGCCGTGCTCTTGCACCGCGACGCCATCGTGCAGGCGATGTACGACGCCCCCGATGCGAGCGTGATCCTGCCGGCACGCTGACCACCGAAACGAAAGCGAGACCATGAACATCAACGGACAAGCCGCGCTCGTCACCGGCGGCGCCTCGGGCCTGGGCGCGCAGACCGCGCGCGAACTCGCGCGCCGCGGCGCGAAGGTCGCGGTGCTCGACCGCAACGGCGACGGCGCGAAGGCCGTGGCCGCCGAGTTCGGCGGCGTCGGCATCGGCTGCGACATCACCGACACCGACAGCGTGCTCGCCGCCTTGGAGACGGCACGCACAGCGCACGGCCCGGCGCGCCTCGTGATGAACATCGCCGGCATCGGCACCGCAAAACGCCTGATCGCGAAGGACGGCACGCCGATGCCGCTCGAAGACTTCAAGCGTGTCGTCGAGGTCAACCTGTTCGGCACCTTCAACGTGATCCGCCTCGCCGCGGCAGAGATCGTCAAGCTCGAGCCCTTGACCGATGGCGAGCGCGGCGTGATCGTCAACACCGCGTCGGTCGCGGCCTTCGACGGCCAGGTCGGCCAGGAGGCGTATGCGGCGTCCAAGGGCGGCGTCGTCGCGCTGACCTTGCCGCTGGCGCGCGACCTCGCGCAGTTCGGCGTGCGCGTCTGCACGATCGCGCCGGGCCTGTTCCTGACGCCGCTGATGGCCGAGCTGCCGCAGGCGGTGCAGGAATCGCTCGCCGCGAGCATCCCGTTCCCGAAGCGGCTGGGCAAACCCGAGGAGTTCGCGCAACTCTGCGCCGCTATCGTCGAGAACATGTCGCTGAACGGCGAAGTGATCCGGCTCGATGGCGCATTGCGCATGGCGCCGCGTTAACAAAACAGCATGCCCCGCACCACCACCTACACCGTCAACGTGACCTTCGGCGACTGCGACCCGGCGGGGATCGTGTTCTTTCCGAATTTCTCGCGCTGGATGGACTCCGCCTCGCTCGCCTTCTTCATGCAGTGCGGCGTGCCGCCGTGGCGCGAGCTGGTGAAGACGCGCGGCATCGTCGGCACGCCGCTGCTCGAGATCAACACCAAGTTCACGCAGGCGGCCACCTACGGCGAGACGCTGACGATCACGACGCATGTCGAGGAGTGGCGCAACAAGGTCGTCGTGCAGGTCCATCGCATCACGCGGGCGCGCCCCGACGGCGGCGAAGACCTGATCTGCGAGGGCCGCGAGGTGCGCGCCTTCGTGAGGCGCGACGAGCACGACCCGGACCGCCTGCGCGCCATTCCCGTGCCCGAAGACATTCGTTTGCTGTGTTCCTGATCGACTTATTCCAATCGGAGACTTCCATGATCACCCCCGTTCGCACCCTCATGATCGCGATGGCCGGCGCGCTGAGCAGCACGCTGGCCTGCGCCGACATCACCATCGGCGTCAGCCTGCCGCTGACCGGCCCGACCTCGGCGCTGGGCATCCCCTGCAAGAACGGCATCGAGCTGTGGCCGAAGACGATCGGGGGCGAAAAGCTCAACGTCATCATCCTCGACGACGCGACCGACCCGACCGTCGGCGTGAAGAACGCGCGCCGCTTCGTCACCGAAGACAAGGTCGACCTGATCCTCGGCTCGGCCGCGACGCCGATCGCGATCGCGATGTCCGACGTCGCCGCCGAATCCCAGACCGTGCAGCTCACGCTCTCGCCTATCGTGCTGCCCGAGGGCAAGGGCGGCTGGTCGTTCCGGCTGCCGCAGTCGACCGCGGTGATGGCGATCCCGATCATCGAGCACTGGAAGAAGACCGGCGTGAAGACCTTCGGTTACCTCGGCTACTCCGACGCCTATGGCGAGAGCTGGCTGAAGGACATCACCGCGCAGGCCGAGAAGGCGGGCATCAAGTCGGTCGCGGTCGAACGCTTCGGGCGCGCCGACACCAGCGTGACCGGCCAGGCACTGAAGCTCGTCAGCGCGAACCCGGACGCGATCCTGATCGGCGCCTCGGGCAGCGGCTCGGCGATGCCGCACAAGGGGCTGGTCGAGCGCGGCTATTCGGCGGGCAAGATCTTCCAGACGCACGGCGCGGCGACGATGGACCTGATCCGCGTCGGCGGAAAAGACGTCGAGGGCTCGTTCGTCTCGTCCGGCCCGGCGCTGGTCGCGAACCTGCTGCCCGACAGCAACCCGAGCAAGGCGCTGGGCATGCGCTACATCGCCGAGTACGAGAAGGTGCACGGCAAGGGCAGCGCGAACCAGTTCGGCGCGCACGCGTTCGATGCCTACATCGTGCTGTCGCGCGTCGTTCCCGAGGCGCTGAAGAAGGCCAAGCCGGGCACGAAGGAATTCCGCGCTGCGCTGAAGGAGGCGCTCGAGACCACCGGCCGCATCCCGGTCTCGCAAGGGGTGCTGAACTACACCGCCACCGATCACTTCGGCTTCACGCCCGACACCGGCGTGCTGCTGACGATCGCGGGCGGTGACTGGAAGCTCGCGCCGACGAAGTGAGGGTTTGTCTGGAGGGCGCGGTGTTTCGCAGCGGCTGATGCCGCTTGTATCATCGCGCTCCACCTCGACCGACCGGTCGGTCGATTAAGTTGAAGCATCACCCGGCGCACCGCCCATGGACTTCTCAATCGCCAGCATCCTGATGCTCGACGGCGCCACCAACGGCGCCATCTACGCGCTGCTGGGGCTGGCCACCGTGCTGATCTTTGCGATCACGCGCGTGATCTTCATCCCGCAAGGCGAGTTCGTCGCGTATGGCGCCCTCACGCTCGCGCTGCTGCAGCTCGGCCGCGTGCCGGGCACGGTGGTTCTGCTGGTCGTGCTCGCGCTGCTCGCCGCGCTGCTCGATGTCGTCGCCGATGCGCGGCGCGGCATCCCGATCCAGCGTGTGCTGGGGCGTGCGCTGAAGGCGCTGGTTCTGCCCGCCGTGGTGCTGGGCCTGACCTTGTGGGCCGCGCCGCTGAAGCTGCCGCTGCTGCTGCAAAGCCTGCTGACGCTGGCCATCGTCACGCCGCTCGGGCCGCTGGTCTACCGGCTCGCGTACGAGAAGCTCGCGGATGCCACGGTGCTGGTGCTGCTGATCGTCTCGGTCGGCGTGCACTTCGCGCTCACCGGCCTGGGCCTGGTCTTCTTCGGCGCCGAGGGCTTTCGCAACCCGAGTTTCTGGGACGCACGCTTCTCGGCCGGCGCGCTGTCGCTGTCGGGCCAGGCGCTGATCATCTTCATGGTGTCGATCGCGCTGATCCTCGCGCTGTATTTGTTCTTCGAGCGCACGCTGCGCGGCAAGGCCTTGCGCGCGACCGCGGTGAACCGGCTCGGTGCGCGGCTGATGGGCATCTCGACCTCGGGGGCCGGCAAACTCAGCTTCGGCCTGGCCGCATTCATGGGCGCGCTGTCGGGCCTGCTGATCGGGCCGACGACGACGCTGTTCTATGACTCGGGTTTCCTGATCGGCCTGAAAGGCTTCGTCGCCGCGATCTTCGGCGGCCTCGCGAGCTACCCGGCGGCCGCGGTCGGCGCGCTGTTCGTCGGTCTGCTCGAGAGCTTCGGCTCGTTCTACGCGAGTGCGTTCAAAGAGGTGATCGTGTTCACGTTGATCATTCCGGTGCTGCTCTGGAGAAGCTTCCAGCACGGCCACCATGACGAGGAGGAATGATCGTGCGCCGCACCGCCCTCATCGTCTTCATCCTTGTCCTGGCCTTGCTGCCGCAGCTGCCCGTGCCCGAGTTCTGGATCACGCAGGCCAACTACATCGGCCTGTACACGCTGGTCGCGATCGGCCTGGTGCTGCTCACCGGCGTCGCCGGGCTGACCTCGTTCGGCCAGGCCGCGTTCGTCGGCCTCGGCGCCTACACGGCGGCCTACCTGACGACGACGCAGGGCGTCTCGCCCTGGATCACGGTCTGGATCGGCCTAGTCGTCACCGGTGTGGCCGCGCTGTTCCTCGGTTGGATCACGCTGCGCATGTCGGGACACTACCTGCCGCTCGCGACGATCGCGTGGGGCCTGAGCCTGTTCTACCTGCTCGGCAACATCGACGCGCTTGGCAAGTACGACGGCCTGCTCGGCATTCCGGCGCTGAAGTTCTTCGGCATCGAGCTCAACACCGGGCGCAGCTTCTACTACCTGCTGTGGCTGATCGTCGTGTTCGCGGCGATTGCCGTCACGCACCTGCTCGACTCCCGCACCGGCCGCGCGATGCGCGCGGTGAAGGGCGGCACGACGATGGCCGAGGCGATGGGCGTGAACACCTTCCGCATCAAGGTCACCGCGTTCGTGCTCGCGGCGCTGCTGGCGAGCGTGTCGGGCTGGTTGTTCGCGCACTTCCAGCGCACCGTGAACCCGTCGCCGTTCGGGCTGAACATGGGCATCGAGTACCTGTTCATGGCGGTGATCGGCGGCGTCGGCCATGTCTGGGGTGCGCTGATCGGCGCCGGCGCGGTGCAGATCCTGAAGGACCAGCTGCAGGTGATCCTGCCCAAGCTGCTCGGCGGCAGTGGCAACTACGAGATCATCGTGTTCGGCCTCCTGCTGGTGCTGGTGCTGCAGTACGCGCGCGACGGCATCTGGGCCTTCATCGAGGCCAAGCTGCCGCGCATCAACCGCAAGGTCGATTGGGCCGGCGCTGCGGCACTGACTGAGCGCGCACGCCCACCGCATGGCGAGGTCGTGCTCGACGTGAACCAGGCGCGCAAGGAATTCGGCGGCCTGGTCGCGGTCAACGACGTCAGCTTCCAGGTGTGCGCCGGCGAGATCCTGGGCCTGATCGGGCCGAACGGCGCGGGCAAGTCGACGACCTTCAACCTGGTGACCGGTGTGCTGTCGGCGACGCGCGGCCAGGTCACGCTGCGCGGCGAGCGCATCGACAGCCTGAGCTCGCGCGAGATCGCGCGGCGCGGCGTCTCGCGCACCTTCCAGCACGTGAAGATGATCCCCGGCATGACGGTGCTCGAGAACGTCGCCCTCGGCGCGCACCTGCGCGGCGGCAGCGGCGTCGCGTCGGCGATGCTGCGGCTCGATCGCAGCGAAGAGCGCCAGTTGCTGAAGGAGGCCGAGAAGCAGCTGCGCCGCATCGGCATGGCCGAACGCATGCACGAGCTCGCCGGCAACCTCGCGCTCGGGCCGCAGCGCCTGATGGAAATCGCGCGCGCGCTGTGCGCCGACCCGACCTTGCTGTTGCTCGACGAGCCCGCCGCCGGGCTGCGCCTGAAGGAAAAGCAGGCGCTCGGCGAAGTGCTGCGCCAGCTGCGCGGCGAGGGCCTCTCCATCCTGATCGTCGAGCACGACATGGACCTGGTGATGGGCCTGGTCGATCGTGTCGTCGTGATGGAATTCGGCACCAAGCTGATCGAAGGCACGCCGGCCGAGGTCCAGGCCAGCCCGGCCGTTCGCGCGGCCTACCTCGGCACGGAGCATTGAAGCCATGAAGCCCCCACGCTCACTTCGTTCACTGCCCCCCGAGGGGGCGCACGCCTCCCTTGGGGCGGCCCGGCGGGAGTCGTGATGAGTGAAATCCTGCTCGAGGTCAAAGACCTGCACGCCGGCTACGGCCGCGCCGAGGTGCTGCACGGCCTGAACCTGAAGGCCGACGCCGGCAGCGTGATCACCGTGATCGGCCCGAATGGTGCCGGCAAGTCGACGCTGCTGAACGCGCTGATGGGTGTGCTGCCCTCGCGCGGCGGCATCAATTACCGCGGCCAGTCCATCGTGCTGCAGACGCTCGAGGAGCGCGTGCTCGCCGGCATCGCGCTGGTGCCCGAAACGCGCGCGCTGTTCGCGACCATGCCGGTCGAAGACAACCTGCTGCTGGGCGCCTATCGCCAGGTGATGCTGGGGCGCAAGGACAGCAGCGCGGCGATCGAGAAGGTCTACACGCTGTTCCCGCGGCTCAAGGAGCGCCGCACGCAGCTCGCCGGCACGCTGTCGGGCGGCGAGCGCCAGATGCTCGCGGTCGGCCGCGCGCTGATGAGCGAGCCCGCGCTGCTGATGCTCGACGAACCCAGCCTCGGCCTGGCGCCGCTGGTCGTGAAGGAGATCTTCCGCATCATCGAGAGCCTGCGCAGCACTGGCGTGACCATCCTGCTGGTCGAGCAGAATGCGCGCGCCGCGCTTGAGGTCGCCGACTACGGCTACGTGCTCGAGATGGGCGAGATCGCGCTCGAGGGCGCGGCCCGCGACCTCGCGAAGGACTCGCGTGTGATCGACACCTACCTCGGCGCCGCGCGCGCGAAATGACGGGCACGACGGCGGCGGCGATGACCGAGCTGGATTCGTCTCGTGTGGCGCACCTGGTCGGCTATGCGGCGACGCGCGCGTCCATCACGCTGCGCAAGGTCTTTGCGCAGCACATGGAGCCGCTGGGCCTGAAGATCGTCGAGTTCTCGATCCTGATGCTGGTCGCGCAGAACCCGCAGGTGAACCAGAAGCAGCTCGGCGAAGCGCTCGACATCTCGGCGCCCAACATGGCGGTGACGCTCGATCGCATGGTCGAGTGCGGCTGGGTTGAGCGTGTGCGCAGCACCAAGGACCGGCGCGCGCAGCACATCCACCTGACAGCGCTTGGCGTGCAGCTCGTGCAGCGTGCTGAGAAGATCGCCGCGACGATGGAGGCGCCGGCGCTCGCGATGCTCTCGGCCGCCGAGCGCGCGCTGCTGATCGAGTTGCTGCACAAGGTGGCGTCGGGTCGGGGCGGCAAGCGCTAGTCTTCTATCCGGCTGAGCGGAGAAACGCGACCACGTCGTCGCGTGTCGGGATGCTGGGCTGGGCGCCGAGGCGCGTACACGCGATCGCGGCGGCGGCACTCGCCACGCGCACCGCTGCGGGCAAGGCCGCACCCTCGCTCAACGCGGCCACGAGCGCGCCGCAGAAGGTGTCGCCCGCGGCCGTCGTGTCGACTGCGGCGACCGGGAACGCCGCCTGCGTGAACAGGCCTTCGGGGGTGCGCACGCAGCTGCCCTGATCACCGAGCGTGACGATGACGCAGGGCACGCCGACGCGTTCGAGCGCGTCGCGCATCGACGGCTCCGGCCCTGCGATCGCCGCGAGCTCGCCCTCGTTGACGATCAGCACATCGACCGCGTCGAGCAGCGCCCGCGGCAGCGACTGCGCCGGCGCCGCGTTCAGCACCACGGTGACGCCGGCGGCGCGCGCGCGCTGCGCCATCTCGGTCACGCTCTGGATCGGCGTCTCGAGCTGCAGCAGCAGGTGCGTCACGCCGTCGAGCGGCGGCAGGTCGTCGCCGCGCAGGTGCGCGTTGGCGCCGGGGGCGACGGTGATCGCGTTCTCGGCGTCGTCGGACACGCAGATGAATGCGGTCCCGGTGGGTTCGCCGACGACGCGCACGATCTTCAGGTGCACCCCGGCTTCGTGCAGCGAGGTCTCGATCGGCAGCGCGTATGGATCGTCGCCGAGCGCGAGCAGCATGCGCGTGACCACGCCGCCGGTGCGCGCGCAGGCGATCGCCTGGTTCGCGCCCTTGCCGCCCGGGAAGGTGCGGAACGCGCGGCCGAGCACGGTCTCGCCCGGTGCCGGGATGTGCGGCGCGCGCACCACGAAATCGAGGTTGGCGGAGCCGGCGACAAGAATGGGGGCGATGGCAATCATGATGAGGGAGGGGTCAGGGCATCAGGCGGTGTTGCAGCGGCAGGATACCGGCCACCCGTGCCTTCGGATCGATGCTGAAGCGGTCGACACAGCACCCGACCCCAGGACTTCTTCGTTGTTCAGCCGTTCGGCGGCTCCAACGCCGCCGGCGCGTGCTCGGGGTGGGCACCGACGATGCCGTCCGAACGCAGCGCCGCGACCTCGGCGGCGCTGTAGCCGAGCTCGTGCAGCAGCGCGCCCGTGTGCTCGCCCAACGCCGGCGGCGGTGCGCGCAGCGGCAGGCGTGCGCCGGCCAGGGTCAGCGGCAGCAGCGCGGCGCGCGTCGTGATCGGGCGGCCGGCGCCGCTCGCGTCGGCCGGCAGCGTGACCGGCGCGAGGCCACCGGTCGCGTTCAGGTGCGGATCGTCGAACAGCGCCTGCGGCCGCGTGATCGGCGCGTACGGCAGGCCGCGTGCCTCGAAGACCGCGCCGATCTCGGCGGCGCCGCGCGTGGCGAGGCGCTCGCGCAGCAGCGGCATCAGCCACTCGCGCGCCTGCACGCGCTGGTTGTTGCTCAGCAGGCGCGCGTCGTGCCGGAGGTCGCCGAAGCCGAAGGCGTCGCAGAACAGCGCCCACTGCGTGTCGGAGACGACGGCGAGAAAGATCTGCTCGCCGTCGCGGACCGTGAACACGTCGTAGATGCCCCAGGCCGAGATCCGGCTCGGCATCGGCGCCGCCGCTTGGCCCGTCACGGCGAACTGCATCATGTGCTGCGCGACCAGGAACACGTTGTTCTCGAACAGCGCGCTCTGCACTTCCTGGCCGCGGCCGGTCTGCTCGCGGGCGCGCAGCGCGGCGAGCGCGCCGATCGCGCCGAACATGCCGCCCATGATGTCGTTGACGCTGGTGCCGGCGCGCAGCGGCCGGCCTTCCGGCCCGGTCATGTAGGCCAGGCCGCCCATCATCTGCACGACCTCGTCGAGCGCGGTGCGGTGCTCGTACGGGCCGGGCAGGAAGCCCTTGTGCGAGACGTAGACGAGGCGCGGGTTCAGTGCCGAGAGCGTTGCGAAGTCGAGCCCGAGACTGGCCATCGTGCCGCTCTTGAAGTTCTCGCTGAACACATCGGCGCCGGCGACGAGCTTGAGCACGATCTCGCGGCCACGCGGGTCCTTGGTGTCGATCGCGAGGCTCTTCTTGTTGCGGTTGAACATCGAGAAGAAGCCCGCCCCCGAGCCGAGCAGCCGGCGCGTGTTGTCGCCTCCCAAGGGCTCGACCTTGATGACCTCGGCGCCGAGATCGGCCAGGATCATGCCGCAGGTCGGGCCCATCACCATGTGGGTGAATTCGACGACGCGCACCCCGGCCAGCGGCAGCGGGTTGGGTTCGGGGTTCGCGGCCAGCGGCAGCATGGGCTCAGCCATGGGTGGCTCCTGGCGCGAAGCCCTTCGGCAAGCCGGCCTCGGGCAGCATCCCGTACAGCGCCTCGCCCGGCAGCCCGGCCTGCAGCGGTGCACGCGCGGCCAGCAGCCGCTCGATGTCGATACCGGTGGCGATGCCCATCGCCTCGAACATGAACACCAGGTCTTCGGTCACGACATTGCCCGAGGCGCCTGGCGCGTACGGGCAGCCGCCGAGACCGCCCAGCGACGAATCGAAGCTGCGCACGCCGACATCAAAAGCGGCCAGGCAGTTCGCCAGCCCGAGGCCGCGCGTGTTGTGCAGGTGCGCGGCGCCGGCGTGCGCACCGATCTCGGCGCGCACCCGCTGGAAGAGGCGCCGCACCTGCGCCGGGTTCGCGTACCCGGTCGTGTCGGAGAGGCCCGCATCGTCGGCGCCCGCCTCGATGACGTGTGCGGCCAGCCGGACGACCTCGTCTTCCGGGACCACGCCCTGGATCGTGCAGCCGAACGCCGTCGACAGGCCGACCTCGACCTTCACGTGCGGCGCGCGCTCGTTGCGCAGCGCGACGACGCGGCGGACCTCGTCAACCATCTGCGCGCGCGTCATGCGCACGTTGGCCAGCGAGTGCGCCTCGCTGGCCGACACCGGCAGCGTCAGCTTGTGCGCGCCCGCGGCGAGCGCCGCCTCGGCGCCGCGCAGGTTCGGCACCAGCGCCATCACGGTCAGGCCGGGCAGCGTGAGCGCGTGCCGCACGACCTCGGCGGCATCGGCCATCTGCGGCAGGTGTTTGGCTGGCACGAACGAGCAGACCTCGATCTCGCGCAGGCCGGCGGCATGGAGGGCGCTGATCCAGGCGCGCTTGTCGGCGGTGGGCATCGTGCGCGCCACGCTTTGCAGCCCGTCGCGCGGGCCGACCTCGCTGATCAGGACAGACGGGGAGGGGGAGGACATGCCGGCTTGCCTCGTTCTGTAAGATAGAATACTATTCTGAAAATAGTAAATGACCGGTGCGACGCTGTCAAGAACCGACCGACCATGCCCAGAAAAGCCGTCCAGCCCTCGCTCGCCGACGATCACGCCGCCCCCGGCGGCGCCGCCGCGGTGGACCGCGCGTTGTCGCTGCTGTGCGCGTTTCGCGCCGGCGACGAGAGCCTGTCGCTGGTCGAGCTGGCCGGGCGCACGCGGCTCTACAAGAGCACGGTGCTGCGCCTGCTCGCGTCGCTCGAGCACGCCCGGCTGCTGCTGCGACGCGCCGATGGCCGCTACGGGCTCGGCCCCGAACTGGCGCGCCTGAGCGCGATCCATGCGGCGACCTTCTCGCTCGAGGCCGAGGTGCTGCCGGTGTTGCGCGAGCTCGTCGCGGCCACAACCGAGAGCGCCGCGTTCCATGTGCGCCAGGGCGACGAGCGGCTGTGCCTGTACCGGGTCGATTCGCCGCAGCTGCTGCGCGACCACACCCGCGCCGGCGATCTGCTGCCGCTGGACAAGGGGGCCGGCGGGCGCGTGCTGATGGCCTTCTCGGGCGCGAAGGGCAAGCGCCACGAGCAGATCCGCGACGATGGCGTCGTGCTGCTCTCGGGCGACCGCGTGCCCGACCTGACCGGCATCTCGGCGCCGGTGTTCGGTGCCGCGGGAGCGCTCGTCGGCGCGCTGACCTTGACGCTGCCGAGCGGCCGCCTGAAACCGGCGTTCAAGGAGGTCGTGCGGAGTGCGGCGCGGCGCTTGAGCCTGCGCCTGGGCGGAGGCTGATGACTGCCCCCACGTCACTGCGTTCCTGCCCCCCGAGGGGGCGCTCAGCCGCCTTGGGGCGGCCCGGCGGCGTCTGAGGCCTCCGGTCAGCGCGTCAGCAGGCTGACGCTGGTGCGCAGCGCGGCGAGCGCGTCGTCGGGCGTATCGGCGAACTGCGCCTGCACGATCGCGCCATCGACGACCAGCCCGAGGGCCTGCGCGTCGCGCGTGCGGTGTCGCGAGGGCGGCAGCAGCGCCGCGATCGCCGTCACCATGTCGCGCTTGTGGCGGCGCGCGATGTCCGCGACTTCCGGCACCGTGCGCCCGAGTTCGCTGACGCTGTTGATGAAGGCGCAGCCGCGGTAGCCGGGATCGCGCAGCCATTCGCCCAGCGCCGGCACGAGTGCGCCGATGTCCGCGCCGTGGCGCTGCAGCGCGTCGCCGAACCACGCCATCCAGCGCTCGTGCCGGTGCAGCAGGAACGCCAGGATCAGGTCGTTCTTGCTCGGGAAGTAGCGGTAGAAGGTCACTTTCGTGACGCCGGCCTCCTTGATGACGCGGTCGATGCCGGTCGCGCGAATGCCGTCGCGGTAGAACAGGTCGTGCGCGGTCGACAGGATGCGTTCGCCGGCAGGGCGATCCTGGCGCGCGGTCTGGGCGGTGGCGGGCATGCCGTCATTGTAGACAGCTCTGTCTACATCGCGGTAGACTGCGGCCGTAGACAGACCTGTCTACATGCCTCTCGACCCCGCGCCACAGGAACGAACCACCCATGGACACCCGCCCGCCGCTCCCCCCGTTTACCGCCGCCACGGCGGCGCAGAAAGTGCGCCTCGCCGAAGACGGCTGGAACTCGCGCGATCCGGCGCGAGTGGCACTGGTCTACAGCGAAGACACGCGCTGGCGTAACCGCGCGGAGTTTCCGGTCGGGCGCGCCGAGGTGCGGGCCTTCCTCGAGCGCAAGTGGGCGCGCGAGCTGGACTATCGGCTGATCAAGGAGCTGTGGGCCTTCACCCGCGCACGCATTGCGGTGCGCTTCGCCTACGAATGGCACGACGACTCGGGCCACTGGTTCCGCAGCTACGGCAACGAAAACTGGGCCTTCAACGAGGCCGGCCTGATGACGCACCGCCACGCCAGCATCAACGACCTGCCGATCGCCGAGGCCGAGCGCAAGTTCCGCTGGTCGCTGGGCCGGCGCCCGGACGATCATCCGGGGCTGAGCGAGCTCGGGCTCTGAGGCGCGCGGCTCAGCCGTCGCCGGACCGCCCCAAGGCGGCTGAGCACCCGCGCGGCGGGTGGCGCCGGTATTCCGGCGCCGGGTGCTCCATCTATCCCCACACTTCTTGGGCCACCTCGACGACGAGCCGCAGCTTGTCGCGCTGCGCCTGCACCGCGATGTTGTTGCCGTGCACCGTGCTGCTGAAACCGCACTGCGGCGACAGGCAGAGCTGATCCAGCGGCGCGTACTTCGCGGCCTCGTCGATGCGGCGCTTCAGCGCGTCCTTGCTCTCCATCGTGCCGAACTTGGTCGTGACCAGGCCGAGCACGACGGTCTTGCCCTTGGGCAGGAAGCGCAGCGGGCGGAAGTCGCCGGAGCGCTCATCGTCGTATTCCATGAAGTAGGCGTCGAGGTTCATCTCGGCGAGCAGCGCCTCGGCCACCGGCTCGTAGTTGCCGGCCGCCGCGTGCGTGCTCTTGAAGTTGCCGCGGCACAAATGCATCGCCAAGGTGATGCCGGGCGGCTTCTGCGCGACGACCTTGTTGATGAACCAGGCGTAGCGGTGCGGCAGCTCGTTCGGGTCGTCGCCGCGCTGGCGTGCCGCTTCGCGCATCTTGTCGTCGCACAGGTAGGCGAGGTTGGTGTCGTCCATCTGCACGTAGGTGCAGCCGGCTGCGGCCAGCGAGCGCAGCTCGTCGCCGTAGGCGTTCGCGACGTCGTCGTAGAACGCCGGATCGAGCTCGGGGTAGTGCTCGCGGCTGATGCCGGCGCGGCCGCCGCGGAAGTGCAGCATCGTCGGTGACGGGATCGTGACCTTGGGTGTGCGGCCGGCGCTGACCTGCGACTTCAGGTACTCGAAGTCGGCGCGCTGGATGTCCTTCTTGTGCTCGACCTTGCCGACGACACGCATCACCGGCGGGGCCAGTTCTTCGCTGCCATCGGGCTTGACGATGGTGACCGGGATGTCGGTCTTCACGCCACCGAGCTGCTCCAGGAAGTCGATGTGGAAATAGGTGCGGCGGAACTCGCCGTCGGTGATCGACTGCAGGCCCACGTCCTGCTGGAACTTGACGATCTCGGTGATCGCCTGGTCTTCGACGGCGCGCAATTGCTCGGCCGTGATCTCGCCCTTGGCGCGCTGCTCGCGCGCGTCGAGCAGGACTTTCGGACGCAGGAAGCTGCCGACGTGGTCGGCACGGAAGGGGGCGACGGTGCGCAAGGTCATGGTGTCTCCTTGTATCTTTGGTTCAGGGGGAAATGAACGTGGTGGTGGGAGGCTGTGGAGTTGTGGTCGAAGGCGGGCGCGGTGGGCAACTCGTTAGAGTTGTCCACGGCAAGCCTGCCGGTGCGCG
>Ga0307508_10002458_pt1 | contig 19536 bp, 3 predicted proteins | sample 9_EM_MG_FD_203089 | JGI IMG/M metagenome (GOLD analysis project Ga0307508, IMG submission 203089) | Populus trichocarpa ectomycorrhiza microbial communities from riparian zone in the Pacific Northwest, United States - 9_EM | ecosystem: Host-associated > Plants > Roots > Unclassified | place... | reverse complement strand
CGCGGACACCGGTCCGCGAGGCTCCGGCGCCGACCCGCCGGGGCGACCGGGACCGGGCTCCGCCGGCGCCCGCGCCGGGCGCCGCGGCAAACCGACGGGTTCCACGACGCGGTTCGTCACCACCGCACCACCCCGGTAGTCATCGCCCCCCTGCAACGGTGGTGGACCGGCATCATCACCCGACCGGTCCGGCCTGGACGGACCGCCCCGCCCGCCGGCCCCTCGCCGGCCGCCCTGCAACACCGCCACCGCGGCGATGAGCAGGATGAACGCCACGCAGACGCCGCCGAACAACACAATCGTGTTCTGTGACGGCGGCGCGGACGCGGCCGACGACGGAGCCGGGGACAGCGACGCGGTCGGGGACGCCGACGACGACGGCGCGCGCGACACCTTCGGCAGCGGTCCGCTGTGGACCCCGCTGCCTCTGGCGTCGCTCGGCAGGATCAGAATCCAGCCGGACGTGAGCACCAGCGGATCGGTCAGGCGCCCCCCGTCCGCCTGTGGCCGTCCCTCGTTCAGGCTGAGGATCTCCCCGGAACGGTCCCCGTTGCCGAGGGTCTTGGCCGCGATCTCGTAAAGGGATTCGCGCTGGCCGCCGGAGAGCGCGGCCACGACGTAGTACTTGCCGGTGGCCGGCGGCGGGCTCGGCGCCGCCTCGGCCGGGGTCGTGAGCGTCGCCAGGACCGCGCCGATCAGCGCGAGCACGACCAGCGAGGCCCGTATGCCTCGACGCTCACCCACCGCAGGTCACCCGCAGGGCCGAGATTGCGATCCGGTCGGCCGCCTTCGCCGGTACGCCCCGGTCGGTGAGCCGGACCGCGAACTCGTTGCCGTGCATGGGGAACGTGCCGGCGTCCAGCCACTTGCCCGTGTTACTCGCCTGGTCGATGGTGAATTCGGCGTAGACCGCACCGGTGCGGCCGGCCATCACCGCGTAGTGCACGGCGGCCGCGCCGGTGTCGGTGGCCGCCGCGCTACGCGGCACGTAGATCTCGACGCGGCACTGGTTCCCGGTAGTCGGCACGAACCACCACTGCGCGTACTGCTTAGTGTTGTCCGTGCCGGCCTTGCCGGACATCGGAATGGTCTCGAAGGTGCTGCGGCAGCCGTTTGCGGACCAGCCGCCCTCGGCCACGGTGCGCCACTGCGCGGTCCGGCCGGCCGCCTCGAAGCCCCGGTCGGTGGCGTCCGTGCAGCCCCAGCCGGCCACCCCGGCGTACTGGACGGCGGCGCTGGCCGACGTGGACGTGGCGGCCGCGCCGGCCGTGCCCGGCTTGAGGAGACTCCAGAAGACGCCGGCGACCACGGCGAGCAGCGACACGACCGCGGTGACGGTGATCAGGGTGGGCAGGCTGACGGACCGCCGTTCGCTGGCCGGCACCGGGCCGGCGTGTTCCACGAACGCGGACACGAACTCGTTGCGCAGGCGAACCGCCCGCCGGGCCGGCGTCTCGGCCGGCTCGCTGGTATCCATCATCAGTCGGGACGACGGATCGCGGCCCGCCGGTGTTCATGCGCCGCCGGTCAGGGACAGGCAATGATCGCCTCGATGACCCAGGTGAGGCTCTCGACGTGCTGCGGGAGCAGCCTGGCCACGTCGTTCATCGCGGTCACCCACCGCTCGCGGACGTCCGGGTTGTTGACCAGTTTCCCGGCCAGCGTGAAGATCTTCTCGCGGGCCGCAGCCTCGGAGAGGTTTCCGGACAGCATTTCGCTCAGTACCTCGGTGATGGTCTTGCTGACCTCGTCGTTCAGGCCGTGCTCGGCCAGCGCTGCAAGTTCCGGCAGCATGGTCTTGACCTGGGCCTCGCGCTCCACCGGGGTAGCGCTCTCCGGCACGTCCTGCAACGGCTTGAGCACCGAGCCGGGGGTCTTCCCGTCGCCGATGTAGCGGAGTGCCGCTTCCCCGTGCCGGGCGAGGTCCATGCGGAGCAGGGCGGCGGGGGCTTTGAAGGCCGGGGCCAGTTTGGCGAGTTGCTCGACCACCCGCAGCTGGGCCGGCGCCTGCGCCCGAAGGTTGGACAGCGCCTCGCGCAGGCCGCCGACGTCGGTGAACGGACTGGTCACGAGCGCGGAGACCGCAGGGATGGGCGCCGCGAACGCCGGCTCCGGCCGCTGCCGGACGGCGTTCAGGATGGCGGGGCCGGCCAGGTCGTCGGCGACCGCCGCCACGGCCTGGTCCGGCTCCGCGCCGGGCTTGCGGACCGCCCATGGCGGGGCGCCGAGGTTCGCCAGCAGGCCGCCGTCGGCCAGCCCGGGTGCCTGGTAGGCGAGGTCCGCGTGGAGCGCGTCGAGCGCGTCGAGGAGTTCCGCGGTCACCGCACCGGTCGTCACGACGAGCGGCACGTCCCCGTCCAGGACATGCACCCCCGCGCGGTGCTGGAGCTTGGGCAGCAGGCCGGCCGGCACCGGGTCACCCGGTCGGTCGACGCCCAGCACCACAATCGACCGGCCGCTCTGCTCGGCCAGATCCATCAGGTCCTGCTGGAACCCGCCCTCGTCGACCCGTTCCCGCGGCCCGCGCCCGACGGCCGGGAGGGAGGCGGTCGAGCCGAGGACCTCGACGGTGTAGGCGGTGGCGTCGTCGGCGAGCCACTGCAACAGGTCGAGCCCGTGCTGCGTGTTGGCCGCCCAGGACGATGCCGCGCCGATCCCGTAGAGCTCCTGCCGCAGGTGCGCCAGCACCTCGGCGAACGACATGCCGTCGGGCACCTCCGCGAACCGGAGCTGGCCCGGCTGCGCCGGCAGCAGTCCCGCTGCCGCGGTCCCCACGTCGACGCTCATCAGACTCTCGGTCGCCAGATCCTTCCCCACCAGGAGTACGACCGGGGCCGCACCGTCCACGACGACGAGCGCCTGCCGGCCGGCAGGTAGGTCGCGCACCCCGCGGAGCAGAGCGACGTGCCCTTCCGCGGTGTCGATCGCGGTCGCGCCGAGTGCCGCGAACGCGATGTCGCCGAGCTCGGCCGCGGGCACGACCGGTTCCGCCGGGCCGGCCGGCCTGCTCGCCGGACCGCCCCGTAGCGCCTCGATCATCCGGTTCACCAGACCGGGGGCCACGCCCAGTTGCACGCCGGCCGGGGTGTGCACGATCCGGTTCAGCCGCTGCGCCTCGGCCAGCCGCACCGGTCCGGCCGCGACATTGTCGTACGCGTCGCTCCCCCGCCGATCCAGCGGCAGCACCTGGACCGTCTCGGCGCCGGCCGCGTCGACCGGGTTTCCGGTCTTGTCCAGGTAGAGCACCCGGTGCTCGGCGGAGTCCAGCGCTCCGGGCGGCTCCTCGTCCAACTGCCCGGCCGGGAACTGCACCGGCAGTCCCAGATTGTCGGCGTCGCGGCCTAGGCCGGACAGGCTCCGCACGCCCACCACGCTCGGTGGCAGGAAGAACACCGCCTTGTCGAGCGACTCCGGCGGCTGCATGGACAGGTAGTTCAGCAGGTGCGGCCAGCCCAGCACGGGCGGCCGCAACGGCACGAACGTGGTGAGTCCGGGGTTGGCCGGCCTGGGCTCGGCCGCCGCCGTGGCCAGCTCATCGGGGTTGACCAGCCTCGTGCCCAGGAGAAACGCGCCACCACCGTCGAGCGCGATGCCGTCGGCGCAGAGCTCGGGCTCCTGGTCGGGGAAGAGGAGTTGCAGCATGGCGATTCTCCGGCGTCAGAAGCAGTTGGACAGGGATGTGGCCAGGCCGTTCAGCAGTGCGCTGTGCTCGCCGGCGGCCGCCGGACCGAAGCGGCCTGGCATACCCACGGCGGCCAGCCAGTCGCGCAGGTTGGCCAGCCGCAGCACCCACAGCCACCGGTCGGTCGGCGTAATCGTGCAGGTCTGCAGCAGCGCCTGGGCCATCTGGAAAGGTCCCTCCGGCCAGGCGGTCGCCGCCTGCTCCGGCGTCATGGCCAGCACGGTGGCGACGGTGTGGAACACCTTCAGGTTGGTGAGCCCGTGGTCCACCTTGGACGGCGTGCCGTCGGGGGCGATGAGCGCCCGGGTCAGTGCCACCACTTCCAGGCCGGTCAGCTGCCCGGAGTAGAGCAGCTGGAGCAGGCTGTCGTTCCAGCCCCGGCGCAGGTTGTAGGAGGCCAGCGGGCTCAGGAACTCGAGCAGGAACCACGGTGGGACCGGGCCGGCCGGCGGCGGATCGGCCATCCCGTCGGCACCGAGCGCGTTGCTGGTCACCGGCGGCCTCCAGCCGGGCGCCGCCGGATCGCCCAGACCGCCGGCGCGCACGGCCGCGTGCAGCACGACCTGGTAAGCGGCGAGTTCGCGGTTGTCCGGGTCGGCCACGCGCAGCCCGGCCAGGGCGTCCTTGATCTCCGGCTGCCGCAGGGCGTCCAGGTTGTCGGCCAGGTACTCCCCGGCGTCCGCCCAGGTCGGCTGGGCGAGCCACCCGGCCAGCACCGCCGGCGCCGGCTTGGCCGCGTCCTGGGCCACGTCCGCGGCCTTGGCGAAGAGGTCGGCGCTGAGCCGGTCCGCGGTGGCGACGGGCTCCGTTCGGCCCGGTGCCATGACCTGCCACGCCTCGCCCAGCAACGACGGCACCCGGACGATCTGCACGATGCCCTGCCGCCGAAGCAACGTGGTCAGCGCCGGCGACTCGCCGGTCGTGACGACCACCGGAGGCGCGCCGAGGCCGCTCAGCAGCGTGCCGAGCGTAGTCAGCTCGGCGGCGTCGCGAGCCGGCTCGTCGTAGCGGCTCAGCATGCCGGTCAAGGCGCGCAGTTCGGCGTTGCCGGTGACCTCGGCGGCGCTCGCCGGGGCGTCCGCGCCGGTCGCGAGCTGGGTAAGGCGCTCGCCACGGATCACGACCAATGGCCGCCCGGCCGGCGCCGCCAGGTCGGCGATGGTCGTCGCCAGCTCGTCGTCGGAAGACCAGGACTCCGGCGTGCCGATCATGGTGAGGCGGCCGCGGGTCCAGGCGGCCTGACCCGGCTTGAGGGCGGCCGGATCCACCGGCGGCTGCGCCCACGTACGCACGACGCTCTGCACGGTCGGCAACTCCCCGGCTGCGTCGGGCAGCGCCGCGGCGACGGCCAGGTGCGTCTGCTCGAGGGTACGCAACAGGTTGTGGAACTGCTCCAACACGATCGCCGGGGTCCGCAGGGCCGGATCGGGATCGGCGAGGGTGGCTTCCATCCTGCTCGCCGCAACGGGCAGGTGCCGCACGGCCTCGAGCCCTTCGGCCTTCCCTTCCAGCCGGGTCTGCAGCGTACGGCCGTAGCCCTCCCGCATGTCGCTGCGGATGCCCCGGGCGACCTGCAGCATCTCGGCCGGCGTGAGCATCGTCTCGGCCACGAACTCCCAGGCGGGAGCCGGCCGCTGCGCCATCGCGACGATCGTGGCCTGGGGCGTCGGCGGGCCGTACGCCCGGTAGCCGTCGGCGGTCCCCGGCGGTCCGGCGGCGACGACCAGCGTCCGGGAGCGGTTCGACCGGGACTCCCGCACGGTGCCGCCGGCACCACCGGGCAACACCGTCAGGTTGATATCCAGAGCGGCGCCGATCAACATCTCGACCAGCGTCGGCGGCAGCCAACGGCGCAGATTCGGCAGTCGTAGCACGAGGTTTATGAAGTCGACGACGGAGAGCGGACCGAGGGTGGTCAAGCTCGTCAGCATGGCGGCCAGATCGGGGTCGGCGACCCTCCCGCCGGTGCGCAGTTCCTGGAGTACGGACATGTTGCGGCCGTCGATCAGCCTGGCCAGCTCGGTGCGGGCCCCCGCGGGTTCGCTGATCAGCTGGAGGTCGGGGGCGGGAGCCCCGGGCAGCTGGACGGACGCGACGCCGGCCAGCTGGACGGCCGTGGCGTCGTCCAGCATCCCGACGTACAGGCTGCCCGCGGTGTGGTCGTTCAGCCCGGCGAAGGCGGTCGGACGGACCCCGATCTGCTGGACGACGTACGCCATCAGCGTCGCCGGGTCGCTCACGGCGTCCGGTATCGCGCGGTTCTGCCGGCGGGCGCTGTCCAGCACCACGCTGGCCAGGCCGTCACCGGGGGCGACGGTGGCCACGTCGATCGGGTGCCAGTCCCGCCTCGCCCGATCGGTCCACCATCCCCTGGGCGGATTCACGCGGCGAGAGGTGGTCACCGCGGCCATCATGGCGATGGCGCGCGTGCTCACCGGATACGCGGCGGCGAACGCACTGAGGTCAGGGAAGGCGTCGAACAGGTCCGCCTGGGGACGGAACGCGCCGGTCGGCGCGGCTAGACGGAGCACACCGTGAGCCGTGGCGACGGGCTCGCGGCCTAGCGCCTGCATGGCCCGGGTGCGGACGGATTCCGGGGACGCGACGGCCAGGATGAGCGCCAACACTTCAATGGTGGTCATCGCGTCGAGACCCTCGATGGCGACTTCGGTGCCACGGCGGCCGGGGAAGCGGGACGGCACCGTGAGCTGGGCATCCCCGAGCACGTCACCGGGACGCAGATTCCGCAAGACGCTGGTGAGCGACGGCCAGCCGTGTTGAAGGCCGACGCGCACCATCATCCCGGCCGGGTCCGTCGCAGCCGAGAACCGGACGTCGCGAGTATGAGCGAGCTGGGTCTGCAGCTCATGCCCGCGTTGCAGGGGCACCTCGACCGTCAGGGTGGCGCTCGTTGGGGGCCGCTGCCCGACGATCGGCGCCGTGGAATGTCCGGCGAGGGCCTGCACGTCGGCAATCCGCTGGACCAGGATCAGCAGCCCCTGGTTGTCTCGGGTGCGCTGGGTCGCGCTGTGTAGCGCCGTCGTGAGCTCCTCCGCGGAGCTTCCGTAGCCCACGCCGTCGGCGAGGTCGATGGCCTCGGCCGCGTCGACGGCGTTCTCGACCGTGCCGAGCGTGCGGCCGATCGGCCGGAGCCGCTCGTTGATCGTTCCGATGTCGTGGATCGGGATGCCGTAGCCGGCGAGCTGATCCGCCCACGCCCGGAAGCGGTCGGCGAGTTGGGCCGGGCCCAGGTCGGAGAGTTGGGCTTCGCCCAGGCCGGCGGTCGCCACCGCAGGCTTCGACTCGACGAACGCGACGATGTCGGCCGGCCCGGCCGAGCGCGACGCGCCGGGCGCCGCCGAAAGCAGGTGGGTGGCCTGAGCCAGCGTCGACGGCGTCAACCCGGCGCGCTCGGCCAGCGCTACCAGGTCGGCCGGGACACCGCCGTTGCGGAGCGCGAGATCGGACAGGTCGGCCAGCCACCGCCGCGCAGGCAGACCGACCCGGTCCACCACGCCGACCGCCCGCTGCACCGCCGCCGACCGGCTCTGCCCACCGTTCAGCGCCGCCCGGACCTCGGGCCGGCGCAGCTGCCCGGCCAGCTCGCGGTGGTCGACCTTGAGCCGCACGGCCAGCGCGAAGAGCCGCGCCGGATCCTCGATGCCCGCCTCGGCGGCCGCGCGGCCGAGATCGGCCGGCACCCGTTCGGTCAGCACGCTGTGGCCACGCAGCGCGAACGAGCTGACCCCGAGACGTGCCGCGAGCTGGTCGAGCGCGACAACGTCCCAGCCGGCGCCCGGCTCACGACTCTCCTGGTAGGCCCGCAACGACTCGACGAGCGCCGCCCATTCCCCCTCCCAGGACCGGCCCCGGAGGCCGCTGAGCCGTCCACTGTCGATGCCGAGCGCACCGGCGGACCATTGATTGGCTTCCGGTGCGAGCGCTGCCTGATTCCGGGTGTCCACCCGTATGCCGCTGTCGGCGAGGAACATCAGCCGGCGGCTGGAATCGGCGTCGGGCAACGACAGCCGGTTCAGCGCCCTCCCGATCTGTGCGGTCGCCTGTTCCGCCTTGAAGCGCCCGGTCACCAGGTCCGGCGCGACCTGGACGAGCAGTCGCGCGTCGGCGAGCACGCCCAGCCCGTGGGCGACCTCGTTGATCAGCTTGACCCGCTCCGGGGACAGGTCGTGCTCGACGGCGTACCGCAGGAAGCTGACATATCGGTGGCCGCCGCCGGTGAGGTCGGTGAGCAGGGCGGCCGGACTGCCGCCGCCAGGCAGCCTGATCACCTTGAGCTTGCTCAGCCACCAGTGGGCCAGGACCAGATCGGCCTCGCCAGCGGCATCGCCGACGCTGGCATCGGCGCCGAGCACCGTAGCCGCATGCCGGTCCCACGCGCTGAGGACCGGGCCCTGTCCGGCCATTTGCCAGTGGGTCAGCGCGTCCGACAGTTCGGTCACGATCTCGACGAGCCGATCGGCGATCCGGTCCGCGTACCGCTGCTGGGCGGGCGTGGCCGACTCGGCGGCCTGGCGCAGCGCGTCCGCGGCCAGGCGCAGCCCCGCGCCGAAGGTGGTGATCACGTCGTCCTGCGATGCGTTCCCGTTGAGCGCATCCAGACGGTCGAGCTCGTAGAACAGCGGGTCCCAGGACAGCTCGGGGGCCGGCCGCGGGGTGCGGAGCCCGAACAGACCGGTCGGCCGCCGGGGCGGCCGATTGGCGAGCCGGTCGGCCAGGTTGACGGCGTTCCTGGCCACGAACCGCGACGCTCCGGTCGCGTCCCGGAGCGACTTCTCCAGGCCATTGGCGACCCGGTCGACATTGCGGGCGAAGTTGAGGACCGTGTTGACGGCTTCGGCGTGTTGCGGCCACACCGATTCCGGCCGCTCCTCGCCGGCGTGTCGGAGGATGTCGCCGGCCACGGTCTTGGCCCGGTCCCGATGGGTCCGGAAGTTCGCGATGGCGTCGTCCTCGAACGGTTGCGCCCGCAGGCGCTGGATCTGGCCGAGCGTGTAGCCGCCCGGGCCACGGCCACGGCCGAACAGCCGCAGCTGCCCGGCGACGTCGCCGGCGGTCTCCGCGCCCAGGAACGCCTGGACCGCGGCCGCGAGTTGGTCGAGGCCGGCCCGCTGCGCCGGGGGCATCGCCGCGTTCCGCGGGAACACCTCACGGAACATGACCAGGTCGGCCGGCGCCATCCCCAGCCTCGCGGCCACCTCGCCTGCGGTGTTCGGGCCGGCACTGCTCGGGCCTGCGCTGCTCGGGCCGGCAATGCTCGGGCCGGCCTCGGCCAGGCCGGCGAGGTACGCGATGCGCTCCGGCCGGCCGGCCGGCCGGTCCTCGTAGGCGGGCGGGGCCGCATCCGAGGCCTGCCGCGCGGCCGGCACCAACGTGTCGAGAACCACGTCCACCCCACCGCTGCGGACGTCCCCCAGCAGGTCGGCGACGTGCCGGGTGACGCTGTCGCGGGGCACTGAGGCCAGCATCTCGTGGACGCCGAAGCCGAGCACCGCGCTGGCGTGCAGCCAAAGCCCGGGCGCACCGACGCCGGCCTCGGTCAGTCGCTGGTACACCTCCTGGCCGAACTTCCGCCCCTGGGCCGCCACCCTCTGCCGCAGGCGGTCACTTTCCTGTCGCTTCGTCAGGGGGCCGGCGTCCTCGTGCTCCGGCAACAATTCCGGCGTGGTCAGCCCGGTGAACATCGGGTTGTCACGGGTCAGGAACAGCAGGTCGGCCGGCCGGATGCCCAGCTGTTCGGCGGCGGCCCGCACCGCGCCGGGACCGGCCAGACCGACCCGCTCGGCGATCACGTCCGGTGTGGGACCCAGATGCTGCTCGCTGGCGCGCAGGGCACGTTCGACCAGATCGTCCGGCAGGAGATTGAGCAGGGCGGGCGACACGCCCTGACCACGCAGCCGGCCCAGCGCCGCCCGGAACTCCACCGGGTCGGCCGGACCGATCCGGTCGGACAGCTGGATCAGCGCGATCAGGTCCTCATTGATCCGGACGCCGGCCTCGGCCAGCTTCTTGCGAAGCTCGGCCACGGTAGCGTCGCGGCCCAGCCCGGGCAGCAGGTCACCGACCGCCGCGACCACCATCGCCGGAGCGAGGGCCAGGTCGCGCGACACCGCGTACAACTGCTCCGGATGGATCAGCCCGAGTTCCTCAGCCTGCTCGACGACCTCATCGATGAGGCCGGCCGGACTCGTGCCAAGGACCTGAGCCAGCGCGACAAACCGCCGCGCGCCCGGCACGTCGAGGAACAGGTCGAAGGCGATCCGCTCGGCCGACCCCCAGCTCAGACCTTCATGCGCCAGCCATCGATACGCCTCAGTGCCGTCCACCAGGCTGCGCACCGGATGGCTGCGCACGCCGGTCCCATCCAGCTGCGCCCCGAGCTGATCGTAGGTATGCAACAGCTCGATGACCAGCGTACGGTACGCCTCCGCCCTCATGTTCGCGCCGTTGCGCAGGCCTTCGACGATCGTCCGCAGGCTCGTCAGCAAGTCCACGACCGTCAGGTCGGCCACACCGGCCGATCGCAGCTCGTCCGGGTGCGTGTCCCGCCATCGCAGGAACCGCCGGCCAACGGTCGCGGCGGTAGACCGGACGGCGGCGGGCTCGACGGGGACAAGTGCATTCAGCTGAGGGCCGGTCTGAGGCACGTACGCCATCTGCACCCGCACAACGGTCGCCGGGGCACCGGTCGCCGGGGCACCGGTCGCCGGGGCAGGGGCCGGCGGGGCAGGGGCCGGCGGGACGCCGAACGTCGGGGGCAGGTCGGTCAGCGAGATCCGGTCCTCGACCGTGCCCAGCAGATAGCGGGTCGGTGCGGCGTCGGTGGTCCACTCTGTCGCGCCGCGCAGCCGGCTCTTGTTCACGCCGGTGACCCGGAACAGGACGATCCGATTGGCCAGCACGTTGGGGGTGTTGGCGGCGCCGTTGTGCAGACCCGGCATGCGGGTGCCGCGGTGCCCGGAGACGCTGTCCGCGGCCGATGCCTGCAGCGGCTCGCCACCCTGCGCGGTGGGGCTGAGCCAGTTCGCCGCGACCGTGCTGATGTTGCCCGGCGCGTTCTTCAGGGCCGGGTCGATCTGGTTCTGCTTGGCCCAGAAGTTCGTCCCGTAGTTGGCGTTGCCGATCAGGTTCTGGCTCGCGCCCCGGCCCTCCGCCCGCTGCGCCGCCCGGACCTTGAACCGCTCCAGGATCGTCCGCCCGCCGGCGCCCACCACGAACCGCTCGCCGTCGCCGTCCATCTGGTCGGTGGACGGCTGCCACGGGGTCGCCGCGATCGGTTCCACCCGGATCGTGCCGGAGTATTCAGTGAGGCTGGTCGCGTTGCCCGCGGTGAACTCCCGCTCCGCCGGGCCGGTCGAGCTCAGCAGCCGGTGCGTGTTGATCTCGCCGGTCATGCCGGCGAAGAACGCGTCGATGTCCGCCGCTCCGCCGGCGTTGGCGATCCCGAACAGCACCTGGCGGGCCAGCCGGGCCAGCTCGTCCTGGCCGTTGAAGAAGCTCAGCCGATCGTGCCGCGGCGCGGTGGTGTAAGGCTGCAGGTCGAGACCGTCCCGCAGCGTGGCTTCCCCGGCGCCGGACCGGGCCGGGCGATACCAGTCGGGATTCTCCATGCGCACCGGGGCCGGGCTGGTGTCCGGCTCCGGGACCAGGACCTTGGCGTGGGTGTCGACCCACTCCCGCGTATGGTCCGCCGGGGCGTCGAACATTTGCCGCACCTTCGGGCCGATCGCGTTGATCAGGTTATCTGAGGGTTCGAAGACCACTCGGACCGCGAGCTGGACCGGCACCGGGAAAACGACATGCTGGCCGGAGTTCCGGGTGGTGTGCCGGTTACCGGTGCTGTCCCCTTCGTTCTTCGACCGGTCCGTGCTGGAGTTCCCGCGCACCGAGGCGCCGACCGCCTCCCAGCGCACATCGTCCGATCTGTCGGGCGCCAGCACGGTCGCGCCGGTGGCCGCCCCGCCCGCCGCGGAGCGCCCCGCGCTGCTGCCGTGCCCCTCGCCGAGCACGGCGTGCGTCTCAATTCCGGCCTCGCCCTGCTCGGCGTTCGGGACCCGGCCGAAGATCTTCCGGGTATCGTCGAATGACTCGAAGCCCGGTGTCGGCCGCGCGTACACCTCGACCCGGCCTCTGATCCCGCCGAGATCCTTCGTGCTCTTGAACGCCCGGGAGATCAGCCGCACCGGGCTGTCGCTGATGCCGGAGCTGAAGTACCGGATCATCTCGGTGTTCACGACATCCGGTTTGGTGACGTCGGCGATCGTGCTCCAGACCACGCCCGCGTACGTCCGGGAGCCCGGCCGGGTGACGCCCTTGATCGTCCGTTCGGCGGCCGCGAGGCCGGCCGAGAACAGCGCCCGGTGCTCGCCGAGTAGCGCCGCGGCCGATTCCTCCGCCGATTGCCCCGCTGGTTCCCCCGCGGCGCCGAGTTCGAAGACGGTACCCGGCGGCTCGGCGTCGCCGGACCCTGCCGGTGGCAACACCCCGAGGGCGCGGGCCACGTCGTTGGCCACCTCGCGGGACTGCCGCGGCGTGCCTGATGGCTCGACCGGCCGGCCGGTCTCCTTGACCTTGATCACCAGGCCCTCGCCCAGGCCCAAGCGGGCGGCGATCCGGCGCGGCAGGAATCGCACGTCGGCATCGGTGGGGACCTCGTGCGCCAAGCGCCGGGCGTCGTCGGCAGCCGCCACTGCCGCCGCCGTGTCCAGCCGGTGCTCCAGTTCGTCCGGGAGGTCCCAGATCCGCGGCTCCCAGTCGCCGATCGCACCCAGCGCCCGCCACAAGTCCACCAGCTCGTCGAAGGTGAGATGGGCCTCGATCGCGTCATGCACGTCCACGGCCAACTCGGCCGTCTCGGACAGGTCGGCGATCAGCTCGACCAGCGAGGTGCCCAGGCTGTGGAATCCGCCGACCAGCCGGCCCACAAAGGTCAGCGGGATGGCCACGGTGTGGAACGGACCTTCGTACGTGAACGTCCGCTCGTCCGATGTGTTCTGCGATCCGGACTTGCCGCGCGACCAGCCCCGCGCACCACGGCCGCCGAACGGCACGCTGACTGTCGTCTCCCCGGCCGCGAGCACGAACTGGATCGTCCCGTCGGCCCGCACCACCCGCCGGAGGTTCTCGCCGGCCGACAGGCCCTCGGTGACGCCGGCCGAGTGCTCGAAATACCCTACCGGTTGGGCACCACCGTCCCGAGGCGGCACATACCGGGGCCGGTCGGCGAGGTACGCCTGCAGCTGCAGCGCGGCGTGGGACTGGGAGGCCTCGCCCATCTCATGCTGCTGCTCGGTCACATAGGCGCCGCTCAGGAACGCGTCCTTGTGCGACAGCAACGCGGCCGGGCTGAGGAACGCGCGCCGGGCCGCGCCCGAGCCCGAGGCGCGGGCCGCCGGACTGGGCGCGGTCACCGTGGCCAGCGCGGACAGCTTGGGATTGCCGAAGACGGTCTGGGCGAGCTCCTGGAAGAGCCGGTTCAGCGCCGGCGAGCCGGCCACCCCGGTGGCCGCGGAGATCGTGCCGAACTGCTGGTCGGCCCGCCGGGCCAGCCGGTTCCGGTCATCCGGGGTGACCTCCCGGGGCGCGTTCTGCGCCGGTGGCGGCGCGGGCTCGCCCCGGTGGACCAGGATGTCCGGCACCCAGGCCCGGGCGGTCAGGTCCGGCTCGTTGGCCCGATCGCCGTCCGGGTCACGGTTCGAGGTCCAGAACGGCTGGTTGCTGCCGGCCCGGTACATCTCCGCATTCAGCTGCCGGCGGACCTGGAACGCGTGCACGTCGCCGACCGCCGACTCGATGATGGTCTGGTTGTCGAAGACCGGGCCGCGCGACGTCAAGCGGTCGTAGGAGCGGTCGGCCTGCACCGGCCCGACCGAGCCGACGACGGCGTGCAGCCGCGACGACTGGCCGGTGCCGCCGGTGATGTCAAGCTGTCCCCGCACGGTGGCCGTCCCGGTCACCGTTTCCGAGCTGGTCAGGGCCGTACTGCTCTCCGACCCGGCGAAGATCTTCCCGGTGCGGCTCGCTCCCTCGTGCACGGCCGGCGAATCCGGTACGGGACGGGTCTGCCACCGTACGCTGATCCGGTCGACCTTGCCTGAGTACTTGTTGTTGCGCTCGAAGGTCGTCCACATGCCGTAGCCGTCCAGTTCGGCCCAGTCGGACTCGCGTTGCTCCTCCTCCGTGACCCGGAGGAACTCCCCGTAGTTGGCCATCTGCTTCTCCGTGGCGCGCCCACCCATCGCCACGAAACCCTCGTCCCTGAGTTTGCGCAGCACCTGCTCGTCGACGCCGGGCCGGCCGGCCGGCTCGGTCATGGTCAGGTTGGCCATCTCGGAGTGCCCGATGGACCCGGTGTTGCCATGCTCGATGTCGGCCGGCGGGTGCAGCCCCGGGTCCGGGTCGCCGAGCCTCAGCGGCATCCGGCGCACCCATGCGCCCTCGCCGTCCGCGGCGCGCCCGATCCACGTGACCGGCTGCGGCGTCGTCATGTCCAGCAGCGTCGCGGTGAATTCGAGGTCGGTTTCGTCGAGCTCATTCGCGTACATCACGCCGGCGGCGTCGACGCTGCTTTCCCAGCCCTTCAGCAACGCGGCCGGGCCGCCCGACTCCATCGCCTGCGTCTTGCCGGTGGCCAGGATCGCCTGGGCGGACGGGCTGCCGATGTTGTAGTTGCCGTATACCGAGGTCGTGGGCAGGTCGGCCGCCACAATGTTGGCGCCCATGCCGGCTCCGAGGTCGACGGCGTTCCTCAGCTCGGTCGAGCCGGCCAGCCCGGCCTGGTTGGTCCGGTAGGTCTCCATCCGCGTGCCCGGCGCCTCGGTCAGCTTGCGTCGCGGTATCGGTCGCGACCGCAGGCGCAGATACCCGAGGGGCCGGCCCGACCGGTCATGCAGCAGGCCGGAGAGCAGGCCCGAATGGCGCAGCCGGGACAGGCCGCCCTTTTGCTCGGACTGTTCCAGCAGGGTCAGCAGTGCCCGCTGCGATTCGGCGTCCATGTTGTCCAGGGCGGGGATCCGGCGGCGCAGCTCGAGCTCGATCGTGCCCGGATCGTGCAGCCCGTCCAGGATGACCAGCCGCTCCTCGGCCAGGCCGTCCCTTCGTTGCTCGTCGGTGCCGGGGAGGTCGGTGATCGGCGCCTTCGGCCGGGCGATGTGCTCCGGGTACGACAGGATCACCAGGTCATCGGTGGTCAGCGGCGGGCTGGTCCGGGCGCCGGCCGACTTCGGGGCGGGACCGCTGGTGGCCGGCCTCGGGACGAGGCCACTGGTGGCCGGCGCGAACTTCCAGGTCCAGGTCGCCTCGTAGGGGTGCGGGTAGTGCGGCTCACGCAACCGCAACATAAAGGACTGTACGGTCATGTCGCTCACCGACATGGAGCGGCTGAACTGGTTCCAGACCGCCGTCGACCGTACGTTCGGGGTCAGCGACCGGGCCTGGCCGATCTTGCCGAGTCCGAACTTCTTTTCGCCCAGACCGGCCAGCGCGGACAGGGAGAGCGGGATGTCACGGTTGTTCCACGCTGTGTACTGCGTGGTCGACCCGGCGGCGTGCTGCTCCCGCAGCTGGCCCTGGAGCTCCGTGACCGGCCGGCCGGCCGGCTCGGTGGTCGGGCGCCGCAACCTCACGTGGAGGGTGGCCCGGACCGCGTTCACCCCGTCACCGAGGACGTAGGCCTTGCCGCTGCGGGTGGCGATCGTGGAGAATTCGTGGTCGCGGGTCAGGTTCGACATGGTGGCCCGGTCGCGGACCTCCTGTTCGATCTGCTCCCGTTCCTCCTGCGGAACGCCCGGGTGGTCCGCCCAGTATCCCTCCAGCGTCGTCATCGCGAGCCCCTCGACCGCCGCGACGGTGGCGGGGGTCAGAACGATCTCGCTGGCCACCGGGACGACCGCGTGCTCAGCACCCAGGTCGGTCAGATCGGCCTGCCGGTCCCGCCGTTGCTCCCAGCCGTCGACGAGCGCCCGCTGCGCGTCGGACTCCGCGCGGGCGGCGGCGAGCCCGGTCAGCGCCGTCGTCACCGAGCCGGCGTGCAACTGCTCGGCCGCCGCCCCGGTCTGTATCTCGGCGGCGAGATCGCTCAGCTCGCGCGACAGCGCCTGCAACCGGCCGTTCCCGGCGGCGACCTTCGCGCGAGTGTCGGCCGCCGCGCCCTCGGCCGTCGCCTGCTCCCCCGCCAGCCGCACCGCCTCAGCCTCCTGGTCGGGCAGCTCCGTCTGGAGCTTCCGGCCCTGCCGAACCAGTCCGTCGAGCGCCTTCTCGGCCTCGGCCAGCAGGCGCTGAGCGTCGGTCAGCGGAGCGCGGTCCGGTTCGGTCGCGGCCGCGCTCTCGACTGCCTGCGTCCCGCTCTCGACTGCCTGCGTCCCGCTCTCGACTGCCTGCGTTCCGCTCTCGACTGCCTGCGTCCCGCTCTCGGTCGCCTCAGCCGGACCCGTCACGGCCGCCCGAAGGCCGGGCAGCTCGGCCCGCGCGGCGTCGGCGTCCGTCGTGTTCGTCCGGATCGCGGTCTGGGTCCGCCTGACAGTCTCCGCCGCCTCGGCCGCGGCCCACCTCGCCTCGGCGACCGCACCGTCCAGGTCGGGCAGATCCGCGGCCCAGGCCGCCACCAGGCCGTCGTGTCGGTCCCGGAGCGCGCCGGTCTCCGCTTCCCGGGTACGCAGGCCGGCCAGCCGGGTGATCGTCTGGCCCCGGTCCCGGTACGCGGCGGCGACGGTCGAGTACCCACGGGCCAGCGCATCGGTCCGCCGGCCCAGCTCGGCGCGTACCAGCACGAGCTGGTCGTGTACCTGGGCCGCGGTCCGCGCCAGATCGGCATCCTCCGGCACCGTCGCCGGGGTGTCCGCCAGCGGCGCCTCCGGGGGCCGGCCGGCGAGTATGGCCGCGCTGAGGTGCCCCACCAGCGGTGACTGATGCGGCGCAGCAGGCCGGCCGGCCGCGATCGTCATCGCGACGGCCCGCGCGACCGCGGCCCGGTCGTCCGCCGGATCGTTGAGCAGCGCCGGCACCGTCGCCGTCGCCTGCGCCGCCTCGTCAGCCCAGGCCCGATCGAGCTCGTCCGGGTCGACGCCGAGCTCCGCGACCAGTCGGAAGAGACGGGCCGGCGACGTCACGCCCCAGCGACCGGCCATTTCGGGCAGATTCGTGGGCACCCGGCCCGTCCGCAGGCTGAAGGCCGCCACCCACATGACGTTCACGCCGAGTTCACGTGCGGTGGCACGAATCTCGTCGTCGGCCAGACCGCGGCTGATCGCGAGTTGTTGAAGGTGGCGGGCCAAATGGTTGGTCGCGAACCACGGCTCGGCGGCCAGGGCGGACGCGAGGTCGAACGAGATGCCCAGAGTGTCGGCCAGCCAGTGGATGGCCTCGGTGTGCAGGCGCGCGTCGTCGGCGAGGTCATCGACGGTGAGACCGCGCTCGGTGAGGAACGTGAGCGCATGCGCGGTGTCAGCCAAGCCGCGCAGGACGATGCCCACGGGTTGCAGGTCACGTTGGATGCGGGCGGCGAGCGCGGCCGCGTCGGCGGTGTGTTCGTCCAGGAGCCGCCGGACCGGCGCCAGCAGACGCTCCCCCACGTGCAGAGCCGTTGCGAGATCGGCCGGCGCGACCCGGTCGGGCGGGTGACGCTGCTCGAACAACTGCCGGGGCTCGGTGCCGGTCTGCTGGGCGGTGGTGTGCAAGGCCAGCAGGTCGACCGGGTTCGGGCCCAGCAGTCCCTGCCGGATCTGGCCGGCCGGCACTCCGGACCGCGCAGCCCACCAGCGGGCCAGCATCAGATCGGCGGCCGCGGCGACCGCATCCGGCGTCGTGCTCGCGTCCCGCAGGCCCCGTGGCATCTCGTCGTCGAGGCCCTCCAGCAGCACCTGCCAGCCCGCATGATCGTCGGCGGCCGGGCGGGTGGGCTGCGCCGCGGCCAGGTCGAGCAGGTGGATCAGCACCGGCAGCGGGTAGCCACCCGACCGGCCGAAGCTCGCCAGCCTGATCAGTTCGCGCGCGGGACGGTCCGTCGTGAACGGCAGCACGCTCGCCGCGAACTCGTTGAACGCCTCATGCAGCTCGGCTACGGACGGCAGTTCCGCCGCCGACGCCGCCTGCACGCGGTCGAGGACCGGGCCCAGCCACTCGAGAGTCGGGGCCAGGGTCGGGGCCGGCAAGCCGAGCTGCGCCGGAACTTCGCCGCGCTGCTCCGCCGGCAAGGACACCATCGCGGGCGCCGGCATGGGCACCGTTGCGGGCGCCGGCACGGGCACCGTCGCAGGCGTGTCGACGTCGGCCATGAAGACCTGGATCGGCGGCGCCGGGAACAAGAGCGCGGCCGGCAGCTCGACCACCGGGGGCACGGCCGGCGGCTCGACCACCGGGGGCGCGGGCGGGGCCGACCGCGCAAGAAGATCCTCCGGCGTGGTCACCCGGCCGACCAGATCCTTCAGCAGCACCCTGGTCGCGGCATCCTGCAAGTAGGCCGTGCGGATCCGGTCGGTGGCCGGCACGTAGCGGGCCGGCGGCCCTCCCTCCGCCGGGTCGAACCACCACAAGCCGTCCTCGTCGGAGCGCACGAGGGCCAGCCGCCGCGGCATCGTCGGACCCGGCAGGTACGAGACCAGCGCGGTGGCGCCCTTGTGCCCGGTCAGCGCGAGCAGCGTCCGGACCGCGTCGGCCGGCGCCGACGTGCCACCCGCCAGCGCGTGCAGGTCGTCCTCGGTCACCGGCATCGGCGAGGCGGTGAGCGACGTGGTGTCGAAGGTCGGTGGCACTCCGTAGCGGGCCAGGAGGGCAGCGGCGAGCTGGGCCACGGCCGGAGCCCGGGCCGGGAGGCGGCCATCGAGCCAGCCCAGTTCGGTCAGGAACCGGGCCAGGCGGGCCGGCGACGGCGGGACGGGGCCGGTGGCGAGATCGAGCCCCGCGCGGACCGCCGCCCGGGCGGCCACGTGCGACCAGGGCAGGACCCGCATCGCGGCCTGCGACGACCAGGACGTCTCCCGGCCCTGCGCGTCGACCGGCACGAACCGGCCCTGCTCGATCTGTTCCGGCGGCGGCTGGACGCGCCCGGCGGGCAGCTGGATCTGCGTCCCGATCCGGTCGGTGAACTTCTCGGCGTCGACCGGGTCGACCGCTGCGATCCCGTCCCCGGCAAGGTCCCAGGGCACCACGACGAGGCGATCGCCGCGTGCCTGGCCGCCGAGGAACTGCGGGGCGACGCTGGTGGCCGGGTTCGCCTCGGCGAGCACGACCAGCTGGGCATCGAGCGGCTCGATAGCGTCTTCCGCGGCCCGCAACGCGGCCGGGTGACCCAACTGGGTCAGCGCTCCGGTCAGGACGAGCGCTTTCGGCCCGGAGACGTACATCCGGATCTCTTTACAGCCGACGAAGGCCATGCGCTCCCCCACCGAAGGTCGACGCGCGGATGGTGGGTCCACTCGCCCGCCTGACTGCCCGGCTGCCGCCCCAGCACACACTGGCAGCGGCGGCCGGGCAACGGATAGTCCTTTCGCCGAGACATCCGGCGCCCCGTTTCCGGGGGTACCCGTGTACCCCGGAAACGGGGCGCCGGATCATCAGGGCGCTCGCAACACGGCCGGGGCCCGGTGCAGATCGGTGCCGTCCACCTCGGGTCAAGCTGGTCGCCTCGGACATGTATCTCCTCCGGAACCCTCGAAGAACTGTCCGTATCCTTCGACGGTTCCGTGCCCCGTTGTGTTCACCGGACGTTCGCCGATATTCGGCGACGTTGATCTTGATGATGGCCGCGACGTTGGTGGTGCGGTTGGTTGTGGTGTGAAATAGCCCCGCCGGGTGGGTTCCGGCGGGGCTGTGGTGGTCGGGTTGTCGTGGTGGTGGTCAGG
>Ga0307508_10002457_pt1 | contig 19541 bp, 23 predicted proteins | sample 9_EM_MG_FD_203089 | JGI IMG/M metagenome (GOLD analysis project Ga0307508, IMG submission 203089) | Populus trichocarpa ectomycorrhiza microbial communities from riparian zone in the Pacific Northwest, United States - 9_EM | ecosystem: Host-associated > Plants > Roots > Unclassified | place... | reverse complement strand
GGGAAGGACAGGAGTAGAGTGATATGGGATCCGATGCAGTGAGTGCAACCTTTTCGAGGCTGCAGAGGGCCAAGGAGAGGGGAGCGGGGTGAAAGAGAGAATTGTTATCGGAGGGACGGAAGCCGAGGGGGGAGAGGCATGCGTTGACCGCGGTTGGGGTGCAGCGGGTGAAGCGCAAATCTAGGGGCACTGGGTTGGGACGCGTCGGGACAAAGGAAGAGTGGACAGGAACAAACCGACGGCAGAGAGGAGGGGGAACTTGTGCAGGATGGAGAGGGCGTCATCATCGATGTTGGCGCAGCCGTGGAGACTGAGCAACCTGAGGCCCCAGGGGCCGGTTGTGGTGGGGTCACCCGGGGACGCGGCGAGACCGCGGGTGAGGGCGGTGAGGGCATAGGAGGAGACGGAGCAGCCGCGGAGATCGAGGGCGAGCAAGCGGTGAAGAGTGCGAAGAGTGGGGATGTCGTCGTCGCGGAGATGGATGCAGTTTGGGAGGGAGAGGAGGGTGACGAGGGCGAAGTCGGGCGAGTCTGGTATGTGTTGGAGGAGGGGGAGGGCGGGGTGGGAGAGGGGGAGGTCGAGGTCGTGGAGATGGGGCGGGAGCGGGTGGACGAGCTGGGCGAGGGTTGCCCAGAGAGACGGGTCGCGCGTGTGGGCGAGCGCGTCGAGGAGGGCGGGGGACGCGGGGACGCGGCGGGGGTGGCGGAGCTGGTCGGGGGCGCGTGCGAGGGCGTGTATGCAGAAGACGGCGAGCGGGGGGACCATCGTGGTTATTTAAAGTGGCTGGTGGGATTCACACGCAAACTCTGAACCGACCTCATCGCTGGCGTTGACTCCGCTTTTTCGCTCGTTACACCACCACCCCGACGCTCGTTTGACATGGCCCACCCGCCCGGCCATCCGTACCCGTATCCACAGCCTATTCGCCAGGACTACGACAACGACTCCGAGATCGCCTCGCCCTACGCCAGCACAACCAGACTCGCTGGCAACCAGAACTACTACGACCACAGCCCATACAACGGTTCGCCCTTTTCTCTCCTCCCCCTCAGCTCATCCCCACCCGCCGGCAGACTCAGATGCCGGCCACGGCTCCCGCTCCTATGCACCGTCCATCACCTCCCAGGTCAGCCAACCCTATGGCTCTCCCTTTGCCGACGGCCAGGGCGCATACCCCTACCCCGCTTGGGCCTCCGACAAGCAGATACCAATCTCCATGGAAGAGATAGAGGACATCTTTCTCGACCTCACCCAAAAGTTTGGTTTCCAGCGCGACTCCATGCGCAACATGGTCCGTCCCTCCCTGATCCTCGTTGCTACTCCTCACCGCCCCCCAGTTTGATTTCCTCATGCAGCAGCTCGACTCGAGAGCTTCCCGCATGAGTCCAAACCAGGCCCTCCTCACCCTCCATGCAGACTACATTGGCGGCCAACATGCAAACTATCGCAAGTGGTATTTCGCCGCACAGCTCAATCTCGACGATGCTGTCGGTCAGTCTCAGAACCCCGGCCTCCAACGTCTCAGGAGCGTCAAGGGTGGCGCTGTCAAAACTGCTGGCTCGAAGCACCTCGACAGCGCTCTCAACCGCTGGCGCAACGCCATGAACAACATGAGCCAGTACGACCGTCTTCGCCAAATCGCCCTTTATCTTCTCTGTTGGAGCGAGGCCGGCAACGTCCGCTTCGTCCCAGAATGCCTTTGCTTCATTTTCAAGTGTGCCGACGATTATTATCGCAGTCCAGAGTGCCAGAATTGCGTGGAGCCAGTCCAGGAGGGCCTCTACCTTGAAACAATCATCAAGCCTCTCTACAAGTTCATGCGTGATCAGGGTTATCAAGCCCTCGATGGCAAATTCGTTCGCAGGGAAAGAGATCACGACCAGATCATCGGCTACGACGACATTAACCAGCTCTTTTGGTATCCAGAGGGTCTCGCCCGTATCGTACTCGATAACAACGTGCGTCAACTCTTTTTTTTTAATCCCTAAAAAGCTCATTTGCATCTAGTCCCGCTTGGTTGACATATCTCCTACCAAACGATACTCGAACCTCCGACGCGTAGATTGGAACAGAGTCTTCTTCAAGACTTACTTTGAGAAGCGCTCCACCGCACATCTCCTCGTCAATTTCAACCGTGTCTGGATCCTTCATGTATCTTTCTACTGGTTCTACACTGCCTTCAACTCGCCCAAAGTCTACGCACCCCCTAATAAACAATTCCCCTCTCCTGCCATGGCTTGGTCTGCCACGGCCTTGGGAGGTGCCGTTGCCACCCTCATTATGATATTTGCCACTCTCGCCGAATTCATGTACATTCCCACCACCTGGAATAACGCCTCGCACCTCACGACACGCTTGATTTTCCTTCTTGTCATCCTCGCATTGACCGGAGGTCCAACGGTCTACATCGCCATCGTCGAAAATCAGCCAAATCCTACCTCTCAGATACCGCTCATAGTAGGCATCGTGCAGTTCTTCATTTCTGTGGTTGCTGCCATCGCCTTTGGTCTCTTCCCCTCGGGCCGAATGTTTGGCGACCGTGTTGCAGGCAAGTCGCGCAAGTACATGGCATCGCAGACGTTCACTGCATCATATCCCGAGCTTCCTCGTTCCGCCCGCACCGCCAGCATCTTACTTTGGCTTCTCGTCTTTGGCTGCAAATTCACCGAGTCCTATTTTTTCCTTACAAGTTCCTTCAGTTCCCCCATCGCTGTCATGGCGCAGACAACCGTACAAGGCTGCAAGGATAAATACTTTGGGTCGGCATTATGCTCTCGCCAGGTCGCCTTCACACTGACGATCATGTACATCATGGACCTCGTCTTGTTCTTCCTCGACACTTATCTGTGGTACATCATCTGGCTTGTCGTCTTCTCCGTCGGTCGATCTTTCTCACTTGGGCTTTCCATTTGGACTCCGTGGAAGGACGTCTACACTCGCATGCCAAAACGGATCTATGCCAAGTTGCTAGCCACCGGGGAGATGGAGGTCAAGTACAAACCCAAAGTTCTCGTCTCGCAAATTTGGAATGCGATCATCATTTCCATGTATCGTGAGCATCTCTTGTCGATCGACCACGTCCAACGACTTCTCTACCACCAAGTCGATGGCCCAGACGGTCGTCGAACATTGCGTGCCCCACCTTTCTTCACCAACCAAAACAGTTCGAACTACAAGGGTACCTACTTCCCAGCTGATGGCGAAGCTGAACGACGCATCTCTTTCCTTGCGTCGTCCCTTACCACCGCGCTTCCGGAGCCTCTTCCCATTGACGCCATGCCCTCATTTACCGTCCTCGTCCCTCACTACTCGGAAAAAATCTTGCTGAGCCTCCGGGAAATCATCCGTGAAGAGGATCAAAGCACCCGTGTTACGTTGCTCGAGTACTTGAAGCAGTTACATCCTGTTGAGTGGGACAACTTTGTCAAGGACACAAAGATTCTCGCCGAAGAGTCAGAACATCCGGACGGCCCATCAACCATCAACGAAAAGACCAAAGCGGATGATCTACCTTTCTACTGTATTGGTTTCAAGACGTCTTCCCCAGAGTATACTCTCCGTACCCGTATCTGGGCCTCACTCCGCGCTCAGACGCTCTACCGTACTGTTTCCGGCATGATGAATTACTCCAAGGCTATCAAGCTTCTCTACCGTGTGGAAAACCCTGACAATGTGTCCATGTTTGGAGGGAACACGGAGAAGCTCGAACGGGAATTGGAGAGGATGTCGCGTCGCAAGTTCAAGTTCATTATCTCGATGCAGCGGTACTCCAAGTTCAACAAGGAAGAACAGGAGAATGCCGAGTTCTTGTTACGTGCATACCCCGATTTGCAGATCGCCTTCCTCGACGAGGAGGCTGGACCAAAGGGCAGTGACCCTCGTTTGTTCTCGGTTTTGATTGACGGTCACTCCGAGTTCGATGAGAAAACTGGCAAGCGCAAACCAAAGTTCCGTATCGAGTTGCCTGGTAACCCCATTCTCGGTGACGGAAAATCCGACAACCAGAATCACGCGATCATCTTTTATCGTGGAGAGTATCTCCAGCTCATCGACGCCAACCAAGACAACTATCTGGAGGAGTGCCTCAAGATCCGTAACGTCCTCGGAGAATTCGAAGAGTACTCGGTTTCTGGCCAAAGCCCATATGCACAATGGGGGCACAAGGAGTTTAAGAAAGCTCCTGTTGCCATCATCGGTACACGGGAGTATATCTTCTCGGAGAACATTGGTGTCTTGGGAGATATTGCGGCGGGGAAAGAACAGACATTTGGTACCATGACCGCTCGTGCCCTGGCATGGATCGGAGGCAAACTTCACTATGGCCACCCTGACTTCTTGAACGCAGTCTTTATGACAACACGAGGCGGTGTCTCAAAGGCGCAAAAGGGACTCCACCTTAACGAAGATATTTTCGCCGGCATGAATGCCTTTGGGCGCGGTGGACGAATCAAGCATTCGGAGTACTATCAGTGTGGCAAGGGCCGTGATCTCGGGTTTGGAACCATCCTTAATTTTCAAACAAAGATCGGCACAGGTATGGGTGAGCAGATGCTTAGTCGGGAGTACTATTACCTTGGCACGCAACTCCCCATCGATCGGTTCCTCACTTTCTACTACGGTCATCCTGGCTTCCATGTCAACAACATCCTGGTCATCTATTCCATCCAGGTGTTCATGGTTACATGTGAGTTATTTACGTGATCTAGTCTGGTGCTTTTTATTCACACGTCGCAGTATTGTACATTGGAACTCTGAACAAGGAATTGGCGATCTGTCAGGTAGACTCGCAAGGCAACGTGCTGGGCGGTCAGCAAGGAACAGGATGCTATAACCTTATCCCTGTCTTCGACTGGATTAAGCGGTGCATCATCTCCATCTTCTTGGTGTTCTTCATCGCTTTCTTGCCGCTCTTCCTCCAAGGTATGTACGACTGATGTGCGTACTTTTTGTAACCATGCTCAATGTTTTCATAGAGCTCGTGGAGCGTGGAACCGGAAAGGCCTTGCTGCGTCTCGGAAAACACTTTTTATCACTTTCCCCGATATTCGAAGTGTTTTCTACCCAGATATACTCTCAGGCCATCCTCAGTAACTTGACATTTGGTGGTGCGCGATACATTGCAACGGGTCGTGGGTTCGCGACGACTCGTATTTCGTTCAGTATTTTATATTCACGTTTTGCGGGGCCGAGCATCTACATGGGAATGCGGAATCTTCTCCTGCTCCTCTACACCTCGCTCGCCATCTGGACACCATACCTCATCTACTTCTGGTTCTCGGTACTGTCGCTCTGTATCGCGCCATTCCTCTTCAACCCCCATCAATTTTCCTTTTCCGACTTCATCATCGATTATCGCGAATTTTTGCGATGGATGTCTCGAGGAAATTCGAGAACAAAGGCGAGCAGTTGGTACGGATACTGTCGACTCTCCAGGACGATGATCACTGGTTATAAGAAGAAGAAGCTGGGCCATCCATCGGAGAAGTTGTCTGGCGACGTCCCGCGTGCAACATGGCGAGCCGTCGTTTTTTCTGAAGTCATCTGGCCGATCTGTATGGCAGCCCTCTTCACCATTGCTTACATGTTCGTCAAGTCCTTCCCCAGCGCCACCGGACAACCCAACCCTAGCCCCCTTATCCGCATTGCAGTGGTTGCGATTGGCCCTGTAGTTTGGAATGCCGCCGTACTGCTCGCACTCTTCTTCGTGTCACTGCTCTTGGGACCCATGTTCGAGAAGTGGACCAAATTTGCGTCCGTTATGGCTGCGCTCGCTCACTTCTTTGCGCTTATCGGTATTATTGCGTTCTTTGAGTTCTTCGTATGTGATTCACTGCCTTTCCCTTGCCATGTCTCACTTTTATTCAGTGGTTCCTCGAACTTTGGGATGCATCTCATGCAGTCCTCGGTGTCATTGTGATTGTTGCCATCCAACGTGCGATCCAGAAGATTCTCATCGCCGTGTTCCTTTCCCGTGAGTTCAAGCACGATGAAACGAACCGCGCTTGGTGGTCGGGTAAATGGTACGGTCGTGGACTGGGTAACTCTGCCATTTCACAACCTGCTCGTGAATTTGTCGTCAAAATCGTGGAGATGTCTCTATGGAGCTCCGACTTTTTACTTGGCCACATTCTCCTCGTCATCTTGACAGTGCCTATCCTCATTCCCTTTATTGACAAACTGCATTCGACGATGCTATGTAGGTGGATTAAAGTGTTAGTTCGACGTTTTCTAACACTTTTCGATAGTTTGGTTGCGACCCTCCAAGCAGATTCGTGCACCTCTGTACTCTACAAAGCAGAAGAGGCAGCGCCGTTGGATTGTAAGTGCATTCCGTGGTTTGAATGATCTATGGCTAATCACGCCCCAAGATCATCAAGTACACCCTCCTCTACACTATAATCGTGGCCGGTCTTGCTTCATTGATCATTCTGCGTGAGTTTCATATCCTCTTCGACGTGGCAATCTGGTCATTCATGCGGGACCTTGTATAGCCTCGATTTTCCGGGACAACATCACAGTTCACTGCACCCTGTGTCAGAATATTTAACGACCGGCCACATTGTTTACACCCTGGACTAGCCTTAGGCCATTGATGCAGTGCCATCTTTTATTCGGGTCTGCTGGTATTCAGAACCATTTAGTTGACATGTATATTTCCATTAGACTTGGCTTGCTTGATGTATCATAGCAGAGGGTTTCCAAGTTAATGAGCTGGAGCAACCCCGCCCACATGTAAAAGAGACATCTATAGGGAATTGTTCACTGAAATCCCGAGTGAAAGGAAACATTCAGGACCGCTAAGGTGCACTATATTTATTGACTAAATAGAGCATACCGGGTATGATATCGGTATTTGTAACGTAGGCCCCCATCTAGTATGTAAGCTTACCCCAAAGTTACGAGGCCTCGGTGACCAGGGCAATCACCACAGTAACACTAGGACTTCAAGTCAGGACTATTCGGACAGCAGGACACTTGATCTTACTCGTCAACTTTCTGCACGAGACATTCCGATTAGCACCAAAAGCTGAGTAAATATCTCAACGACGCACCCCGCCACGATACAACATACCCTCCCGCGCCGCGTCACCTATGGAGTGATACATCAAATCTGGTAAACCGGGAAAATCTGAGACCTACGTTCAAAGGGGCTCACTCTCTTCTGATCCCGCATACACGCTTGGGCGTACTGGACGATACGATCTGCCATGGATTTTACTTGTTCGCCCTCTGGGCCGCCAGCACGAGCAATCAGCGAACATATCGCAACGAGTTCTGCAGGGAAGACATTGTCGGATAGGCCGTCCGTCTGGAGGCGACATAAGCACCATTCGGTACCGCGGCATGGGTGACGCACGTATGCAATGACAATGTCGCCATGCCGGAGTCTTGTTTCGTGCTGAGCAGCTGCGCTCGGAGGGTCCAGATAATATTCGTTGAAGCTCATGCTTTCAGGGTATTTTGTGAGTTGCCTTCGGAGCAGAAATCAATAAATGAGGAGGGAAGGTGTCAAAACACACACAAGGGACAGTTAAAGTAATGAGTTTGAACTGGCTCTCTGTAGATTACAGAAGAAGATCGTATAACCAAGAAGCCGCTGTCACCTAAACTGGAAGATACCACTGAGTGGTCAGAAATCATATGCAGGACGTTATTGCTCACTTTGCTGAGCGGAGAACGCCTGAGGAGGCGTTCAGAGTTATCAAGCAAGCTGTACTAGATCCTGCGAAAGAATAAGAGGGTAAGATCGGTGCGGCCGAGCAAGGACTTCAGCCCACCAGCTTCCACGAGTTGTTCCCGGAGGACTCGTCGGTAAGCAAGGTCGAGACAGTCGTAGGGTGTGATCTCCCAACCTCGGTCATCTTCATGGTGTTCGTGATCTTGGGTAGGGTCAATCTCTGGCTCCCCCGCCCATGAATCGCGCGAATAGTTGTGCGCGAAATACATCAAGGCTTGAGCGAATAATGAGGGGTCGACGCCCGAATCAACCCACCCACCAACACCGTCAGCTACACCGAACGCAACTCCCTGTGGATCAAAACGCTAATGTGAGCTAGGGAGGGGGAAAGGATGTGGGCTTACCTACCGAGCCATTGCGCATCTGTGGAAAGGATAAGCGAGAGGCGGAAGAGTATAGATACAAGGGGACGAGCCTCGGTATGATAGAAGAAATCCTCGCCGGCGTGCTTTGGAAGGGAACACTTTGGATGGGCGAGCATTGCATCCCTCCATTTCCCAAGCTGAGAATCTGCGGAGAAAGCGGTATGAAAGCGCGTCAGCTTTGAATCCGGAGGCTTCGGAGCCCAGCTAATCCCAATATGAAAGTTAAATGGACGTGCAACAGTGGAATTGAATCTGAGTGATAAAGACCACAAAGGACGCCAGCGTACGGGACGAGAGCGTGCAAGCAAGCGGAACATTACCAGTGCAGCCGGTGCGGAACAAGAACAAGCTACATCACACGTGACCCCACAATGTGACATCTCAACCATTACACCATTAGGGGCAGTGATCATACATTAACAGAAAGGCATACATCTCACATAACCGTAGTGTCAGACTGCAGAAGTAGTATCCAATATTCAGCGTTTCTCCAGTTTCTGAATTGCCTCGCGGGCTCGTGAGTAGTTGGCCCACATAACCTTCCAGTCTGCTTCCAGCGTCCCCTCTCCCGGCGTGCTTTGATCGGAAGTAACACCAGCCCACTCAACTGCCCGTTCATAGCATGTAACGGCGCGCTCCATATCACCGCCTTGTTCGTTTAGAATTCCCAACAAGTTCCATGCCTCCGCAGCAGTACGACGTGCGTCGCGCAACAACCCCGTCGCTGGCTTTCGCATGGCGCGGGACTTGGCAAACAACGGGAGAATAGGGGCGTCCGGTGCAGGAGTATGAACAACACCTGAACCACTTACGTCCGGTGGGCTGAACGGCAAACCGGAGAGAGCTAGGGCAACACGCTCAGAAGATTCTGCAGCTCTCGTCAGGTAACCAAAGGATGATACCCGAGGTGACCGAAGCGCATAAAGTACTTCAGCGAGGTGGATAGAAATGAGGGAAGAGCGGTGGAGAAGATACAGCGAGTGCAACATCTGAGGTGCTGAAGCCGCGGAGATGTTCGGGGGAGAGGGGATGTTTCGCAACAAAGCGAGGGCAGTTTCCTGAAGTTGCCGAGCCTGCTTTAATTGACCGGATGTAGAATAGTAAGCGGATAGTGAGACTATTGTGGATGCGAGTGTCCGTTGTGCTGACGGAGATGAAGGCGCGGTTTGCGATATAGTCGGGACGACAGAGCCTTCAGTCTGTTGGGTTCCTTGTGACAGACTGAGTGATCGTGTCCACCAAGCAACCGCGTCATTGAAATCTCCGAGTCTGAAATTGAGATCACCTAGTTTTGAGGCGATGCGAGCGGCGTCTGTCCCCTTGCCTGGGAGGCCAGCCCAGACGCGCTCATATTTTGAGCGAGCTTCGAATAGAGCTTCCCTTGTTCCAACACGCTCCAATATGGCACCATGGCGAAAAAGGAGTTCATTAAATGTTTGTGGGCGCAATTTCGCTGACGGAATCTTGGTTTCGGCGATCTTGATAGCCATGTCCAGATAATTCTGGGCAAAATCCAAGCGAGCCTCGGTGACTTTGAGGCTGCCCATGCGCCCACTGTCCAAAAATGTGGTCGAACCTACGCCCCAGTTTTCTGCCATCCACGAACTCCGTAGAAGATGCCTTGCTCTGAAACCGAGAGCGGAGTCTGTTCCACCATGCTCGCCGCCTGTCCACCTTTCGGCGTCCCGATGCCATTCCCACCGCCGGGTTTCATCATCCAGATCTGACGCGAGTTCCACCGAATCGACCCACAAGTGGGTGCACTCGAAAATTGTCCAGCCAGTAAATCCAAGACCGAGGGCACCGAGGAGGGAGAATTTGACGAAGCGAGTGAAAAAACTGAAGGCGACCCCAGCAGAGGTAACGAAGTGGTCCTGTATGAACTGTCCTTGTGGAGTCTGACGAGTCTCTTGCGACTGGTGGCGGCGACGGGGAAGGGCGAGGCAAGGCCGGACAGCGCGCCCCAACAGGGAGGGCGACCTTGACAGCATCTGATCAAATAATCACGGCAGGAGAAGAGTAGAAAGTAATTCTCTCAGGTCACGTGCAGGGTCACCTGGATGATGGTGGCCAACTAGAACTTTCATGGAGAACGACAACACCTGATCAGGCTTATCGCACGCCCGACTAGGCGATAGAAGGTTGCCACCATCCTAAGCGCACCGACCTCAACTCGCAAGGATGTCCTATTCGACGTGCTAGACCGGACGGTCACTTGTTACTGCACCCCGGACCTGGGCACAGCCCTCCACGGTGTTTCACACTACGCCATAGTGCGATTGCCTACACCAACCACTCTGCCATCCGAGTCGGCGAAGTCCGTTGGCCAAGTGAATTACCGGTGTGGGTTCTGGCAGGTGCAGGGACACGTGGATCAAACCGTTGGCCCAACCCTATAAATGAGGTGATACTTTCCACCTCCCTGCCTTCCCCGTCTCCTGACTTGGTGTGCATTGACGCCAAAACCATGATTCTTCTCTCTCTAATTTTCCCGTTGGTCCCCCTAGTGTTCGCAGCTCTGACGAACCCTTCAAGGACGGCCGTCAGGAGACACAACAGCCCCTTTATCAGCACAAACGGCGCATCATTCGCAGTAAATGGCAGGTGGGTACATCTGCGGCTTCTTGGCGCTCGGTCACCGACCGCGATGACTTGCAGTGACTTCAGGTATATCGGTACGAATGCCTACTGGTTACCCGCCTTAAACACGAACGAGGACATTTGGTACACCCTCGGAAATATTTCCGCCCTCGGGATCAAAGTGGTTCGGCTATGGGCATTCAATGGCAAGCTCTTCATTTGTGGACCGAATCAAGATCGCTCACTTGGATCGACCAGACGTCGATGCTGTCCCTATAAATGGTACATGGTTCCAACTTGTTGGCAACGGGACGGTATCCGTCAACGATGGCCCAAATGGTCTCCAGAAGCTTGATACCGTCGTTCAAATGGCTGAGGAACACGGCCTTTACGTCATCTTATCTCTCACCAACAACTGGTACCCTCTATTGAATAGCACAGCACAGTCCGCCGGTAGCACCATTGTCACTCGCCATGTCACCGCTGGCACTAATAACTCGTTACCACGGAATTACCTTTCTAATGACTACGGTCAGTGTTCATCCTGTCCACTTAAGACCCCGCTCCTCACGTGGAGATAGGTGGAATGGATCTGTATGTTCGCCAATTTGGCCTTGAGACCCACGATCAGTTTTACACGAATCCTTCTGTCCTGAGCACTTTCATGAATTTCACGACTCAAGTCGTTTCTCGATATGTAAATAGTCCGGCCGTTTTCAGCTGGGAGCTGGCGAATGATCCAAGGTTTTACACTTCTACGTACAAAGAATTCATACGTCGCTGATCTATTTATTGGATTAGGTGTAATTCCACCATCCCTGCAAGCTCGGACTGTACGACGGAGACCATTACACAATGGCACGCTACTGTGGCGGCTCATATTCGCTCTATTGATCCTAACCACCTCATTTCTGCTGGGTGAGTGTGGCAATTTCCAAACCAGGCACAGGCGATAATCGAGGGATACATTCACGATAGAACATCGGGATTTATGTGCACTGACTGCCCAAAGTTATATCCCCTGAACCCTGCTCCTACTCCTGCCCCATTTCCATCTCCCGTACCAGGGAAAAAGAAGCGTAGCAAGGCTGTTCCGGTGACCACGGAGCAAATACTCCGTGAGCGGGCCGAATCCAGGCGTCGCAACCGAGAGGCTGCGAAACTTGCTGGAACCCTCAAACGGGATGGTACCCGTATCAGAGGTCGATGGGTGTCCACGAGTAAGCTTCGTGAATACTCCAAATTTATACCCACCAAACTGTTACACAGCTACCAGAAGACAAGAAACTCAAAGCGTTGGTTCGAATTACGACGGGTCTTACGGAGTCGATAGTCAGGATATAATGAATATCCCGGACATTGGCTTCGGTTCTTTTACGCTTTTCCCCGATCAACAGTCTTATAGTCTCACTGATCCATACCTGGATTCCTACACGAACATGCTGGATTCAGGTGCTGACTGGATTCTCAAACAAGCTCAGTCTTCAGCTGCGTAAGTCCGTTGCTTGTCTGTGAGATCTGAATCTAACAATGAAATTCACCAAGTGTTGGAAAACCTTCGGTGCTAACAGCCTTCGGCTTGGTGACGCAGACAAATGCCGCAGACTTCGTTCCCTTCAACATGACCACTGCCCCAGATAACTGTGCGTAACCTTGAGAAGTCACAATTAGAAATCCTGTGATGACCGACATATTCCCATAGCGTCTGACTCCGGTTCCACATATGGTGTGACAAACCAGCAGCAGACCGATGCCTACTCGACGTGGTTAAATAGTACGTGCGCCTGTGCTGCATTGAATCTGAATGGCTCATTACCGAAATGAACTTAGCCGGAATCAGCGCCGGGTTAGGCGGCATTGTTGAGTACCAGGTTCGAGCAGCCAGCTGAGTCATAATTTGCGTACTGAGTTGCACTCGTGTCACAGTGGGGTCAAACCAATCTGACGGCTGAAACTGGCACGACGATTTCACCTGGAGTCACCGGCATCTCACAGAGTTCCCAAACTACTCAAATTTCTCCAAATAATGATACAACGGGGATCTCGCCCAATGATGGTTATAGCAAGTGCGGCCCTCCCTGCGATCAGACCTTTTGTGTCGCTTAACTTGATTTGCAGTATCGGGAATGATGGCGTCCAACAAGTCTTGCAAACAGCCACTCAACAGATTGCAGCTGACTGAAATTGGAGCATAATGTCGTGACCGGCTTTCGTCTCCGTGTTAACTCAGGAAAGATCGAGATAACTTTGTCCTTGGCGGAACCTTTTAGCCTTAAATGTGTATTCTTGGAACTTTTTTCTTGGTGATAAATGTATAGATATCTTGATTGTACTGTCCCCATGTACCTTCTATATGCAAGGAACTGAATGAAGGCTTATGATACAAGCATCACTCACCATTCAAGGATCAATATTGTCATTAACATACTGTGGGTTTGATTGGTCCGCTTTCAGGTTTTGATCACGTGGTTGGAGTCACAAGAGCGAATCAGAGAGGCGTATACTTTCAAAGCCGACACCTACTACTGCCATTCTCGCTGGTTCACCGTGACCTGGTGTAGGAGTATGAAGTTTTTTATCGACAACCTACCAGTATGTGTCGTGTCGTGCTTCTTCATGCTTTGTATATATACCCACATGCACTTCACCCAGATCATCTTTCCTTACGACCGAATTTATCCTGGTGGGTTCGCTCTACAGTTTGGCGGACTTGAGCTAATCACTCTCTTAGAACAATATGCATATATGTGTGATCTCAAGCGGACACTTGACGCTACGGTACGCTTTCGGTTACACTTTGAAATATGATCGTATCCCATTATTGGCTATTCAGGGGCACTGTGTCCTAGAAATGCCTTCTGGAACAGGGAAAACTGTCTCGCTCTTGTCCTTGATTGTGTCGTATCAGCAGGTGCATCGAGCCTTTGCATTATCACTGCGCATGGACTTATTTATTGCCCGCAGTTCCACCCGACAAAACGCAAACTTATATACTGCTCGCGTACCGTGCCGGAAATCGAAAAAGCCCTCTCCGAGTTGAAAAGACTAATGAAGTATCGAATATCATGTGCTGAAACCCCGGAACAGAGGGAAAGGGAAGAGAACTTCATTGGCCTCGGCTTGACGAGTCGGAAAAACTTGTGCATACATCCCGAGGTGCGTATAGGGCATAGGTATAGCCTATCGCGGCATCCTTTCTTTTGTGTAATGCCAGGTTTTCCATCCAGGTTTCCAAGGAGAAGAAGGGGAAAGTCGTCGACGCGCGGTGTCGTGACCTCACCAACTCTGCGGCATGCGAGAAAGGCCGTGCACACCCTGGATCAGTGGAACTTTGTGACTGGCACGAGGTAGCTATCTTTTAATCTCGAGTTAGAGGCAGAAATGGGATATCTTGGCAGAACCTAGGGAAACACGAGCCTGGAACTCTCATATCGCCTGGCATATGGACACTTGCGGACATACTCCAACACGGTCGAGACAACGGTACATGTCCCTATTTTACCGTACGACGAATGGTAGGTTTCGCGCACCTTGAAAGGTTGGTCGGTATTCACGACTATTCGACCAGATGCCCTTTGTCGACGTGATCATATACTCCTTCCATTATTTGATCGATCCTAAAGTTGCTGAGCAAGTGTCAAAAGAGCTGTCCAAGGATGCCATTGTCGTGTTCGATGAAGCGCACAACATCGGTTAGTAGGGATTTTCACGGCCATTTCTGTTAGCTGGCTCAATGTTATCGCAGATAATGTGTGTATTGAATCTCTCAGCATCGATCTCACACGACCGATGCTCGACTCGGCTACACGGAGTGTGACGAAACTCGGTGAAAAGATTGACGAGTAGGGATAGTGCTCGTCATTGTTCATAGTACTGACAAATCTTGAAAGGATTAAGAGGACAGACGCTACCAAACTTCAGGACGAGTATGCAAAGTTGGTTGAAGGTCTACAAGAAGCGACGGAGGATGCTACCCCTGAAGACGCCTTCATGGCGAACCCTGGTAATAGAGCCGAGAGCCCTCACGAATACCAATAACTAATAAGCATTCAGTTCTCCCTGACGATCTACTCAAAGAGGCGATACCTGGGAACATCAGAAAAGCCGAGCATTTCGTCGCATTTCTCAAGCGTTTTGTTGAATACCTCAAAGTTTGCATCAATTTCTATTGGCGCGCAGTCACGCTGACGACTGAGTAGACTCGCATGCGCGTCTTACATGTCGTCGCGGAAACGCCGCTTTCTTTCTTACAACATCTTAAAGATATCACTTACATTGAAAGGCGACCGTTAAGGTGAGTGGCATAGATTTGGACGATTCCCACCTCTGATTCCTCATGTTAGATTTTGTGCCGAACGGTTGCAATCTTTGATTCGTACATTGGAACTAAGTCGGCTAGACGAACATTCCGCACTACAAAAGGTTGCGTCCTTTGCGACGCTGGTCGCAACGTATGAGAAAGGTGAGTTTGCCTCCGGAGATTGTACTGCATCACCATTGAACATTTAGGCTTTTTGCTCATTCTCGAACCGTTCGAGACTGATAACGCAACTGTGCCAAACCCCGTGTTCCACTTCACGTCCGTGTTTTAGTCAGTGATCACCCCGTCTTCTGATTTTGTGACAGGTGCCTCGACCCCTCGTTGGCCATCAAGCCAGTTTTTGAGCACTTTGGCAGTGTTGTCATCACTTCTGGAACGATCTCACCGCTAGACATGTATCCTAAAATGTTGCAGTTCACACCGGTCGTTCAAGAGACATATCCAATGACGCTCACGCGCAACGCTTTCCTGCCATTGGTGAGTGGTTGACCATACCCTGGACGAGTGCCTCATAGCTCGTGTGCAGGTCATTACTCGGGGGAGCGACCAAGTCGCTATAAGCTCGCGTTTCGAGGTCCGGAATGACCCAGCCGTCGTCAGGAATTTTGGAAGTATTCTCGTCGAGTACAGTAAAATCGTGCCGGATGGCATCGTTGCCTTCTTCCCCAGCTATCTTTACATGGAGTCCATTGTGGCAGCATGGAATGACATGGTATGTTGGCCCGGCACCTGTACCTACGTCTTGATGGTACGTTTTGCAGGGGATCTTGAACGAGGTGTGGAAGAACAAGCTGATTTTCGTCGAAACGCCGGATGCGAACGAAACTAGCATAGCACTTGAAAACTATAGACGGGTAAGTCGTGTTTGAAACTGCCTTATTTAGAAAGATGTACAAGTTGATTGCAGGCGTGCGATAACGGTCGAGGCGCGGTACTATTGTCGGTTGCGCGAGGGAAGGTATCCGAAGGGATCGATTTCGATCACAACTATGGACGTGCTGTGATCATGTTTGGGTGAGTGTTTGCTATATTCAGCATGCGTAGGAGAAATTGGATGGTCTCCAGAGTTCCGTATCAATACACGGAAAGTCGAATTCTGAAAGCGCGTCTCGAATACCTTCGAGACGCGTATCGGATAAGAGAATCTGAATTCCTTGGGTTCGACGCGATGCGAAACGCTGCGCAATGTGTCGGACGCGTACTTCGCGGTAAGACGGATTGGGGACTGATGGTGTTCGCGGACAAGGTGAGAATGCAACGTAATAATACATTGGAATTTTGATTACTAAGGGCCACGGAGCGCTTTGCACGTGCAGATAAACGCGCAAAGCTGCCTCGGTGGATCAATCAATATATCACCGAGGTCGCTTCGAACCTATCTACAGACATGGCTGTGACGTTGTCCAAGTTGTTTATGCGAACGATCTCGCAGAACCCGAATGAAAACCAGACGGGGATATCTCTGTGGACGCTGGAGGACGTTGAAAAGGCACAGGCGAAACAGAGGGAACAAGCGTTGTTGCTGGAGGAGCAGCAGGCTCAGCGGGGGGCTGATGACATGGACGAGGACGAGTATGGAGACGGAGGGATAGACGACGGGATGCTGGTGGACCTGGACCTGTAGATCAAGACAGCCTGAGGAATGAAATCGGGCCAGGTTTCCACGCTTAATGATCTTACATGATGGGGGTAGGGCGTCGTTCCGAGTATGTACAAATAGAGAGAAATGAAAATGGACATGTCTGGGTGCAGATTTGAGGGGAATCACGGGGGACACTTTGAGCACTTTTCAGGGACCTGGATGCGTGAGAGATTAGGAGATGATGAGGATCTAAATTGAGCAAGGGGGACCGACGTGTCGTATGATGAGACGCTGGGGCTGGCTGAGAATCGGACATGAGGACGGTGGGGAGAAGATAAGAGCGGGGATGGGCGCACCCATAATAGCGACGGCAGGCACAGCGTTTTGGGGGCGAGTTGCAATCGGCGGGATGGGCGGGGCTGATGAAGCAGGAGCTGCTCTGGCAGTCGACAAGGGAGTCGCCGAGGAAGGCGAGATGACCGCATGCTGTGTGTCTGACAAACCTGAGCAGACGATGACACATGCTACAACGTGCGGGGTCACTGATCTGGCGATTCCTGACATGCGGAGAAATCCACTTGCCTCTCGTCGGCGGAGGTAGGAGAAAGCCACAAGCCCATCTCTTCGGCACCGCTTTTATTCAACATCACATTCCCATCTATGGATTAATCCCCACATAGAGCAGTCGGGGTTTCAACCTTGAAACCCGCTTCCGTGGCACCAAAATGTAAAAAGATCCGTAATATACTCTACTCGGGTTCCTCCACATCTCGTATTGGCTCGCCCTTGATCACCTTTCTGACCTCATCAGCAGTCAGCGTCTCGTGTTCCACCAGTGCACGCGCGAGCTGCGCACAGCGTCAGAAGCCAGCACCTTGCGATGCAGGGATTCACGTACCCGATGGAGTTCCTCTTTCTTGTCCTCCAAAAGCCTGCTCACCCGGCTCTCGCCTTGCTGGAGTAAACTAGAAAAAGACATGTGACGGTTGCGAACCTCTTCTTCGCGAATACTCACTTCAAGATTTCAGAGTCGATTCTCTCGCTCGCCTGAGGGCTGATGGGTCCGTTTTGGTCGCTGTAAAAGACTGGCCCTACTCTGCCCGAGAATCCAAAGTTCTGTGCGAGGTCTGGTCATCGGCAGCCCCACTCGTGTCAAAGCCCTTACCTTGACCATTTGCGTTGCCGTCTGAGTCGCCTTTTGGAGATCAGAAGAACATCCGCTCGTGAGACCACCTTCGCCGTAGACTGATATCGAGGAATGATCAATGGCGAGGTGGTGAGCGAGAAAACAACGCACTTAATGTCTCCGCGACACGACCACCCATACATACGTCTATCATCGCCTTGTACTCGCTTTGGGAGATGGAAAACATGTCACCTTCGGGCAACTGAGAGGTCTGTCAAGCTGGCTGAGTACCATGCACACGGCCACTCGCGAAATGGTGACGCACAACACCGAGTGCGTGACCACGAGGGACGCATGTAACCTTGTGCAGAGGCATTGCACCTTCAGTATAGAGTGCTGCCAGGGCGTGGCCACCCTGTGCAAATTAGAGCATGGTGCATCTTGATCGATCGCGAGCCAACGCACCTCGTGATAAGCTGTGAGCAATTTATTCTTCTCGTCAATGTATGCACTCTTGCGCTCAGCGCCCATGACAATGCGATCCTTGCGGGCGGTCGGATAAAGACTGACTCGTCGGCAAAATGCTCACCTTTGCCCACTCAAAGTGCGTCAGAGCAACTTCTTTACAACCTTCCTTTGCTGCCTGGATAGCAGCCAAGCTAGACGATTCGATCAGTGGCCCTTTCCGAGCGATCAAGAGCACGACGCACTTGACCATGTTTTGCAGCTCCGCACCAGAGAACCCAGGCGTGCCTCGGGCCAAGATCATGGGGTCGACAGCTAAAGAATGAGAGACGACAAGGCAAGGATAAAGGGTGACATACCGTTGCTGGCGATGACCTCTTTCATAAAGTGGCTGAGAAGTTGCAGTCTACCGCGAATGTCCGGAAGAGGGACGGCAATGTGACGATCGAAGCGACCGGGACGAGTGAGGGCACTAGGCAAGGGAAAGGTGAGGCTGTGAATCTAGACAGGGATATCAGGAGCACCAACGGATCCAGACTCTGGGGAAAGTTTGTTGCAGCAATGACGATGACGCCCTCGGTTTGCAAGAAGCCATCCATCTCGACGAGCAACTGATTGAGGGTTTGCTTCATGTAATGCTGGTCACGCTGGGAACGTTTACCGCCGACAGCATCCAATTCATCGATGAAAATGATGGCAGGTTGCTTCTTGCGAGCGGCTGCAAAGAGGTCGCGAACACGCTTTGCACCCACGCCAACAAACATTTCCTCGAACTCGGAGCCTGAGGAGAAGAAGAAAGGGACGCCTGCCTCTCCGGCAATGGCCCTAGCAAGCATGGTCTTTCCGGTGCCGGGTGGCCCTGTGAGCAGGATACCTTTTGGGAGCTTTCCACCAAGGGAAGCAAAGGCAGTCGGATCTTTGAGAAAGGTGACGACGTCTGCGAGTTCCTGAGGGAGAGTCAGAGAAGAAGATGATGGGGAGAGAGGAGGGACAGGCCTGCTTGACTTCGTCGATGCCGTGGACATCGCTGAACTTGACGGGCTTCTGCTGGAGCGGCTCAAACTCTGTGGTGCGTCCTCCGGCCTTGAGGAGGCCCGAGTTTTCCAAGAGAACGGAGAGAACGACCAGCATGACTAGGAGGATGAGGGAGGGGAAAAGCACGGAGAGAAGCACGTACAGAAACCACCTAGACCGGCCAACACGACGAAACGGACGACGCGTATGGTGAGGGAGCCTTTGGCTGGGCAAAGAGGATGGTTAACGTGTCAGGGACAGGGATTGAGCAGCTCACGTTCACTGAGGGTGACATGGATGGGGTTTCCGCTGACACCTGCGCCCTTGCTGAGGGCAGCGGCGAGGTTTGC
>Ga0307508_10002456_pt1 | contig 19542 bp, 19 predicted proteins | sample 9_EM_MG_FD_203089 | JGI IMG/M metagenome (GOLD analysis project Ga0307508, IMG submission 203089) | Populus trichocarpa ectomycorrhiza microbial communities from riparian zone in the Pacific Northwest, United States - 9_EM | ecosystem: Host-associated > Plants > Roots > Unclassified | place... | reverse complement strand
CTCCCAGCCGGGCTCGCCCCTGACCAGGACCTTTCCGCAGGGCCCTGGATCGCCGATACCAGGTTGACCGGCGCCGCCGTTTTGGAGAACGCGCGAGCGCCAACGCTTGTTGGCGGGCAAGTCCGAGAGATCTGGCCGGTGCCCTTCGCGGGTATGGATGACGTGGTATTCGGCGGCGCGAAAGCGCGCCAAGACGGCGCGGATGGGCTCGATGGTGGCGCGCGCGTTGCTCAGATCATAGCCGAGCCCGTCGATGTAGCCGCCCTTGCCGCAAAAGTCGGTCTGCATGTCGATGATGACGAGCGCGGTGTTGGCGCGCCGCAGATCGCCGTCGTAGGGCCACGGGTACGGCTGAGCGGGCACGTATTTGCTCATGATTTGGCTCCTAGTGGCGTCATCGGGCGGCTGTCAGCTCCATCGGCAGATCGGCCGATTGCTTCGTGGCAGAGCTCGAGAGCACCATGATGACCAGCGTGAGCGCATAGGGTGCGGCGTTGAACAGGTAGTAGCCGGACGTGACGCCGACGGACTGCAACGCCGGCCCGAGCGCGCTCGCGCCGCCGAACAACAGCGAGGCGTACAGGCAACGCACCGGATCCCAGCGCGCGAAGATCACCAGTGCGACGGCCATCAGGCCCTGGCCGCTGGACAACCCTTCGTTCCAACTGCCGGGATAGAACAGCGACAGAAACGAGCCGCCGATGCCGGCCAAGACGCCGCCGGCCATGGTGGCCAAGAGCCGCACCCGATTCACGTCGTAGCCCATCGCGCGCGCGGCCTCGGCGCTCTCGCCGACCGTGCGCACAATCAGGCCCCAGCGCGTGTTCTTCAGTCCCCAGCGCAGCGCCGGAGCCAGCAGCATGCCGAACAAGAGCAGCACGTTGATCTGCAGGTTCGAGCGCACCTGCGGCACGCTGCTCCAAAAACCGAGCGAAAACGCCGGCAGACGCGGCGCCGTCGGCTGAATCAGCGGCTTGCCCAAGAAGAACGACAAGCCGATGCCGAGCAACATCAACGCGATGCCGACCGCGATGTCGTTGACGCGCGGCCGGCCGCAAAGAAAGCCATGCAACGCGCCGAACAGCGCGCCGAGAGCGCCCGCCGCCAACACACCGACCCAGGCGGAACCGGTCAGGTAAGAGACGCCGTAGCCGCCCATCGCACCCATCACGAGCGTGCCTTCGAGCCCCAGATTCACGCGGCCCGATTTTTCCGTCAGACACTCGCCCAGACTGACGAACAGGAACGGCGCGCTGACGCGCAGCGCGCCACCGACGACGGCCAGCGGCACCCCCCAGGTCCCCAGCGTTCCGACGTCGGTCATGCCACGGCTCCCTTCGCGCCCGGGCTGAGCAGTCGCGAAAACCAGTCGACCTTGCCGCGGTAAGTTTCGCTGGCCAAGACGACGACGAACAAGATGCCCTGCAGCACATTCACGGTCGCATCCGGCAGGTTGAAGTTGCGCTGCAAGAGGCCACCACTGGCCGCGATGCCGCCCAGCACGATGGCCACCGGGATGATGCCGAGCGGGCTTTGCCGCGCCAAAAATGCCACTAAAATGCCAGCGTATCCGTAGCCGGCCACCAGCGAGGCGTTGGCCTTGCCGTGCACGGCGGCGACCTCGACCATGCCTGCCAAACCTGCCGCGGCCCCCGCCAGCGTGCAGACAGTGATGAGTAGCCGCGGCACACCGAGCCCGCTCAGGCGCGCGGCCCGCGGATTGCCACCGACGATGCGCGCAGAAAATCCGAACACCGAATGATCCATGAGCAGCCACGCCAGAAGGCAGGCCACGATGCCGTAGAGCAGGCCGTAGTGCACGTCGAGCCCGGGCAGGTTGCCGAGCATGTTCTGCTCGCCGATGTGTCGGGTGGACGGCTTGTTCAAACTTTGCGGATCACGCAGTGGCCCCTCGATCAGATGATTGCAAAGAGCGATGCCGATGTATGAAAGAAGCAGACTGCTGATGGTCTCGTTGACACCGCGCTTGGCTCTGAGCGCGCCGGCCGCGCCGATCCACAGGCCACCGAACAGCATGCTGGTCAGGGCCATCGCCGTCAGCACCAGGTAGGGGCCGGAACCGCCGAGCTGCGTCGCCACCGCCGCGGCAGCGACGCCGCCGACGTACAGCGCGCCTTCGCCACCGATCACGACCAAACCGAGCCGAGCCGGCAGCGCCGTGCACAGCCCGGTCAGCATCAACGGGGCGGCGCGCTGCAGGCTATTTTGCAGGGAAAACCAAGTCCCGAACGCGCCGCGGTACATTTGCTCGTAGACCTCGAGCGGACTTACCCCCGCCAAGCTCACGAAGCCGCCGAACAGCACCACCGACACCAACACCGCCGCACTCGGCACGACCAAGTTGTCTAACAAGACCCCGAGTCGACCGAGCACGGCGCGCGCGCCCGCGCTGCCCGCCTCAGGCTCGCTCACGCTGGTAGGCACGGCGGTGCTGGCAGTCATGCGCCCCTAGCTCGGCTAGATGGAGCCTTTCACGCCGGCCACCAGGTAGTGCATCTTTTCGAGCTCGATATCGGTCTGGCCTTGCGAGACCCCAGCCGCGAGGATTTCTTTGCCCGCATTGTCCTTCAGCGGACCCTTGAAGATGACGAGTGTGCCGGCGGTGAGCGCATCTTTTGCGGCGTCAGCCTTGGTCTTGGCTTCGGCCGAGACGGCGGCGCCATACGGCGACATCTTGATGAAGCCTTCTTTGAAGCCGCCGCGCACTAGGTGCTGCCACGGCTGACCGGTCTTGATCTTCTCGACGTAGTCTTTGTAGACGACGGCCCAATTCCACTCCGCGCCTGTCAGGTAACCCTTGGGAGCCAGGGCCGCTTGGTTGGCGTGGTAGCCGGTGCTATAAATGCCGCGTTTTTCGGCCGTTTCAATCACGACCTTGGGCGAATCGACGTGACAAGTCACGACGTCGGCACCTTGGTCGACCAAGCTGTTGGTGGCTTCGGCTTCTTTGACCGGCAAGGACCAGTCACCGGTGAAGATGACGCTGGTCGTGATTTTCGGATTGACTGAAAGCGCGCCCAGCGTGAAGGCGTTGATGTTGCGTAGCACCTGCGGGATGGGCTTGGCCGCCACGAAGCCGAGCTTGTTGGTCTTACTGGTGAGACCCGCCACGATGCCAGAAACGTACTGCCCTTCGTCGATGTAACCGAAGTAGCTGCCGACGTTCTTGGGCGTCTTGCCCTCGGTGTACATGCCGCCGCAGTGCAGGAAAACGACGTCGGGGTACTTCTCCGCCATCTTCAAGATGTGCGGGTCGAAGTAGCCGAATGACGTCGGGAACAGCAGCTTCGCGCCGTCGAGATTGATCATGCTCTCCATGGTCTTCTGCACGTCGACCGTCTCGGGCACCTTCTCTTCTTCGCGGATTTTCACGCCCATGGCCGCGAGGCTCTTGGCGCCCTCGGCGTGGGCTTGGTTGTAGCCGTAGTCGTCTTTGGGGCCGACGTAGATGAATCCGACCGTCAACGGGCCAGCTGATTTTGCCACCGCCGGTGCCGCTGCAGCCGCTGAGGCCGGCGCTGCGGCCGACGCATCCGGCGTGGACTTGCTGCAGGACAGCGCTGAGAGCGAGAGCGCCCCCGAGAACAGCAGAAGAGAGCGACGTGACGCGCGGAGCGGCAAGCAGATAGTCGTCATTGCCCCAGGGATATAGGGAGTCGTGCGTTTCGGGCCCTTTTCATGAATGCGTCGAAACAAACAACCTTAACGCCACACACTCGCAAAGAATTGTGAGGCGTATTTGTCTAGAGAAGTCGCGAATCTGACGTTGTCACTCCCCGGTAGTATCGATATGACAATTCGAAACGCTAGCAACACTTTGCATTAACTCGCAACGAGGGAACTTCCGCCCACCCCATTGAACTTGCGCGCCGACTACTTCCCGAAACATTCGAAGTCGGGCGCTCCAACACTGCACGAGCGTGAACATGACGAAAATTCATAGCCACATCATGAGCGGCGCCGTCGTCCTATCGGGCCTCCTTGCCTCGGAGCTGGCCAGCGCGCAGGACGCACCTGTCGCGCCCGCGCCCGCTGCGCCACCCGCCGCCGAAGCGCCAGCGCCGGCTCCCGCCCCGGCTCCGCCACCCATGGCCGATATGCCGGCTCCCGCGCCCGCACCACCGCCTGCCGGAGCGGTGCCGCCTCCCCCGCCACCTCCGCCGCCGCCCGCGGACAATCCGTTCAAGGTCACGGTCGGCGCGGGTTTCCGCAGCGCTTTGCGCATCCAAAATCCGAACAAGACCAAGGACCTGGCCGGCAACGAGCACACCAAGCTCAACGATCAGTTCTTGGACGAGCTGAACGTCGAGCTACGCACCAGCGGCAAGGTGACCGACATCGTCGGCTGGACCGCCAACTTCACGACCGACGGTCGCTCACGAGCCGAGCACGGCATCGGCGCTCCGATCGCCTTTCAGACTCAAGCGTTGGACTTCATCGGGCAACTCGATTTCATGGACGAGTTTCACGTCTGGATGGGTCGCATGCTCACGCCGTCCGATCGCTCCAACTTCAGCGGCCCCTGGTTCATGCCCACCTGGAACTACGCCGGTGGTCTGCCGACCGGTTACTTCGGGCCACGCGGCACAGAAGAAGTCGGTCGCGAAGACGGCTTCACGGTCTGGGGCGACGTCAACAAGGGTAAGTTCAAGTACTACGCGGCCCTGCTCGACTTAGACAGCGACTTCGGCGTCAAAGACGGCGGCTTTGCTGGACAGAATCCGTTGTTTTCAGCGCGTCTCGCCTACGCTTTCATCGGTAGCGAGCCGGGTTTCTATGGCAGCAGCACCTACTACGGCAGCCAAAACATCGTCGCGCTCGGCGCGGCCTTCCAATACCAGAAAAACTACAAGTGCACGGCTGGCACGTGGAATTGCGGCGCGGTCGACGGCAAGGACAACCTGACCGAGTTCAACGCCGACTTACTCGCGGAAGGCAAAATCGGCGACGCAGGCACGTTGGGTGGCGAAACGGCGTACTACCACGAGAGCGGCGACACGCGCAGCTTCAACGACTTCTTCTACATCATGCCGACTTTCACGACCGGCGAGATCTTGCCAGCGAAGGGTAAACTGAACGCGCTCTTCCGCTTCCAGATGGCAAAGACGGACTACGCTGGCGCGTCCCCGACGACGCACACGGCCTTCGAGCCGAGCTTGGCGTACCTGTTCAAGGACTACTTCGCCAAGCTGCAGCTCAGCTACACCTACGCCCAGGCCAAGCCGGACACAGGCTCCACCGTGAAATCCCAGTTCATTCAACTCGGCTTTCAGGTCCAGCAATAGCGCTTGCGCTGCGAGTCGCGCCGGACGGGATCCTCGGACGCGGCTCGCAGCGTCTTTTGCCAGCAACTGCGGATGACCCCTGCGACGCCGTTTCCGCCACGACTATGATCCCCTGCGGTGCCCCCGTTTCCGGGTTCAGGGTGCCGTAGGGGGTCGCCCTGGTTGGGCCAGGGGCGTCGCCGCTACGCGACCTCGAGCATGCCTTCGCGGATGATGAAGGCGACGATCGCCTCCACGCCCTCGGCGTTTCGGATGCTGGTGAAGACGAACGGGCGGTCGCCGCGCATTTTGCGGGCGTCGCGGTCCATAACCTCTAGTGAAGCGCCAACGTGGGGCGCCAAGTCGGTCTTGTTAATGACGAGCAGATCGCTTTTGGTGATGCCGGGGCCGCCTTTGCGCGGGATCTTGTCGCCGCCGGCGACGTCGATCACGTAGAGTGTCAGGTCGACGAGCTCGGGGCTGAAGGTTGCTGCCAAGTTGTCGCCGCCGCTCTCGACGATGATGAGCTCGAGGCTCGGGTAACGCTCGTTGAGCCGCTCGATCGCGTCGAGGTTGATGGACGCGTCTTCGCGGATGGCGGTGTGCGGACAGCCGCCGGTCTCGACACCGACGATACGCTCGATCGGCAGGGCGCCGCTACGCATCAGAAATTGCGCGTCTTCTTTGGTGTAGATGTCGTTGGTCACGACCGCCATGTCGCAGCGTGAGCGGAGCTGCTTGCACAGCGCGTCGACCAGCGCGGTCTTGCCCGAGCCGACGGGCCCGGCGATGCCGATACGAAGCGGACCTTTGCGAGTCATTCTTGGGCTCTCCTAGGATCGAAAAAGGCGGGAATACTGCGTTTCGTGTAGTGCCGACAGCAAGGCTTGCCCGGGCGCGCTCGAGCTGAGCTGGCTATCCGAACGCCCGAGCGCCGGACCGATGCCGGCTCCGGCGCGCTCGATCAGCTGCGATAGCACTTGCTGCGCGTCGCTCTGCCCGAGAGGAATCAGGCGCGTCGCTGCGCCCACTTGCGCCTCGGCCCAGGCGAAGGTGTAGGCGAGCGCCACCTCGGTGGCCGGAGCCGACCAGGCGGCGGCGGCCAGTGCAAACCCCAGCGCCAGGGTGGTGCGCCGGTCGGTCAGCCACGGCACGGCGCGCTCCACGCCCTGGCGGGACAAAAGCCGCATCAGCGCACAACCGACTTGCCGTTCTTCGGCGCGCAGCTCGGCGCTGCCGCGCGCTGCGAACAAGTAATCGTTCCAGCGCCGCGCCGACGCTTGATCGCCGTCGGCGAAAGCCTGAGTTAGCCGCGCCAAGACCGGCACGTCCAGGCTCAGCACGCAATGGCTCAACATTCCGGCAATCCACGCCGCCGCGGAGTCGCGGTCGGTTACGTCGCCCAGGGCCACGGCTTGTTCGAGCCCCTGCGAGTACGCAAAGGCGCCGATCGGCAGCGCGGCGCTCGCCAACTGAAACAGGCGGAGCTGCGCCGTTTCGGAAATGTTCTTCGCAGCGCCAACCGCCAACTGTGACGCTCCCAACTAGTGGCCGTGGCCGTGATGGTCATGCCCGTGACCGTGACCGTGCTCGTGACCGTGCTCGGCCTCGTGCGCGTGCCGGTGGCCTCCCGCATAGCCGCCCGGCTCGGGCTCGAAGGGCCTCTCCAAAACGCGCGCGTGAAGTCCCAGCTCGTGCATCAAACCGTCGAGCACGTGGTCGTGCTGGTACGACAGGCGTCCAGGCTCGATTTGCAGTGGCACATGCCGATTGCCCAGATGGTAGGCGGCGCGGGTGAGCAGATCGCGATCGGCCGTTTCGACGGTCGACAGCAGCTCCGGCCGAGCCCGCACTTCGACGATCAGCACGCCGTCGCGCGTCGCCAGCCGGTCGCCGTGCTTCAGCGACAGTCCACGTTCGAGTAAGAGACCGACTTCCACGCCGCTATCCAGCCGCGCACGCAGCCGCGCTCTCCTGCGCAGCTCGAACACGAGCGTGAGCGACTCCCGCGCGGGTCGCGCGTCGCCTGCGCCTAGCACCACTTCTAGCATCTGCATCGGTTCCTCCATCAGAACAAGAAGTAGCGTTGGGTCAGCGGCAGCTCGCGCGCGGGCTCACACACCAAAAGCTCGCCATCGGCGCGCACTTCATAGGTCTGCGCGTCGACTTCCATGTGCGGCGTGTAGTCGTTGTGAATCAAGTCGCGCTTGCGAATACCGCGCGTCTGCCGCACCGCCACCAGCCGGCGCGTGAGTCCCAGGGCCTTGCCGACTCCGCGCTCGAGCGCCGCGCCGGACACGAAGTGGACCGACGTCGCCGAGCGAGCCGCGCCGAACGCGCCGAACATCGGGCGAAAATGTACGGGCTGCGGCGTCGGAATCGAGGCGTTGGCGTCGCCCATCGGCGCCGCCACGATGAACCCGCCCTTGATGATCAGAGCCGGTTTGGCGCCGAAAAACGCCGGCTTCCACAGCACCAAGTCCGCCAGCTTGCCGACCTCGACCGAGCCAATTTCTCGGCTCATGCCGTGCGTGATCGCAGGATTGATGGTGTATTTGGCGATGTAGCGCTTGGCGCGAAAGTTGTCGTTCTGCGCCGAGTCTTCCGGCAAAGCGCCGCGCTGTTGCTTCATTTTGTGCGCGGTCTGCCAGGTGCGCGTGATGACCTCGCCGATGCGACCCATGGCTTGCGAGTCGCTCGACATCATGCTGAACGCGCCCTTGTCGTGCAAAATGTCCTCGGCTGCGATGGTCTCGCGCCGGATGCGCGACTCGGCGAACGCCACGTCTTCGGCGATGCTCGGATCGAGGTGATGACAGACCATCAGCATGTCGAGGTGCTCGTCGACCGTGTTGACGGTGTAGGGGCGCGTCGGGTTGGTCGACGAGGGCAGCACGTTCGGTGCGCCACAGGCTTTGATGATGTCCGGCGCGTGACCGCCGCCAGCGCCCTCGGTATGAAAGGTGTGGATGGTGCGACCCTTGAACGCCGCCAGCGTATCCTCCACGAAGCCGGATTCGTTGAGCGTGTCGGTGTGGATCGCGACCTGCACGTCGTAGTCTTCGGCGACGTTCAGGCAGTTGTCGATGGCGGCGGGTGTGGTGCCCCAATCTTCGTGCAGTTTCAAGCCCACGCAGCCGGCCACCACTTGCTCGACCAGAGCCTCGGGCAGGCTGGCGTTGCCTTTGCCCAGTAGCCCAAAATTCAGCGGAAACGACTCGAGCGACTGCAGCATGCGCGCGATGTTCCAGGGCCCGGGCGTGCACGTCGTGGCGCTGGTGCCGGCGGCCGGACCCGTGCCGCCGCCGACCATCGTGGTCACGCCGGACATCAACGCTTCTTCGCACTGCTGCGGGCAGATGAAATGGATGTGCGTGTCGATGCCGCCCGCCGTGACGATCGAGCCTTCGCCGGCGATGACCTCGGTGCCCGGTCCGATCACGATCTGCACGTTGGGCTGCACGTCCGGATTGCCGGCCTTGCCGATGGCGGCAATGCGCCCCGCCACGATGCCGATGTCGGCCTTCACGATGCCCCAATAGTCCAAAATGAGCGCGTTCGTGATCACGGTATCGACCGCGATGTTCGAGGCGGACTGGCCCTGCCCCATGCCGTCGCGGATCACCTTGCCGCCGCCGAACTTCACTTCCTCGCCGTAAATGGTGTGATCGCGCTCGACCTCGATCAGCAAGTCCGTGTCGCCCAGGCGCACGCGGTCGCCGCGGGTCGGGCCGTACATTTCCGCGTAGGCGCGGCGTTCGATCGTCCTCACGAGGCGTCCTCCGGCGCTTCTTCGGCAGCCTGCGGCGCGTCGAGCGCGCCCATGATCGAGCCGCGAAAACCGTAAACTTTTCGTGCACCTGCCAGCGCACACAGCTCGACGGTGCGAGTTTGCCCGGGCTCGAAGCGGACGGCGGTGCCCGCGGGAATGTTGAGCCGAAAACCGCGCGCCGCCTGGCGATCGAAGGTCAAAGCTGAGTTGGTTTCGAAGAAGTGGTAGTGCGAACCGACTTGAATGGGGCGGTCGCCGCTGTTCGCGACTTCGAGGGTGACGGTTTCGCGATCGACATTCAGCTCGATGGGCGGAGCGTCGGCCACCAGCACCTCGCCCGGAACACGGCGCCCCGAGCACGGGATCGGCTGGTGCACCGTGACGAGCTTGGTCCCATCGGGAAAGGTAGCTTCGACTTGCACCTCCGGGATCAGCTCGGCGACGCCGTCCATGACGTCAGCTTCGCCGAGCAGCTGCGTGCCTTGCGCCATCAGCTCGGCGACACTCTTGCCGTCGCGAGCACCTTCGAGAATGGCCGCGCTGATGAACGCGACCGCTTCGGGGTAGTTGAGCTTGAGCCCGCGCGCCTTGCGCCGCTCCGCGAGCAGCGCCGCCGTGAACAGCAGCAACTTATCCTTCTCACGCGGCAGCAGCTCCATGATCCTCCTGGGATTAAGGAGTGTTTGTACGTCGCCCGCGTGATCTAATTGTTGCCGGCAGGTTTCGTGGCACGCCAACGGCTCCCTGCGAGCCGCGATAAGGCGGCGCTCGTCAAAAGCGGGTTGTGCGGAACTCCGGAGCCCAGCTCGGCCGGGGACAATCGTGAGGTCATGCGCTGAGCCGCGAAGCTAGCGCAGCCCTAGTGTCCCTACTGTTTTCCGTTCTCGACTTAGGGCGATTCTTGGAGACGGGACACTAGCGTGATTCCAAAGCTGGGCTCAGGGCCACGATTTTTGACGCTTGGTATAACTCGGTTATACTCGAGGAAATGAAGACTGCAATCTCCATTCCCGATCCAATCTTTCGGCGAGCAGAGGCGGCGGCCAAGCGCCTTGGCGTTTCTCGCAGCGAGCTGTTCACCCGGGCCGCCGTGGAGTTCCTGAAAGCGCACCCGCCAGAGGACATAACCGCATCCTACGACCGAGCCTTCGCGGAGAGGGACTCTGATCGAGCGCTCAGCAAGCAGCAGGGCCGCATAGCTCGGACTGCGCTCAAGAAGGTCGAATGGCGATAAAGCGAGGCGAAATCTGGTGGGCCGACTTGGCAGAGCCGCGCGGGTCAGAACCCGGCGACCGCAGGCCCGTCTTGATCGTTCAAGACGATCATTTGACCGACAGCGCTCTCTCCACCGTCATGGTCGTGCCACTGACCACGAATCTCCGGCGAGCAGAAGCTATCGGAAACGTCGCTCTGGCGCGGCGCGATAGCGGGCTTACCAAGGAATGCGTTGCTCTCGTGTGTCAGGTCATGACCCTCGACAAGGCGTTCCTCGACGAGCTGGTGCGTCGTCTACCCGTCCGGCTGATGCGCTCCGTAGACGTCGGACTCCGCCTCGCGCTGTCGCTCGACTAGCTCAGGTCGCCCAAATCCGCGGCATGACCGCGTCGCGCCCCAAGATCGCTGGGCGCAACAGCTGCCAGGCGGCGATCAACGGCGCCCGCACGCTCTCGACATTTTGGCCCAACGCGCGCACGACCAAGAGCTCGCCCAGCGAGCTCACCGCGCAAGGCCCCAGCGCGCAGGCGCTCGTTGCTTCGCGTACGGTTTCGACCAAATTCTCGGTGACCGCGCCGTCCGCGGGGACCGCGTACAGATTGCCCACGACTGGCTGCCCGCGCAGCGCGAACGCACCGCTCAGCAGGCCTTGGCCGGAAGCCAAATCGAGTGCCTCAATCACGACCGGCGTTTCAGCGCGGAAGATCTCGAAGCGTGACACGACGTGGCCCGCGTCGAAGCTTTCGCCGCGCGCCGGCATGCCGTAACAAGCGATGTCCCAACCGATGAACGCCGCGCCAGCGGCCAGCTCGACGCGCGTCGTGAGCTCCGCCTGCGCGGCAGAAAACGCCAACGTCTCGCTCGGCAGCCACTCGAGCCGCGCCCCCACGCCGAGCTGCAATTCATTCGAGATTTCGGCGCGAGCACCCAGCGAACGATAGAGCTTCTGCGCAGCAGGCGTCGTCAGCAGCAGCTGCGCGCCCGCCCCCAAACTGACCCGCGTCTGCAACCGATCGCCGCCCACGACACCGCCCGGCGGGTGCAGCAGATAAATGTGCGGGCATCCGGGCCCTTCGGGCGTGAGCACCCGTTGAATGCGCAGCGGACCTTCGTGCGACGAGCGCGTCAGCTGCGTGCCGCGTTCGGTCTTGTCGAGCTCGAGCGAAAGGCGGCCGAGCCAGCCCGAGCCGCTCGTCACCCCAGCACGTCCGAAAACGTGTAGCGCTTGGCCGGCTTGCCCGCGAGAAAGCGCGCGGCCGCCAGGGCGCCGTGCGCGAACAGGTCGCGATTGGACGCGCGATGCGTGAGCTCGAGCCGTTCGCCTTGGCCGAACAGGAAGACGGTGTGATCACCGATCACGTCGCCGCCACGCAAACCGTAGACGGCCATTTCTTCGTCGGTGCGGGCGCCCACGTCGCCGCTGCGCCCATGAATCTCGTGCAACTCGGAGCGCGCGGCGCGAGCGGCTTCGGCCAAGCGCTTGGCGGTACCGGAGGGCGAATCCACCTTTCGCCGGTGGTGAATTTCAGTGATTTCCACGTCGAATCCCAGCCCCAGCCGCTTGACGGCTTGCTCGACCAGCTCGGCCAAAACCTGCACACCGAGGCTCATGTTGGGCGCCCACATCACCGGCACGCTCTGTGCGGCGCGATCGAAGGCTTTCTTGGCGGCGTCGTCGATGTTGGTGGTACCACTCACGACCGCGACTTTTTGACGAGCGGCCACCGCCAGCAGCGGCGCCACCGCCGATGCCGTCGAAAAGTCGATCACCACGTCGGCCCCCAGCAAGCCCGAAGCAATGTCGGGCGTGGTCACGACACCGATTTGCCCGATGCCGGCCAGCTCACCGATGTCTTTGCCCGAGCCAGGATCGCCGTCGGCGCAAATGCCGCCCACGATTTGGACGTCGGCTGCGGCATGCGCCAGCCGCGCGACGGCAAGACCCATGCGTCCGGTCGCGCCAAAGATTGCGAGCTTCACGTGGCCTCGTAGGTTTTGATCAGCTGCGCCAGGTGGTCTTTGCACTCCTGGCTGGCTTCGACGATCGGCAAGCGCACGCTCGGCTGCATCATACCTTTGATGGCCAACGCGGCCTTGATCGGCGCCGGGCTTGGCTCGCTGAACAGCGCCCGATGCAGTGGGTAGAGCCGGGAATTCTTGCGCTCGGCGTCGACCCATTTGCCCGCCAAGGCATCCGCCACGACCTCGCCCACCTGACGCGGGAAGAGGTTGCTGGTCACGCTGATCACGCCCTTGGCGCCCACCGCCAGCATCGGCAGTGTCAACGGATCGTCTCCGGAAAGGTCGACCAAGCGTCCGCGCGCCTTGCTCACCAGCTCTTGCACGAAGAAGACATTGCCTGAGGCGTCTTTGAGGCCGACCACGTTCGGGCAGGTGTCTGCGATGCGCAGCAGCGTATCGACCGCGAGCTCGACGATGGAGCGCCCCGGAACGTTGTAGACCACCACCGGCCCCGAAACGGCTTTCGCGATCTCGGTAACGTGACGAAACAGACCTTCTTGCGACGGCTTGTTGTAGTAGGGCGTCACGATCATCACGCCGTCGGCGCCTGCTTCGAACGCCGCCTTCGACGTCTCGATGCTCTTTTTGGTGTTGTTCGAGCCGGTGCCGACCAAGACCGGCACGCGACCCTTGACGAAGCGCACGGTGCGAGCGACCAAATCACGCTGCTCGGCGTCGCTCAGTGTGGGAGATTCGCCGGTCGTGCCACAGGGAACGAGCCCGCTCACGCCGCCGTCGATCTGTTGAGCGAGCAGCTTCTCGTACGCGTCGAAATCGATGCTCGAACTATCGGCAGAAAACGGGGTCACGAGCGCCGTGAAGACACCCTGAAGCAGAAGCGACATGGCGGACATTTGTCGCGTCAGCGCACCGAATGCAAGGACACCCGCCAGCGCCAGAAAAAACCTGGCTCGAAACTGGGAGCGGGCTCGGGGCCCCCGCGACTCGAGACCGCCCCCGAACGCGCGACAAAACCGGCGCGCCAGCCGCTCTTGACCGCTGTTCGTCCCTCGGTACTATCGGAAGCCGCTCTCCCCATGGCGTCCATTTTCCCCGGTAGACGGACCGCCATCTCGATTCCGTCGGAAAGGCCGTCGGCTTCGGGCCCGCCGTGCCTCGTCATCATCTCGGGTGGCGACATGGGCCGACGCTTCGAGCTGGGCAACCAAGAGCTGTCGATCGGGCGCGCCGACACCTGCACCATTTGCGTGAACACCGACCAGGTGAGCCGCAAGCACTGCACCGTGCAGGGCGTGCTCGGCAAGTATTACGTCGTCGACAATCGCTCGACCAACGGCACCTTCGTCAACGAGCAGAAGGTGGAGCGCGCCAAGCTGCTGGACGGCGACCAGATCCGCGTCGGCAAGACGGTGCTCAAATACACCGAGAGCCACGTCGAGCAACGCTACTTCGAGCACGTCTTCAACCTGGCCAGCATGGACGCCTTGACCGGCTGCTTCAACAAGCGCTACTTCGACGAGACCTTCGGCAAAGAAGCGCAGCGCGCGCAGCAAAACAGCACGCCGCTGTCGATGGTGCTGTTCGACATCGACCATTTCAAGCAGGTCAACGACAGCCACGGCCACCCGGCGGGCGACGCGGTGCTCAAAAACGTGGCTAGCGCGGTCTCGGCGCAGCTGCGCGAAGGCGACGCGCTGTTTCGTGTCGGCGGCGAAGAGTTCGCGCTGGTGCTGGCCGCCACGCCGCGCGACCTGGCCATGCAAGCGGCCGAGGCCGCGCGCAGCCTGGTCGCAAACCTCGTCACCGATTTCATGAGCACGCGCATCCGCGTCACGCTCAGCCTCGGCGTGGCAGAGCTCGGCCCGAGCGAAGCGCCCGCCGCACTCTACCAACGTGCCGACGAGCGACTCTACGCCGCCAAACGCGGCGGGCGAAATCGCGTCGTGGCTTAGGGCCCGCGCAAGGCTAAGTCGATCGCTCTCGCGGCCGATGCATCCCGGCTCTAAGGATTCGTCACATCTGGGTCCGCGCCCCGCGATCTTGGGCTTTGGCTTCGTTGGCTGCCCGCGAGACGTTCAGCGCCGCGCGCGAGGCGCTCGGCTTGCCCATCGAGTACCGAGTGCTGTGCAGGCCAGCGCGCTGCCTGACGCGCTGGGCGACGAACAGGTCGACGTCGTCGTGATGGCCGGGGTGCTGTACCACGTGTTCGATCCGCTCGCGGTGCTCGAGGCCTGCCGGCGCGCGCTGAAACGCGAGGGCTGGTTGATCGTCGAGACCAGCTACCTGTTCGACGAGGGCGCGGCGCGCATGGCCTTCAGTCCTGCAGACGAGGGCGCGCGCGGCATCGACCGCGCCAACGTATTTTGGCGCCCGAGCCGGCGCGCGCTCGCGGGCATGCTGCAGCTGGTGGGCTTCGAGGTAGTCACCTCAATCGCGGTCGACGGACGCTTGACCATGCTGGGTCGAGCGCGCCGCCCGAGCGACATCCGAGACCGCTCGCCTCGCATGAAGACCTTTCACGAGCGCTACATGCGCTACGCCAACTACAAGGAGCGCATCGATCTCGACTCGCTCGCGAGCGCCGACGGGCCAGTCTCGGCCGTCACCTTCAGCGGGCAAGGCGGGGCTCGGCGCCTGTACCCGGCGCTGCACCGGCCCCAAGTACCCCTCCAGCCCGCTTGGCAACCTCGGCGCGAGCTAGATCGCTACGCCAAGGTAGCGAGAAGCGCCTGGTTCCAGGCCCAGAGCGCGCTGGGCGAAGGGCGCGCGGCGCTGCGCCTGATCGGGCGCGGGCGCGACGGCTGAGGTTTTCGGGCCTCCAGGAATGCCGTCGTAACTTGGGAATTGGGGGCCAACGCGGAATTTGATTGCGGACCTGACGCCGCGACTCCACGAGCAGCTTCGACTTTCCATGAGCCACGCCTCCCCGCCCCGTGACCAGCTGCTCCGCTACTCGGCTGACTGGCTTCCCGTGGGCGTGGTGCTGGTCGCGTTTCTGCTGCACGCAGCCATCTACCTTTGGGCGCCGCCGTGGCTGGCGCTGTGCGCCATGCTGCCGCTGTTTGCCCTGAGCACGATCGTGGCGGCGTTCAACCATCACCACCAGCACATCAACGCGTTCCACTCTCGCGTCCTGAATCGGCTCTACGATCTCGTGCTCGCGGTGCAGACGGGAGTCGGTCCCTACACCTGGGTCTTGCACCACAACTTGGGGCACCACCAAAACTACTTGAACCAGCCGCCGTGCGCGACACCGGACGAGTCACACTGGACACGCCCTGACGGTAGCCAGATGGGTCGCCTCGAATACACGCTGCACACCTTCCTGCATCACCAGGTCGACGTGTACCGCATCGGGCGCAAGTACCCGCACATCTTCAGTCGCTACCTGCTGATGAAGATTCCCTGCTACGCGTTCGTGGCCGCTGGCTTCTACCTGAATCCGCTCAACTACTTGCTGGTGTTCTTCATCCCCAGCGCGCTGGCGCTCGTGCATACCTGCTACGCAACTTACGAGCACCACGCGGGATTTGCCGCCGACGAGCACGCCAAAGCCAGCGTGAATCGCGAGCATGCCCTGTTCAACTTGCTGACCTGTAACCTGGGCCTGCACACCGCGCATCACATGCAGCCCGGTTTGCACTGGTCAGAGCTACCCGGGCTGCACGCAACCATCCGCGAAGACATCCCCGCGCGGCAGCTGCTGCAAGATTTTTGGTGAGCGCCGCTCAGCGCGGCGGGCGCGCGATGCAGCAACCGAGCGAGCAGTAGGTGGTGAAACCGCAATCCGCCAGGCCGGTGCCGCAAACTTGCTCGCCGTTGTCGCAGGTGTAGGCAGGTCCGCCGCTGGTGCCGGTACCGCCGGTGCCGCTGCCGCTGGTGCCGCCCGTGCCGCTGCCGCTGGTGCCGCCCGTGCCGGTCGGAGGGGTGCAATCAGCTGGCAGATCGGCGACGGTCTTGCCGGGGCAGAGCTCGCAGTGGCCGCAGGTGTTGCCGCAGGTGGTCGCCTTCTGGCACTTGGTGCAAGCCGCGGGGTCGTCGATCTTGGCGATCGAGCAGGTGTTGGTCGTCTCGATGTCGGTCGTGGTGCCGTCGGGCAGCTGAACGGTGCAGCAGCCGAAGCAGTCGCAGCCGTTGGGCACGAGCGGCGCGCAGAATTTGATGCAGGCGTCGGTGAGCTTGCAGCTCTTGTCGGTGAGCGGCAGCTCGCCGGTCAGGCAAGCTGTGGCGTAGCGACAGCCGTCGTCACCCGCGCCCGAGTTGCCGTCGAAGAAGCAGTCTTGCCACTTTGGATCGCGATTGTCGCCCGGGATGCCGGTAGCGAACGTGCCTTCGTCGTTGTCGCAGGGGCCGGTGCATTCCGGATCGAGACCGTCGATCAAGCCGTCGCCGTCGTTGTCGATGCCGTCGGAGCATTGGGTGTTGCCGTTGCATCCGTAGGCGCCGCCGCCGGTGCCGTTCAGGCTGCCGCCGCCGTTCAGGCTGCCGCCGCCGTTCAGGCTGCCGCCGATGCCGTTGCCGGCGCCGCCAGGAGTCGCGCCAACGTCACCGGCAAAGCCAAGGCCATCGCCGCCGAGGTTGCCGTTGCCGACGCCCGCTGCGGCGGCGCTACCGCCGGAGCTGGACGCCCCGCCACCGGTAAGGTCGCCGCTGCTGCTGGAGCCGCAGGCCCACACGAACGACAAGGGGAGTACTAAACCGAGGCAAGCTTTGGACAATTTCATGCGGATCTCCTGCCGAAACCTGTTGGTGGGCCCCGGCAGGAGATTTTATGAACGCCTCAGTTCCAGTTGCAGCCAGCGTGCAAATCGCAGGTGGCTTGATCGAACGTGGCGCAGAGCGTCGGCGTGCCGGCGCAGGGCTTGTAGACGCAGCCGTCGTTACAGTCGATGCCGTTCGCGGTCACGCGGCTCTCGCAGGTGTCCGGAGTGCCGATGCAGGTGCCGCCGGGGTGCGAACAGCCAAGCGCCTGCGAGCAGGAGGCGTTGGCCAGGTAGGTGCTGCAGGGGTCGGGGGTGCCGGTGCATTTGGTGGCCGCCGCTGAGCAACCTGCCTCGGTAGCGCACTGAATGTCGGTGAGTGTGCTGCACGCGGGAGGCGTGCCCTTGCAGCTGGGCACCGCACCGGACGCGCCGCCTGCGCCGCCGCCGCCGGCGCCTGCACCGCCCATGTCAGCGCCACCAGCGCCACCGGCGTTGTCGACGCCGCCGATGGAGGTGTCGCCACCTAAGCCACCGACGCCGGCGGCACCGGCGTCTGCCATGCCACCAGTCGTCATCATGGGCTGGCCGCCCATGCCCATGCCACCCATCGCCGACGTGCCAGCCGTCGAGTTGGTGCCAGCCGTCGAGTTGGTGCCAGCGGTCGAGTTGGTGCCGGCGGTCGAGTTGGTGCCGGCGGTCGAATTGGTGTCGCCCATACCTCCGGCGTGTGAATCACCCGCGGTGCCGCCGCTGCCGGATGCGCCGCCCGTCGAACCGTCGTCGCTCGAGCCGCAGGCCCAAACGCAAAGTCCAAGAACCACAGAAATCGTTGCGTATTTAAAGGTAGCCCTCATGCTGCGATCGGTGGCGCACAAGGCGAGACTTTATGATGCGGCGCCGGAATTTTTCACGGCGTGCGCTGTCTCGCTCACTTAACCGGCGGGCGCAGGTTCGGGCAACCGTACGTCACGTTGATGTACTCGGCGCCTTGCGTCTCGAGCTTTTGACAAGTCTTGCCCGTGATCTCGATCACTGGCGGCGAGACTTTCGGATCCGGAATTGTCCAACCATCGGGGTCGTCGCGAGTGAGCGCGACGCCATCGACGACGACATACAATTTGTTGAGGTCGGGCGGGGCCGACGCCAGGTCAAGCTCGCACGACTTGATGAGGCCGGTGGTGATGTGCTCGAGGGTCGTGCTGAGCCCGGTGACGCCGCTCTGGGCGCTGACGGCAAAGTAGGACGGCGGCGCGTCGGGGTTGTCGACCCCGCTCTGGGCAGCCAAAGCGTCGAGGGTGTTGGTGTACGCCTCGGTACCCGGAATGCCGACCACGATGGTCTTGATGCCGGCCTTGGACAAGTTGGTGACAGCAGCCACGCTGGCGTCCTCATCGAGGCAGTTGGTCGGACCCAGCTTGTCGATTTTGGCGTCGCAGCAGTTGAGGTTGGCCGGACACTTGCCGTCGAGGTTGACGGTGCAAGTGGCCGCTGCGCAGGTCAGCGCCGCGTCGCAGTTGGGGCCGCCGTCAGTAGCCAAAAGCACGTATTTGTCACCCTGCAAGGCCCTGCCGGCGCCGGTCGTGTAGTAGGCGAGCGCGCGCGTGAGAGCAGCGGCGGTCGGCGTTTGTCCTTCGGGAGGATTGGCGTCGAGCGCTGCCAGGATCAGCGGGGCGGACTTCGTCCCGGCTTGCACCGGCACCGGCACGCTGGCACCCGTCGGCATCTCACAACTGTTCGAGAGCGCTTGCCCGTTCTTGCCCGAGAATGGGAACAGATCGAGCCCGAACGAGATCTTGGTCTTGGTTTGAGTCAGGGTGGCGTCCAGCGCGCCGCGGAGGGCGGTCCACTTGTCGGAAGCAAAGCCAGTCGGCTTGTCGCTCATGCTCAAGGACCTGTCGACGACCAAGAGCACGTTGACGAGCGGAGGATCTGCTGCGAACGAAGTGAAGCCGCAGCCGGCCCCGCCCGCGCCGCCATCGGCGTTCAGGTTCACGCCGGCCGTGCCCTGCCCGCCCAGCGCCAAGTTGAGGCCGGAATCGCCGCCCGAATCGTTGTTGCCGGCGCCGGTGCCCGTGCCCGAGTGAGCGCCCGTGCCGGTGTCGGTCCCGCCAGCGCCGACGAACGAGGTGGGCTTGTCGCCGCCACCACAAGCCGCGGCAATCGCGCCGACCACGCCCAGCAGGCCGACGTTTACCGCCCATCTCGAGCTGTTTTTCATGCGCTTCATTTCAATCAACCCCCGTAACGGCAGATTCCGAGCGTACACGGCACCGCGTTGCAGCAGTCGCCGCTGCCGTTGCAGATTTGGCCGTACTCGGAGCAACTCGTAACCGTGCCGCCGCTGCCGCCCGCGCCAGCGGTCCCGCCATTGGTGGTGCCGCCTGCGCCGCTGCTGCCGCTCGTACCGGCGCTGCCGCTCGAGCCACCACTGCCGGTTCCGCCGGTGCCACCACCGCCGGTGCCACCACCGCAGGTGCCCACGGTCGAGCCGGGTGGGCGCAAGCAGACGGCGCCCGGACAGCAGTCACCGTTGATGGTGCAAGACGCGCCAGATTTTTCGCAGGCGGACGCGCCGCAGCGCAGC
>Ga0307508_10002455_pt1 | contig 19546 bp, 18 predicted proteins | sample 9_EM_MG_FD_203089 | JGI IMG/M metagenome (GOLD analysis project Ga0307508, IMG submission 203089) | Populus trichocarpa ectomycorrhiza microbial communities from riparian zone in the Pacific Northwest, United States - 9_EM | ecosystem: Host-associated > Plants > Roots > Unclassified | place... | reverse complement strand
GTTCCTGGAGTACAAGACGGCGGACGCGGCGTACATCGCGTTCATCGCCTTCTACGCCCTCTGCGTGGTCGTGACCTGGGCGGTCTACCTGCGCCCGTCGGCGAACCGGCTCACCGGGGTCTGAGGGGGTCGTGCGCGGTTTAGCCGGCGGGGTGGTAGTGCCGCCGGCTAAACCGGTTGAGCAGTCGTCGGAGGGGCACACCGGCGGCGACAGGAGCTAACCTGCCGTCATGCCAGCCGGATATGACGGCGACGAGGTGGCCACCGCATTGGCGGCCCAGCTGTTGACCGTGACCTTCGCCGACCAGCCCGCCGACGCGGTGACGGCCCTGTTGATCGACCGGGTCGCCGACTGGGCCGAGCAGCAGGGCTGGCGGGTCTACCGGCGGGCGGCGAGCGTGGTGCGGCTGCCGCCGCCGATGGACCACCAGCATTCCGTCCTCGACGTGGCGGTGGCCCGGCCCGCCGGGCTGCCGCTCGCGATCGAGGTCGACCACGGCAGCCGGAAACGAACCGTCGACAAGCTGATCGCCGAAGCCGCGGCGGGCCGCATCCCGATCCTGGTCCGGTGGGGCGGTCGCAAGGCCGCCGCGCCGGCCGCTCCGGTACGGCTGATCGCAATCGACGTCGACCAGCACGCCGGCGGCCGGTTCAGCCGCACGGCGTTGCGCCCGCCCGCGCACAGTGCGCCGGGTCCTTCGGACGGCGTGGAGAATCTTCCGCTTCCGCTGGACTTCTGACGTTATTGGAAGCGGGTCGGGTCGCCGGCGCCGAGTCGCAGGATCTCCGGCTCGCCGCTGGAGAAGTCGATGACCGTGGTCGGCACCGTGCCGCACTCACCCGAGTCGACCACCGCGTCGATCGCGTGGTCCAGGCGTTCCTTGATCTCCCAGCCCTGGGTCATCGGCTCGTCGTCGCCGGGCAGGGTCAGCGTGGTGGACAGCAGCGGCTCACCGAGTTCGGCGAGGATCGCCTGCGCCACGGGATGGTCGGGAATGCGTACGCCGACGGTCTTCTTCTTCGGGTGCAGCAGCCGCCGTGGCACCTCCTTGGTGGCCGGCAGAATGAACGTGTACTGGCCCGGCGTGGTCGCCTTGAGCAGGCGAAACGTGGCGTTGTTCAGCTGCACGAACTGGCCGAGCTGCTGGAAGTCCCGGCACAGGATGGTGAACGGATGCCCCGGCTCCAGCCGGCGGATCTCCCGGATCCGGTCCAGCCCGTCCTTGTTGCCCAGCTGGCACCCCAGGGCGAAACACGAATCGGTCGGGTACGCGATCAGCCCACCCGCCCGCACGATCCCGGCCACCTGGGCGATCGCCCGGGGCTGAGGGTTGTCGGGGTGCACGTCGAAGTACTTGGCCATGCGCGGCAGCCTAGGAGCAGGCGCGACCGGGACCGCGCGGGGCTCGCCGTACCCGTGATCCCGGCTGGGATTTCCACCCGGCTGTCTGTTGTGCGCGTTCGGCGGCATGTCCGGACGCCAACTTCGTGCGATAGCTTGCCCGAGTGATGGATGCCGTTCCCCCCTCGGTCGTGGCCGCCGCCGTCGGAGTCGACACCGTCGTCACCGGATGCACGATCGAGCCGATCGGCGGCAGCAGCGGGGCCGCCACGGAGTCCGTGCAGCGGCTGAGGTTCCAGGCCGGCGAGCAGGCCTTCACGGTGATCAAGAAGTCGTTCCGGTCCGGCGGCACCGAGCAGGATCCACGGCACTGGGCGTACTGGCGGCGGGAGCTCCTCGCGTACGAAAGCGGTCTGTTGCCGCGCGGCCCGGGCCTGAAGGCGCCGCGCCTGCTCGGCACCGACGGCGCCGCGATCTATCTCGAACCGGCGACCGGCCCGGCCGAGCGCCCCGAACTGGCCGCCGAACGCCTCGCCGCCTGGCAGGCGACCACCGACCCACCGGACGCCGACTGGCTGGCCGGCCACCAGCTGGCCCAGCGGATCGCCGCCAAGGACCTCGACTGGGCGGCGGTCGACGCGGACCCGGCCCTGCCGGAGATCTGGTCCCGCCGCCACGACCTGCTGGAAGTGCTCGGCGCGGTGCCGAACGTGCTGAGCCACGGCGACTTCCACCCGGGCCACCTGATCGGCGCCGGCCCGGACACCGTGGTGCTGGACTGGGGCACGTTCGGCGTCGCACCGGTCGGCGCGGACCTGGCCCACCTGGCCCTCGGCACGGTCCGGGACCAGCTGCCGTTCTATCTGAAGGGCTCGCTCGGCCGCTTCGCCATCGGCGACGTCCTGGTCGGATACCGGGTGACGCTGGCGCTGACCGGGGTGAGCCGGATCCACTGGATGCTGTCGGCGGGCACCCGGCCGCCGGCCAAGTACGTCCACTTCGTCAAGGTCCAGGCGGCCGCCATCCCCTGGTAACGGCAGTCACGACTCGCGCCGTACGGTGCCCGCATGTGGATCGTGGAATTGAGCTTCACCGAGACGACCGAGCGGTTGGCCGCCCGCCCCGGACATCGGGCTTCGCTGACCGAACTGCACCGGCAGGGCCTGGTGCGGATGGCCGGTCCCTGGGCCGACGACTCCGGCGCCCTGATCGTGTTCGACGTGCCGGACCGGGCCACCCTCGAGAAGATCCTCGCGGCCGATCCTTACTTCACGACGCCGGGCGTCACCGTGATCGCGACGCGGGAATGGCGCCCGTTTCTCACCGCCGGGGTGGGCGCAGCCTGACTTACCTCCCCGGCGATGTCGTAGGGTCGCCGGCATGGCTGACGCTGTCGTGGTTCCCGGCGGCCGGTTCGGGCCGGCGGCGGGGCTGCTCATGTACGCCGGCGCTGTGCCCGAGCGGCGCGGGGCGACGGTGCACCGGCTTTCATGGTCGCGGGAACCGCCGGAGATGTTCGACCCGCGGGTCGAGGGCTGGGTGTGTGCCGAGGCCGCCGGGGCGCTCGACGAGGCCGGCGGCAGCCCGCTGCTGATCGCGAAGTCGCTCGGCACGAACGCCGCCGCGCTCGCCGCCGAGCGCTCCCTCCCGGCGGTGTGGCTCACCCCCCTGCTCACCGTGTCGTGGGTGGCTGCCGCGCTGGACCGGGCGACCGCGCCGTTCCTGCTGGTCGGCGGGACCGCCGACGCGTACTGGGATGGCGCGCTGGCCCGCCGCCTGTCGCCGCATGTACTGGAGGTCGAGGGCGCCGACCATGGCATGTACGTCCCTGGCCCGCTCACCGACTCGATCGCGGTGCTCGGCGGCGTGGTCGTCGCCGTGGCGGCGTTCCTCGACGCGATCGACTGGCCGGGCTGAGCCGCTAAGGCTGCATTTCGTACGCGCCGGCGAGCGCCTCGACCTGCGCCCAGACGCTCGCGGTGCGGGCGGCGTCGGGGACCGGCCGGCGTAGCTGCGCCACGGCCCAGGCCGCCTGGGCCTCGGTGGTCGCCGCCTTGCTGTACAGCTCCGTCGCGTACGCGGAGAAGTCCCGGACGAACACCGCGAAGATCTCGTCCAGCAGGTGGCTGTCCAGGGCGGTCAGCTCGGCCTGCTCCAGGATCAGGTGGCCGTAGACGATCAGCGCGAAGAGCTGGCCGAGGGTGAGCACGAAGTCCAGATCGCGCTGCTGATCCGCGTCGGGGGCGTGGTCGCGCAGCAGTGTGCAGAGCCCGTCGGTCTGTTCCCGGAACACCACGACGTTCGGGACCGCCGCGTGTTTGTCGAACGCGCCACGCCAGTCGTGGAACCGGATCGCCCCGAGGCCGCTGGCCGGGCCCTGCCGGAAGAGGAACTCGTCGTCGGCGGGGTCCTGGCGGGTCGGCACGGGCGCGAAGTCGGCGGGGCGGAACAGGTAGTTCGGCATGAACTTCAGGATCAGCGCCAGGTTGACGTGCACGGTGCCCTCGAGCTTCGGCAGGCCGCGGATGTCCTTGGCGGCCTTGTCGAAGTAGGTGTCCGCCTCGAAGCCCTTCGCGGCGATCACGTCCCACAACAGGTCGATCACCCGTTCGCCCTCGGTGGTGACCTTCATCTTGGTCATCGGGTTGAACAGCAGGTAACGCCGGTCCTCGGGGCCGGCCGACCGGAAATAGTCGGTGGCGCGGTCGCTGAACAACTTCATGGCGATCAGCCGGGCGTACGCGTCGGTGAGCTCGCGCCGCACGTGCCGGAATTCGGTGACCGGCTTGCCGTAGAGCACCCGCCGGTGCGCGTGCGTGACCGCCTCGTACATCGCGTGCTCGCAGATGCCGATGGAGGCGGTGCACAGGTTGAACTTGCCGACGTTCACCGTGTTCAGCGCGGCGTCGAACGCGGCCCGGCCGGTGTGCAGCACGTCCTCGGCGCGCACCGGATAGTCGTCGAGCCGGAACTCGCTGACGTACATCTGGCCGCTCACCACGTTCTTGATCAGGTGGTACGCGGGGTGGCGACTGTCCGCGGCGAAGAACACGTAGCCGTCCTGCCCCGAGACGTCGGCGCGCCGCCCGAAGACGGACACCAGGCCGGCCACGTTGCCGTTGCCGATGTAGTACTTGCCGCCGTTCGCCCGGAATCCGCCCGCGCCGTCCGGGGTGAGGATCAGGTCGGTGGAGTAGATGTCGGCGCCGTGGCCGCGCTCGGACAGGCCGAACGCCATCACGTGGCCGTCGGCGAGCAACTGGGCGGCGTGTGCCCGGACAACCGGGTTCCCGCTCTGCCACACCGGGCCGAGACCCAGGACGGTCACCTGCCACGTGTACCAGTAGCCGAGGCCGTAGAAGCCGAGCAGCTCGCTGAGCGCGGCGTTGCGCGCGGTGTCCCAGCGCTTGACCGGATCCCCGGCGCCGTCGGCGGCCGGCGTCAGGAACGCCGCGAACAGGCCCTCCTTCGCGGCGAAGTCCAGGAAGTCGGCGTACCAGATCCGCTCGTTGTAGCTGTCGACCAGCGCTTTCTTGCCGCGGTTCTCGAAGAAATCGACGGTCGCGCGCAGCAGCCTGCGCGTCTCGTCGTCGAGGTGCGCCGGGTCGTAGGTGCGCGGGTTCAACAACAACGGAATTCCTTCCTGGGCGGGAGTCAGCCGAGCAGGGCCGTGAAGCGTGCGGTGTCGATGTTGCCGCCGGAGATGATGACCCCGATCCGCGGTGGCGTCCGGTCCAGCTTGCCAGCCAGCAACGCGGCCAGACCGGTTGCCCCGCTCGGCTCCAGCACCAGCTTCAGGCGGTCGAAGGCGAACCGCAGCGCCGTGCGGATCTCGTCGTCGGTCACCAGCACGATGTCGTCCACCAGGCGCTGGTTGACCGAGAAGGTCAGCTCGCCGGGGATGGACGCGGCCTGGCCGTCCGCGATCGTGCGGGGCACCGCGATCGACACCCGCTCGCCCGCCTCGAGGGAGCGCTTCGTGTCGTCGCCCGCCGCGGGCTCGACGCCGATCATCCGGATGCCCGGCTGCAGGCCCTTGGCCGCCGTCGCGCTGCCCGCCATCAGGCCGCCGCCGCCCACCGGCACCAGCAGCGCGTCCAGCGGGCCGGCCTCCTCGAGCAACTCGAGCGCCGCCGTGCCCTGCCCGGCCATCACGTGCGGGTGCTCGTACGGCGGGATCAGCGCCAGCCCGCGCTCGGCCGCCAGCGCCGCCCCGATCGCCTCGCGGTCGCCGGTGTACCGGTCGTAGGTGATGATCTCGGCGCCGTAGCCCGCCACGGCGGCGAGCTTGGACTTCGGGGTGTCCTCGGGCATCACGATCACCGCGGTGCTGCCCAGCTCGCGGGCGGCCAGGGCGACCGCCTGCGCGTGGTTGCCCGACGAGTACGCCGCGATGCCCTTCGCCAGTTGCGCCGGGGACAGCCGGGAGACCGCGTTGTACGCCCCGCGGAACTTGAACGCCCCGACCCGTTGCAGGTTTTCACATTTCAGCAGCACGGTCGCGCCCACCAGAGCGTCGAGGGTGCGGGAGCTGACCACGGGCGTACGGTGCGCGACGCCCTTGAGCTGGTCGGCGGCGGAGCGGACGTCGTCCAGGGTTACCGGCGGGGTGCTCGTCATGTCCTCATGTCTACCGGATGCCCGCCGTGGCGTTGGTTCAGCGGCGGAAGATCGTGATCGAGTGGCCTACCGTGTCGATCGGCCGGCTGCCCACGAGCAGCGCCTTGAGCTCCTTTCGGGGCCGGTCGATCCGGCTGTCCGACACCACCAGCAGCCCCGAGACCGTCTCCGGCGGGACCTTCAACGGATCCGAATACTTGATCCCGTACGCCGAGGGATAGCCGCCGCCCTTGTAGACCAGCCAGACGTGCTCGCCCGGATAGCGCTCCCGCAGCCGGTCGGCGAGGCGGCCCAGGTCCTGGCCCCAGTCCACGTTCGCGTCGTGCAGCCGCAGGTAGGTCTTGTCCGGCCCGCCGAAGGCCTCGTTGGAGTAGGGCAGGTAGTAGGGGAACGTGCGCAGCGAACTGACCGCCACGAACAGCACGAGCGCCGCCGCCGTGGCCGGCACCCACCGCCAGCGGAGGGTGACCACGGTGGCGGCCGCGACGGCGAGCAGCATCGGCAGGATCACGACATAGCGGGTGCCGTAGTCGCGCGACCCGGTCATCGCCGTGATCAGCAGCACCGCGGCGGGCACCAGGACGTACGGGGCCGCGGCGCGCACGCGAGGGGCGAACAGCAGCGCCAGGCCACCGGCGGCCCAGAGGGCGAGCATCCCGAGCGGCATCTTCACCAGCAGCGCCGCGGGCAGGTAGTACCAGCGGGAGCCCCAGTACGCGTGGCCGAACAGGAAGCCGCCGAAGACTTTGTTCTCGAGCTGGAACTGGATCCGCATGCCGTCCAGGTACGCCTGCGGGAACGGCATGAAGTGCAGCAGGAAGCCCTTCTTGCCGCCGATCTGCGGCAGGTTGGCGGGCGCGACCCAGCGCAGGTGCGGGTCGACGGCGAGGTAGCTGGCCCAGACCACGGCCACAGCGAGCGCGCCCACGCCGACCGCGGCGGCGACCCCGACGGCCAGCCGGCGCCACGTGCGGCCGGCCCGCCAGTCGGATCCGGGCCGCCAGACGGACAAGACCGCGAGACCCAGCAGCACCGGGACGGCCGGCAGGGTGCTCATCCGGGTGGCCAGGGCGGCGCCCAGGGCCAGCCCGGCCAGCGGTAGGTAGAGCCACGGCCGGCGCCGCGCGCGCCAGAGCAGCCAGACGGAGGTCAAGACGAAGCCGGCCGCCGGCACGTCCAGGGTGGCCAGCGAGCCGTGCGCGATGAGGTCGGGGGAGAAGGTGTACAGCGCGAGCGCGATCAGCGCGGCGCGCGGCCCGACCAGGTCCCGGGCGAACGCGAACACCACCAGAGCGAACAGCAGCGTGAGCACGATCATCGGCAGCCGGGCGGCGAGCATGATCCGGTCCGGGTCGTTGCCCGCGCGGTAGAGCACCTGGGCGCCGAGGGTGGTCTGCGAGCGCGGCATCGTCTGGGGCAGCCTCGGGTGCACGAAGGCCAGCCCGATCTCGATGATCTGCTTGCCGAGCGGCGGGTGCTCCGGGTTGTACTCGAAGCTGTGCCGCTGCAGGTAGACGGCGGCCGAGCCGACGTACACGGGCTCGTCGATGGTCGGGGTCTGCTGCACCGCCGTGACCACCATGGCGATCGCCATCTCGGCCAGCAGGGCCACCGCGACCAGCGCCAACAGCCACCGCCGGCGCCGCCGCAGGGCGGCCGGCCAGGTGCGCTTGCGAGGCGCGGCCGGTGCGGGGTCGGTGCCGGTCACGAGGTCGTCGAGATCGATTTTTTCCTGCGTCATCGCCCGCGAATCATGGCACAGCGGGTTGTGCCCGGCTCGCGGCAGAGCGACCCGTGCCGGGTCGCTCACACCGGCCGGACTCAGCGGGGCGCGGCCGTGGACGCGCGGACCACCAGTGACGGCGCGAGCAGCACCGTGCGCGGGTGGCGTTCCGGCTCGTCGATCGTGTCCAGCAGCAGCCGGGCCGCCTCGCCGCCGATCTCGTAGTGCGGGATGGCCACCGTGGTCAGCGGCGGGCGCATCTTGTCCAGGAACGGCATCTCGTTGAAGCCGACCACGCTCAGGTCGCCGGGGCAGGTCAGGCCGCGTTCCGCGAAGACGTCGTAGCAGCCCAGCGCGATCAGGTCGTTGCCCGCCACGATCGCCGTGCAGCGCTCGCCCGAGTCGAGCAGCGTACGCAATGCCTGGGCCCCCGCGGTCTCCGACCAGTAGCCGCACTCGACCGTCAGCGCCGGGTCGGTGGCCAGGCCGTGGTCGGTCATCGCGTGCCGGAACGCCCGCGCCCGGCTCACCCCGGTCGAGGTCTGCTGCGGGCCGGCCAGGTGCGCTATCCGGGTGTGTCCCAGCCCGGCCAGGTGGGCGACGGCCAGCCGCACCCCGGCGTCGTCGTCGGCGCTGACCGACGGCAGCTCCAGGCCGTCGACCCGCCGGTTGACCAGCACCATCCGGACGCCGATGCCGTGCAGCCGGACCAGCAGCGGATGGTCGCGCCGGGCGGTGGCCACGATCAGGCCCTCGACCTGCCGCGAGCGCAGCGACTCGATCTGCGCCTCCTCGCGCGCCGGGTCGTTGTCGGTGTTCACGATCCAGGCGTTGTAGCCGGCCGGGGTGAGCACGTCCTCGATGCCGCGCACGATCGGCGGGAAGAGCGGGTTGGTCAGATCCGGGATGACCAGCCCGATGGTGCCGGTCCGGGAGGTCTTGAGGCTGCGCGCGATCGGGTTGGGCTGGTAGCCGATCGACTCCGCCGCCCGCAGCACCTTGCGCGCGGTGTCCGCGTTCACCAGCGGCCGGGTCTGCGGGTTGAGCGCGCGCGAGGCGGTGGCGGGGTGCACCCCGGCCAGCTGCGCGACGTCGCGCAGCGTCGGGGTGGACATCCGCACGATTCTAGGCGCGGTCATCGGGACCTCCGGGTCACGCGAGCAGGCCCGGATCCGACTCGAGGGCGGCGGCCAGCCGATCACCCTCGGCCGCGGGCCCGTAGCGACGGCGCAGGTCGACCAGCGTCCGCAGCGCCGCGGGGTCGACGACGCCGTCGGTCACCAGGCCCTCGTCCGGCGATCGCAGCCGGGCCAGATAGCGGACCGCCAGCCCGCGCGGCAGCTCCAGGGCGGCGCCGGCCTCCCGCACCACCAGCGAGTCCAGCCGCCGCTCCAGCGAATCCGGCCGCACCGCTCGCGCGTCCCACCCGGCGATGGTCTCCGCGGTGCTGGTCAGCGCCGCGGCGAGGGCCCGGACCGGCTCGGGATCCACCGCGGCCAGGACCGTGCCCAGATACGGCCGGCAGACGTCGCCGACCCGGGCCAGCCGGTGCAGGCCGGCCGCCTCGGCGTGCAGCTCGTTGCCGGCGTTGAGCATCGTCGCGTCGCACTCGCCGGCCAGCAGCGCCGCGAGCCGGCGCGGGGTCGACCCGAGCGCCACCACCTGGTAATCGTCGCGGGCCAGCCCGAGCGACTCGGCCAGCGCGTACATCACGAAGGCGAACCCGGAGGCGGGCACGTCGACGGCGAGCGTGGCACCGCGCAGGTCGGTCTTGCCGCTGTAGAGCGCGAGCCCCAGCCCCCGGTCCACGGCGGAGAGGATCTTGACGTCGGCGCGCGCCCCCAGACAGCGCTGGGCGAGCACATTGTCGGGGCTGGTCAGCACCGCGTCGAAGGCGCCGTCCAGCAACGACCGGAACTGCGCCGGCGACGACGGCACCAGCGTCTCGACGACCTCGAGGCCGGCCTGCTCGAGCCGGCCGAGGCGCCGCGCGACGCGCAGCAGCACGGACGGCGTGAATGCTCCCAGCCGGAGGGTCTGCGCCATATCGGCAGCATATCCGCAACCGATTGCATCGGCGCAAGGCGCGATTCACACTCCGTGCACCAGCGGGTATCGACTCCCTTGACATGCCGATGACGTCATGCGCATGTTGGGAACGCAATCGATTGCGGCCTCACAGTGGAGGACCCAAATGCACTCATCCCCGGACAGACCCGTTTCCCGGCGCGCCGTTCTCGCCGCCTGTTGCACCGTTGCCCTCGGCCTCGGCCTGACCGCCTGCGGCTCCCGCCCGTCCGAGAAAGCCGCCAGCGACACCAGCAAACCCCTGGTCATCGGCATCTCGCTGCCGCTGACCGGCGACTTCTCCCAGCCCGGCACCGAGGCCCGGCGCGGTTACGAGGTGTGGGCCAAGCAGGTCAACGACGCCGGCGGGCTGCTCGGCCGCCAGGTCGAGCTGAAGATCGTCGACGACGCCAGCAACCAGGACACGGTCGTCACCGACTACACGAAGCTGATCACCCAGGACAAGGTCGACCTGATCCTCGGCACCTTCTCGTCGCTGCTCAACTATCCCGCCTCGGCGGTCGCCGAGAAGAACAACATGGTCTTCGTCGAGCCCGCCGGCGGCGCGCCCAAGATGTTCACCCGCGGCTTCAAGAACCTGTTCTTCGCCCAGCCGGCCACCGCCCCGCACCAGGCCGACGTCTTCGTCGACTGGATCAAGTCGCTGCCGGCCGGCCAGCGGCCCGCGACCGCCGCCTACCCCACCCAGGACGACCCGTTCGCCAAGCCGGTCATCGAGAGCATGCAGCAGCAGCTCGAGGCGCTCGGCGTGCGCACCGTGTTCAGCTCGACCTATCCGGCGGACACCACGAACTTCCAGTCCATCGCCAGCCAGCTGGCCGGCAAGAAGCCCGACCTGATCGCCCAGGGCGCGGTCTTCGAGGACGGCGTCGGCCTGGTCCGCTCGCTCAAGCAGCTGCGCTACTCGCCGAAGATCCTGTTCCAGACGTCCGCGCCGAGCAACGCCGGCCAGTACAGCGACGGCGTCGGGGTGGGCAGCACCGAGGGCGTGTTCTACACCGTCAGCTGGCACCAGGACGCGAAGACGCCGAAGAACGCGGACTTCGTCGCGGGTTACAAAGCCGCGTACAGCAACGCCGATCCGGCCGAGGACGCCGCCGACGCGTACGCCGCCGCCGAGATCCTGCAGCAGGCCGTCACCGCCGTCGGGTCCGTCGACCAGGCCAAGATCCGCGACTGGCTGCACGCGAACACCGTGCAGACCATCCTCGGGCCGCTGAGCTGGCAGGCGACCGGCGAGCCGAACGGCAAGTTCCTGCTCGCCCAGTGGCAGTCCGGCAAGGCCCAGGTCGTCGCGCCGGCCGAGGCCGCCACCGCGCAGACGATCGTGAACCCCAAGCCCGACTGGAAGTGACCGCGGATGGCCCAGCTCGTGCAGGCAGTCGCGCTCGGCGTCCTGATCGGCGGCATCTACGCCCTGATGGCCGCCGGGCTGACCCTGATCTTCGGGGTGCTGCGGATCATCAACATCGCCCAGGGCGCGTTCCTGGTGCTGGTCGCCACGTTCACCTGGTGGCTGTGGCGGATGATCGGGATCGACCCGATCGTCGCCGCGGTGATCACCACGCCGCTGATGTTCGGCGCGGGCTGGCTGCTCTACCGGTTCGTCATCGCCCGGATCCGGGGCCAGGCGCCGTCCATGTCGGTGCTGCTCACGTTCGGGCTGGCGCTGGTCATCGAGGGTTTCCTGAACGTGGTGGCGGGCAACCGGTTCCGCTCGGCCACCCCGGCGTACTTCGAGCAGAGCTTCTCGGTCGGCGGGATCCTGCTGCCGAAGGCTCAGGTGTACGGGTTCCTGGCCGCCGTACTCGTGCTGGGTGGTCTTTATCTGGTCCTGACCCGGACCTGGACGGGCCGGGCCATCCGCGCCACCGCGCAGAACCCGCCGGCCGCCGCGCTGGTCGGGATCGGCGCGACCGGCACCGCCGCGCTGGCGTTCGCCCTGGGCAGCGCCAGCGCGGGGGTGGGTGGCTCGATCCTGTCGGTGCTCTACCCGTTCTTCCCGGCTTCGCACTACGACTGGATCTCCCGGCTGCTCGGCATCGTGGTGCTGGGCGGGATGGGCAGCCTGCCGGGCGCGCTGACCGGGGCGCTGATCCTGGGCCTGGCCGAGACGCTGACCGCGACGTACGGCTCGCTGCAGTGGTCGACGCTGGTCTTCTACCTGGTGATCATGGCGGTGCTGCTGGTCCGGCCGCAGGGCTTGTTCGGCACCCAACTTCGCGAGGACGCCACATGAGCAGACGCCATCTCGTCCCCGCGGGCGTCCTGCTCGCGCTGCTGGTCTACCCGGTGATCAACCCGTGGCAGCCGTACCCGCAGGGGGTGATGCTGGCGGCGTTCCTGCTCGCCATCTCGGCGTCGAGCTGGAACATCATCTCCGGGTACGCCGGCTACATCTCGCTCGGCCACAGCATGTTCCTCGGGCTGGGCTCCTACACCGCCGCGATCGTCGCCCTGCACACCGGCGTGAACCCGCTGTGGGTGGCGCCGCTGGGCGGGGTCACGGCGGTGCTGGTAGCGGTCGTCTTCGGCGCGATCGTGCTGCGCACCCGCGGCCACGCCTTCGTCATCATCACCATCGCGCTGCTGCTCTCGGCGCAGATCGTGGCCACCAACTGGGCTTCGCTGACCAACGGGTCGGACGGCATCACCCTGGCCCTGCCGTTCTGGAGCTCCGACTTCCAGAACATCCCCTTCTACTACGCCTTCCTGCTGTTGCTGGTGCTGACCGTGCTGTTCAGCGGCTGGATCGCCCGCACCAAGTTCGGCACCGGCCTGATCGCCATCCGCGAGGACGAGGGCAAGGCCGCGTCGATCGGGGTCAACACCACAATCTTCAAGACAATGGCGTACGCGGCCAGCGCGTTCTTCATCGGCGTGGCGGGCGGGGTGTACGCGTACTACCAGACGTTCCTCAACCCGGTCGGCTCGTTCGCGATCCTGGGCAGCGTCCTGATCGTCCTGTCCGCGCTGCTCGGCGGGCGCGGCACGTTGTACGGCCCGGTGCTCGGCGCGTTCCTGGTGCAGCTGGTCAACGAGGGCGCGACCGTCTACGGCGGCAACACCCAGTCGCGCGTACTCATCCTGGGGTTGATCCTGGTCGCGGTCGTGCTGTTCCTGCCCGCCGGCCTGCTGCCCACGATCGAGGCGGCCTGGCGCCGGCGGCATCCGGTCGCGATCGAGTTCACCGACCAGGCGGCCGCGCTGTCCCACGACCCGGTCGCTGCTCAGCGGGAGCTCGGCACACCGACAGCGGAGGCCGGCCGGCCGCTGCTCGAGGTGCGCGGCGCCAGCAAGCGGTTCGGCGGGCTCACCGCTGTGGACGGCGCCGACCTGACCGTGCGCGAGGGCTCGATCACGGCGCTGATCGGCCCGAACGGCTCCGGCAAGACCACGCTGTTCAACCTGATCACCGGCACCATGCCCGCCGACGCCGGGACGGTGACCTTCGCGGGCCGGCGGATCGAGAAGCTGGCGCCGTGGACCCGGGCGCACCTCGGGCTGGGCCGCACGTACCAGGTCACCCGGCTGTTCAAGAACATGACCGTGCTGCAGAACGTGGTCGCGCCGCTGCCCGACGGCAGGCTCCGCACGATGCTCGCCGACGCGGTCAGCGGCGCGGAGGCCGACCGGGCCCGCCACCTGCTCGACATCGTCGGCCTGGGCAGGTTCGAGAAGCAGCGAGCCGGATCGCTTTCGTACGGGCAGCAGAAGCTCGTCGAGCTGGCCCAGGTGCTGATGCTCGAGCCGAAGCTGATCCTGCTCGACGAGCCGGCCGGTGGCGTCAACCCCAGTCTGCTCGGCCGGCTGGGCGAGGTGATCCGCGAGCTGAACCGCGGCGGAGTCACCTTCCTGATCGTCGAGCACAACATCCCGTTCGTCCTCGAGCTCTGCGACCCGGTCGTCGTCTTCGCCCGCGGCCGCGCGATAGCCGAGGGGCCACCGGCGCTGATCCGCGCGGACCCGGTGGTGCTGGACGCGTATCTGGGCGACGACTGGCGGGGCGCGGATGCTCACGCTTAAGGACGTGACGGCCGGTTACGGCGGCGGCGATGTGCTGCAGGGTGTCGACCTGCACTGCGCGGAGAAGACCGTGACCTGCATCGTCGGCCCGAACGGCGCCGGCAAGTCCACGGTGCTCAAGGTGATCAGCGGGCTGCTGCGCTGCCGCACCGGCTCGGTGGAGATGGCCGGCGCGCGTACCGACGGGCTCGAACCGGACGAGATCCTCAAGCTGGGCATCACCCAGGTGCCGCAGTCGCAGGCGCTTTTCCCGGCTATGTCCGTACGCGAAAATGTCCTGCTCGGGGGTTATCTGATCCGGCGCGACCGGCGGCTGCTCGGCGCGCGTTACGACGCCGTCCGGGAGCGCATCCCGATCGTCGCCGAACGCGCCCGCGACACCGCCGGCAACCTCTCGGGCGGCCAGCGCCGGATGGTCGAGATCGCCCGCTGCCTGATGCTCGACCCGCGGCTGCTGCTGCTCGACGAGCCGTCGCTGGGCCTCGACCCGCGGAGCCTGGCCGGCGTCGCGGAGCTGATCCAGAGCCTGAACGGCGGCGGCACCACCGTGCTGCTGGTCGAGCAGAACGTCCGGCTCGGCCTCGGCCTGGCCACCCACGGCGTGGTGATGGAGGGCGGCCGGGTGCGGCTCACCGGCACCGCGGCCCAGGTCCGCGACCACCCCGAGATGGCGTCGCTCTATCTCGGTGGCACGGCTGACTAGTTATGGGAGAGAACATGGCAGACAACGACCTCACCGTCGGCTGGATCGGCGCCGGCCGGATGGGCGCCGCCATGGCGATCCGGCTGGCCCGCGCGGGCGTGGACCCGGCCGTCTGGAACCGGACCCGGTCCAAGGCCTCGGCTACCGGCTGCGCGGTCGCCGAGGAACTGGCCGACCTGCGCGACCGCGACGTCGTCTTCACGATGGTCGCCACCCCGGCCGATCTCGAACAGGTGCTGCTCGGCGACGGCGGCCTGCTGGCCGACCCCGGTCGGCTGCCGGGGATCGTGGTGGACTGCTCGACGGTGTCGAGCGAGTCGTCGGCCCTGGTCCGGGCGGCTTGTGCCGTGCGTGGCGTGCAGTTTCTGGCGGCGCCGGTCAGCGGCAACGGCAAGGTGGCCCGGGCGGGCCGGTTGAGCCTGGTGGTGTCGGGGCCGGAGCAGACCTATCGCAAGGTCGAGCACTTGCTGCGGCACCTCGGCAGATCGGTGACGTACGCGGGCGACGGCGACGTGGCCCGGCTGGTGAAGATCTGCCACAACCTGATGCTCGGCGTCGTCACCCAGTGCCTGGCCGAGGTCACCGTGCTGGCCGAGAAGGGCGGCGTCTCCCGGGCGGCGTTCCTGGAGTTCCTCAACGACAGCGTGCTGGGCTCGGTGTTCACCCGGTACAAGACGCCCGCGTTCGTGCATCTGGACTACACGCCGACGTTCACGCCGGTGCTGCTGCGCAAGGACTTCGACCTCGGCCTGGCCGCCGCGCGCGAGCTGGACGTGCCGATGCCGCTGGCCGCGCTGACCGCCCAGCTGGTGCAGCAGACGGTGTCCAGCGGGCGGGTCGCCGAGGACTTCGCGATCCTGCTCGACCAGCAGGCGCACGCCGCCGGCCTGACCCTGAAGCCGGAAGACACGCCGGTCGACGACGGGCTCTCGGCATGAGCGGGCCGATTCCCGCACCCGGGCACATGGCGGTCGACTATGAGCAGCGGGTCGACTTCGACCGGCTCCGCCGCTACCGCCTCGACCGCGCCCGCAAGGCCCTGGCCGGCTCGGAGTGCGGGGCGTTCCTGCTGTTCGACTTCTACAACATCCGGTACACGACGCAGACCTGGATCGGCGGCGCGCTCGGCGACAAGATGACCCGGTACGCGCTGCTCACCCGCTCCTCGGGGCCGACCCTGTGGGACTTCGGCTCGGCCGCGCGGCACCACCGGCTGCACGCGCCCTGGCTGGACGAGTCGGACAGCCGGGCCGGGATGCTCGGCCTGCGCGGGGCGATCGCGCCCTCGGCGGGGCTGATGGAGTCCGCCGTACGCGAGATCAAGGGTCTGCTCCTCGACGCCGGGGTGGCGGACCAGCCGGTCGGGGTGGACATCGTCGAGCCGCCGTTCCTCTTCGAGATGCAGCGCCAGGGGCTGCGGGTCGTCGACGCCCAGCAGCTGATGCTGGACGCCCGGCTGATCAAGTCGGCCGACGAGATCATGCTGCTGAACCAGGCCGCGGCCATGGTCGACGGCGTCTACCAGGACATCGTCGAGATTCTCAAGCCCGGCATCCGGGAGAACGAGATCGTCGCGCTGGCCAACAAGCGGCTCTACGAGATGGGCTCCGACCAGGTCGAGGCGATCAACGCGGTGTCCGGGGAGCGCTGCAACCCGCACCCGCACAACTTCTCGGACCGCCTGATCCGCCCCGGCGACCAGGCGTTCTTCGACATCATCCACTCCTACAACGGATACCGGACCTGCTACTACCGCACGTTCGGGGTCGGCAGTTCGACGCCGAGCCAGCGGGATGCGTACACCAAGGCCCGGGAATGGATGGACGCCGCGATCGCCGCGGTCCGGCCGGGCGCGGGCACCGACGAGATCGCGGCGCTCTGGCCGGCGGCCACCGACTTCGGTTTCGCCGACGAGATGGCGGCCTTCGGCCTGCAGTTCGGCCACGGGCTCGGGCTGGGCCTGCACGAGCGGCCGATCATCTCCCGGCTGAACAGCCTGTCCGCGCCGATCGAGCTGCAGAGCGGGATGGTGTTCGCGCTGGAGACATATTGCCCGGCGAGCGACGGGTTTTCGGCCGCCCGGATCGAGGAAGAAGTAGTGGTGACCCCGGACGGGCCGCGCATCCTGACGTTGTTCCCGGCACGGGATCTCATCGTCGCGAATCCCTATTAGGAGCTTGTGGTGGAAACAGATCTCTTCATCGGCGGCAAGTGGGTGCCCGCCGTGTCCCGTTTCGACGTCTTCGACCCGGCGACCGGCGGCGTGATCGCGTCGGTGGCGGACGGGTCTGTCGGTGACGCCATCGCCGCGGTGGATGCCGCGGCGGCGGCCGGGCCGGCCTGGGCGGCCACCGCGCCGCGAGCCCGGTCCGAGATCCTGCGCGCCGCCTTCGAGCTGATGACCGCGCGCTCGGCGGAGCTGGCCAAGCTGATCAGCCTGGAGAACGGCAAGGCGCTGGTGGACGCGAAAGGCGAGGTCGCGTACGCCGCCGAGTTCTTCCGCTGGTATGCCGAGGAGGCCGTGCGGGCCGACGGCTCGGTGGCCACCGCCCCGTCGGGCGCCAACCGGATCCTGGTGCTGCGCCAGCCGGTCGGCGTCTGCGTGCTGGTGACGCCGTGGAACTTCCCGGCCGCGATGGCCACCCGCAAGATCGGCCCGGCGCTGGCGGCCGGCTGCACGGTGGTGCTCAAGCCGGCCAGCGACACCCCGCTGACCGCGCTGGCGATGGCCGCCATCCTGGCCGAGGCCGGGGTGCCCGCGGGCGTCGTCAACGTGCTGCCGTCGCGCAGCTCCGGCAAGGTCGTCTCGGCGATGCTGCATGATCCCCGCGTACGCAAGGTGTCGTTCACCGGCTCCACCGAGGTCGGCCGGCTGCTGCTCGCCGAGGCCGCGGACAACGTGGTGAACACGTCGATGGAGCTGGGCGGCAACGCGCCGTTCGTGGTCTTCGACGACGCCGACCTGGACGCCGCGATCGAGGGCGCGATGATCGCCAAGATGCGCAACGCGGGGGAGGCGTGCACGGCGGCGAACCGGTTCTACGTGCACGCGGCGGTCGCTGCCGCGTTCGGGGAACGGCTGGCGCAGCGGATGGCGGCGCTCCGGATGGGGCCCGGCACGGCCGAGGACACCCAGGTCGGCCCGCTGGTCAACGAGGACACAGTGGGCAAGGTGGCCGGGCTCGTACGCGACGCGGTCGCCGGTGGCGCGGTGGTGGCCACCGGGGGAACGCGGCCGGACGGGCCCGGCTACTACTATCCGCCGACCGTGCTGACCGGGGTCGACCCGTCGGCGGCGATCCTGCGCGAGGAGATCTTCGGCCCGGTCGCGCCGATCGTGGTTTTCACGGAGGAGCGGGAGGCCGTGCGGCTCGCGAACGATACGCAGTTCGGGCTGGTCGCGTATGTCTACACCCGCGATCTGGCCCGGGGGCTGCGGGTGAGCGAGGCGCTCGAGGCGGGGATGGTCGGGTTGAACCGGGGGCTGGTGAGTGATCCGGCGGCACCGTTCGGCGGGGTGAAGCAGAGCGGGGTGGGCCGGGAAGGCGGCCACGAGGGAATGCTCGACTACCTCGAATCGAAGTACATCGCCGTCAGCTGGTAGCCGCGCATACTGCCTGGCTTTGCGCGGCGGCTTTGGTGGGGGTCGCGCATACTGCGACGGTGGATCAACGCTTCGGCTTTCTCGACGCGGCCACGCCGCTGGCGTTCGCGCACCGGGGCGGCGCCGCCGACGGGGACGAGAACACGATGGAGGCGTTCGGGCGGGCGGTGGCGCTGGGCTACCGGTATCTCGAAACGGACGTGCACGCCACATCGGACGGCGTGCCGGTCGTCTTCCACGACAGCACGCTGCTGCGCCTGACCGGCGCGTCCGGGCGGGTCGCCGATCTGCGCTGGGCGGACCTGGCCGCCGTCCGGGTCGGCGGGGCCGGCGTGGTGCCCCGCCTGGACGACCTGCTGGCCGCCTGGCCCCAGGTGCGCCTGAACATCGACGTCAAGGCGGACGCCGCGGCCGCGCCCACGATCGCGACGCTCGAGCGTACCGGCACGGGCGACCGGGTGCTGCTCGCCTCGTTCTCGGACACCCGGCTGGCCCGGATCCGATCCCTGGCCGGCCCGGGGATAGCCACCTCCCTGGGGCTGCGGTCGGTGACCCGGCTGCGGGCGGCCTCGCTGATCGGCGCGCGGATCCGGCTGCCCGCCTCGGCGGTGGCGGCGCAGGTGCCGGTGCGGCACGGCCCCCTGCCGGTGGTCGACCGGCGGTTCGTGCGCCACGCCCACCGCCTGGGCCTGCAGGTACACGTCTGGACGGTCGACGACCCGGCCGAGATGGGCGACCTGCTGGACCTCGGCGTGGACGGCATCATGACGGACCGGATCGAGATCCTGCGCCAGGTGTACGCGGAACGCGGCCTCTGGGGGTGACATCGCCGGGCTCTTGGTTTCGATCTCCGGACACCGAACGGTTCGCACTGCGAAACTGGCGACATGGATCTCGAGGACGTGGGCGACGACATGCCTGCCCTGCATGGCGCGGTGCGGTTCGCGCCGTTCTCGACGGTCCGCGAGCTGATTCGGGAAAGCTCTGACATAGACACCGTGTGGTGGGGACGCACCGCCCTGTGGGATGCCGTCCAAGAGCGTCGCGACGACGTGGCCCTCGCCCTGGTGCAGGCCGGCGCCGACCCGTGGCGCGCCATGATCGCCGGATGGTCCCCCGGGCGACTGAACCTCGCCGGCCCGGCCCCCGACCTGTTCGGTGCTCCACCGGTCGGCGTCGCCCTATCGTCGCAGGAGCAGGCAGCCGTCGACGAACGCCGACGCCTGATCGCCGCGCTGGGAACCTTGGATCCCGATGGCCAGAGCTTCGCCTGTATCGCCGATGTCGACGTCACCGAAGCGGGCCGGCGGCTCGGCGCCACCCCGATCGACGACGTCGACACGGAACTACTGCTCAGCGAGCCATGGGAAACCGGCCTCGACGATGACGAACTGAACCTCATCGTCGGCGTCAGTGATGTTCCCGGCGGTGCGTCGTCGG
>Ga0307508_10002454_pt1 | contig 19549 bp, 19 predicted proteins | sample 9_EM_MG_FD_203089 | JGI IMG/M metagenome (GOLD analysis project Ga0307508, IMG submission 203089) | Populus trichocarpa ectomycorrhiza microbial communities from riparian zone in the Pacific Northwest, United States - 9_EM | ecosystem: Host-associated > Plants > Roots > Unclassified | place... | reverse complement strand
ACCGGCACCACCACCGCGTTCGCACGCAGGATGCCGTAGTACGCCGCCGCGTACTGCGGGCAGTTCTGCATGAAGATGGCGACGCGGTCGCCCGCCTTGACGCCGACGCTCTGCAGCCAGCCCGCGACCGCCTCGGCCTGGCGCCGCAATTCGCCGAAGCTCAAGCGCTGGCCGAAGAACAGGTACGCGGCCTTGTCCGGGAAGCGCGTCGCGGCGACCTCGAGGTTGAACCACAACGTGGTCGCCGGCACCGCCAGCTGGCGCGGCAGGCGCTTGGGCCAGATCTTGTGATGCGGGCGGTCGGGTGCGGCGTTCGGGTTCAAGAAGAGCTCCGGATCGGAAAGTTTTCTGGCGATGCGCAGGTATAGCGCAGGCCGACAGAGTCCTCTACGGCGGGAACCCGAGGGTTGGGCACGCGGATCGATGCGCCGAGAAGCGGGCGAGAAGCGGTGCAAGTTCACGAAACATCCGAACTTGAAACGCCTATTCTTCGTTCATGCCCAGCGTCACCGCTCCACCCGAACCCGGCGTGTTCGTCGCGCCGGCGGTGCTGGACATCGAGGCCTCCGGCTTCGGCCAGGACAGCTACCCGATCGAGGTCGGCTTCGTGCTGCCGGACGGCCAGACCTTCTGCTGCCTGATCCGCCCCGCCCCGGGCTGGACCCACTGGGACCCGTCGGCCGAACGCCTGCACCGCATCTCGCAGCAAGCCGTGCAGCTGCACGGCCGCGACGCGCGCGAGGTCGCGCTGCTGCTGAACGAGCGCCTGCACGGCCTGACGCTGTACTGCGACGGCTGGGCGCACGACTACGTCTGGCTCAACGTGCTGTTCGAGGCCGCCGGCCTAACGCCGAGCTTCAAGCTCGACAACCTGCGCGCGCTGCTGACCGATCGCGAGGCCTCGTTCTGGTCCATCGTGAAGAAGCAGGTCGCCACCGAGATGCGCCTGCAGCGCCACCGCGCCAGCTCGGACGCCAAGATCCTGCAGCGCACGCTGATCCGGCTGCGCGCGCCGCTGCCGCAGGCGCAGCGCTGAGAGGCCGTCGGCACGGGGCTTGCTACTGCGTTGGGCCAAACAAGCCAACGGAGACCCCGGCATGCCATCCCTCGCCCTTCGCAAGCGCCCTTTCCTCATCAAGTTCGCGTGCGCGCTCGCGTTCGCCCCGGCGCTGCTGAGCGCCGCACACGCCCAGACCGCGCTCGACGACGTGATGGCGAAGAAGCTGCTCGTCGTCGCGATTCCGACCGATTCGGCACCCTACGGCTACGTCGGCACCGACCTCGCGCCGCAAGGGCTGGACATCGACATGGCCAACCTGATCGGCGCCAAGCTCGGCGTCAAGGTCGAGCTGGTGCCGGTGACGAGCGCGAACCGCATCCCCTACCTGCAGACCAAAAAGGCCGACCTGGTGATCTCGACGCTCGGCAAGAACCCGGAGCGCGAGAAGGTCATCGACTTCACGATCTCGTACTCGCCGTTCTTCCAGGCCATCTTCGGCCCGAAGTCGCTGGCCGTGAAGACGCCCGCCGATCTGGCCGGCAAGACCATCGGCGTGACGCGCGGCGCGATGGAAGACCAAGAGGTCGGCAAGATCGCGCCCGCCGGCGTCGACATCAAGCGCTTCGAGGACATGAACGGCACCGTCTCGGCCTATGCCGCCGGCCAGGTCCAGCTGATGGGCGTGGGCGCCTCGGTGGCCGGCAACTTCATGGCGAAGAACCCGCAGGTCAGCACCGAGTTCAAGCTGCTGCTGAAGGACTCGCCCAACTACATCGGCGTGGCCAAGGGCGAGGACAAGCTGCGCCTGAAGGTCAACGAGATCATCACCGCGGCCAAGGCCTCGGGCGAGCTCAACAAGATGGCGCTGAAGTGGCTCGGCCGGCCGCTGGGCGATCTGCCGAGCTGAGCGCCTGAGCTGATCCGTCCGTGATCGCCTTCGACTTCCCCGCGGTCCTCGCGGAGTGGCCGCTGCTCGCCAAGGGCGTAGCCGCCACGCTGGCGCTGACCGCGATCTCGGCGCCGGTCGGCGTGGCCCTGGGCGTGGCCTGCGCGTGGGCGCGCGTGCACGGGCCGGCGTGGCTCAAGCCCATCGTCGGCGCGTATGTGGAGCTGATCCGCAACACGCCTTTCATCGTGCAGCTGTTCTTCCTGTTCTTCGGGCTGCCCGGTATCGGCGTGAAGCTCTCGCCCGAGTTGGCCTCGGTGTTGGCAATGGTCGTGAACCTCGGCGCCTATGCGGCCGAGATCGTGCGTGCCGGCATCGCAACCACGCCCAAGGGCCAGATCGAGGCCGCGCAGAGCCTCGCGCTGAGCGAGATGCAGGTGTTCACGCGCGTCGTGCTGCCGCCGGCGCTCAAGCGCGTCTGGCCGGCGCTGGTGAGCCAGATCGTCATCGTGATGCTGGGCTCGGCAGTGTGCGGGCAGATCTCGACACCCGAACTCTCGTATGCCTCGAACCTGATCCAGTCACGCAACTTCCGCGCGTTCGAGTCCTTCATCGTCGCCACGCTGATCTATCTCGCGTTGTCGATGCTGCTGCGCAGCCTGCTCAATTGGGCCGGCCCGCGCTTCATCTTCGGAAAGTAGCGCGGTGGTTGATTTTTCGATCTGGGACATCTTCCGCAACCTGTTGCTCGCCGCACGCTGGACCGTGCTGCTGTCGCTGATTGCGTTCGTGGGCGGCGGGCTCGTGGGGCTGGCCCTGCTGATCGCGCGCATCGCCAAGGTACGCGGCGCCGACACCCTGGTCGGCGGCTACGTGCAGCTGTTCCAGGGAACGCCGCTGCTGATGCAGCTGTTCTTCCTGTTCTTCGGCCTGGCGAGCATCGGCATCCCCATCTCGCAGTGGACCGCCGCGGCCATCGGGCTGACGCTCTACACGAGCGCCTTTCTCACCGAGATCTGGCGCGGCTGCGTCGCCGCGGTCGGCAAGGGCCAGTGGGAAGCCTCGGCCGCGCTCGCGTTGAGCCTGCGCGAGCAGCTGCGCTACGTGATCGGGCCGCAGGCGCTGCGCGTGGCCGTGCCGCCCACCGTGGGCTTTCTGGTGCAGGTGATCAAGGGCACGGCGCTCGCGTCGGTGATCGGCTTCGCCGAACTCACCAAGACCGGCGGCATGATCACCAATGCCACCTTCCGCCCGTTCACTGTCTACGCCTGCGTGGCGCTGATGTACTTCGCACTGTGCTTCCCCATCTCCGCGTGGAGCAAGTCATTGGAGAGGAAACTGCATCGTGGTCGTTGAAGCATCTCCCGGCATCGTCGAGATCAAGGGCCTGAAAAAGCGCTTCGGCACGAACGAGGTGCTCAAGGGCATCGACCTGTCCGTCAAGCGCGGCGAAGTGATCGCGATCATCGGCAAGAGCGGCTCGGGCAAGAGCACGCTCCTGCGCTGCATCAACGGGCTCGAGGTCTTCAACGAAGGCTCGCTGAGCGTCGACGGCAACCCGCTGCTGCACGGCGATGCGAAGGCCATGCGCACGCTGCGCCAGCACGTCGGCATGATCTTCCAGGGCTTCAACCTGTTCCCGCACCTCAGCGTGGGCCGCAACGTGATGCTCGCGCCGACGCTGGTGAAGAAACGCCACGCCGACCAGACCGTCGCGCAGGCGAAGAAGCTGCTCGAACGCGTCGGCCTGGCCGAGAAGTTCGATGCGCAGCCTGATCAGCTGTCGGGCGGCCAGCAGCAACGCGTCGCGATCGCGCGTGCGCTGGCGATGGAGCCCGCCGTGCTGCTGTGCGACGAGATCACCTCGGCGCTCGACCCCGAGTTGGTCGGCGAGGTGTTGCGCGTCGTGGAGTCGCTCGCCGATGAGGGCATGACGCTGCTGATGGTCACGCACGAGATGAACTTCGCGCGCAAGGTGTCTGACCGGCTGGTCTTCATGCACGCCGGCCGCATCCACGAGATCGGGCCGCCGGAGCAGCTGTTCGGCGCGCCGCAGACGCCGGAACTGAAGCAGTTCCTGTCGTCCATCCACGCCTGATCGGATCAGCGGCCCGGCTTCGGCGTCGAGGCGCCGTTGCCCCATTGCGGGACGCTGGCGACATTCGCGATCGACGGGCCGACATCGGGCGTCGTCACGACGACCGGCGTGACCGGTGCAGGCGACGCTTGGGCCGCGCCCGCCGGTGTCGGCGCACGCCCGCTCGACGTGAACTGCCAGGCCACGCCCGCCACTACGATCAGCAGCAGCACCACGCCGGCCATCGCGAGGCCTTTGCCAGCGGACGCGGGGCGGGGCACAGCGGGCGCCGGTGACGGCGCGGCGCGCACCGCCTCGGGTGCGGCCACCCGCGGAGCCGCCGGCGCGGGCGGTGGCGGCACAACGCGCGCTGTGCCCATCGTCGGCGTCAGCACCACGGTCGGTTGATGCGCGGTGTCCAGCCGCGTGGGCTGGTGCGCGGTGTCGAGCCTCGTCGGCGCCGAATACGCGCCCTCGACGCGCAGTGTCGGCTCGAACGGCGGCTCGACCCGCGTCGCGGCGAACGGCACCGGCGAGCCGATCGACAGCAGCGCCGTGTTGCCCGGCACCGTGACATCGCGGCGCACGCGCGACGGGATCGCCACTTCGCCACGCAGCGCAGCCCGCACCATCGCGACGTTCTGCGGCCGCTCGAGTGGCCGCACGCCAAGCATCCACGCGACCAGGCTCATGAAGCGCGGCGAGACGCCGGCGACGACGCGCTGCTCGATCTGCTCGGCGTCGTCTTGCACCGCACGCGCGGTCGCCGGTGCGGGCGGCACGCCGAACAGCAGGAAGTGCATCACCGCGCCGAGCGCGTAGAGGTCGGTCCACGGGCCTTGGCGCATGCCGGCCATGTCGGCGTATTGCTCGATCGGCGCGTAGCTGGGCTTCAGGATCGCGGTGAGCGATTGCGTGCGGTCGCTGATCACGCGCCGCGCCGCGCCGAAGTCGAGCAGGATGGGCGCGCCGGCGGGCGGCAGCAGGATGTTGTCGGGCGCGACATCGCGGTGGAACACGCCCTCGCCATGCAACTGCTCGAGTGCATCGAGCATCGGGTCGAGCACGCCGCGAATCCAGGCCTCGTCGGGCGGGTTCGGCATCGCACGGCGTGTGTCGCGCAGCGTGCTGCCTTGCAGATACGGCATCACCATGTACGCGGTCGCGTTGTCTTCCCAGAAGCGATAGACCTTGACCAGCGACGGGTGGTCGAACTTCGCGAGCAGTCGCGCTTCGTTGATGAACGAGCGCAGCCCGACGGCATAGGTGTCGGCCATGGCCTCGGACCGCAGCGTGATGCGCGGGCCTTCGCCACGCACGGCCAGCGAGGCCGGCATGTATTCCTTCAGCGCGACCTGGCGTTCGAGCGAGTAGTCGTTCGCGAGGTAGACGACGCCGAAGCCGCCGACCCCGAGCACGCGGATGATCTCGAACTCGCCGAAGCGCGTGCCGTGCGGCAAAGCGTCGTGGCTCATGGGCCGGGGTGGCGCGGGCGGGCGGGTCGAGTCGTCGCTCATGAGTCTGAATGGCACCTCGTCGGGACGCAAGGCGGCGAGTTTAAGCCCGGCTTGCACCTAAAATCATCGGTTTGACAGGCCGAACTCGACCCGTTGCGGCAGTACCGCACCGCATCGCACCCACAGCACCATGGCAACCATTCTTCAGCACCTGCCCGCCGGGCAGAAAGTCGGCATCGCATTCTCGGGCGGCCTGGACACCAGCGCCGCACTGCACTGGATGAAGCTCAAAGGCGCGGTGCCCTACGCGTACACCGCCAACCTCGGCCAGCCCGACGAGCCCGACTACGACGAGATCCCGCGCAAGGCGATGCTCTACGGCGCCGAGAAGGCGCGTCTGGTCGACTGCCGCACGCAGCTCGCGGCCGAGGGTATCGCCGCGCTGCAAAGCGGCGCATTCCACATCTCGACCGCCGGCGTCACCTACTTCAACACCACGCCTCTCGGCCGCGCCGTGACCGGCACGATGCTGGTCGCCGCGATGAAGGAAGACGACGTCAACATCTGGGGCGACGGCAGCACCTACAAGGGCAACGACATCGAGCGCTTCTACCGCTACGGCCTGCTCGCCAACCCTTCCCTGAAGATCTACAAGCCCTGGCTCGACCAGCTCTTCATCGACGAGCTCGGCGGCCGCGCCGAGATGTCGGCGTTCATGACGCAGGCCGGGTTCGCGTACAAGATGTCGGCCGAGAAAGCCTACTCGACCGACTCGAACATGCTGGGCGCGACGCACGAGGCCAAAGACCTCGAGTTTCTCTCCAGCGGCATCAAGATCGTCAACCCCATCATGGGCGTCGCGTCCTGGCGCGACGAGGTGGCGGTCAAGGCCGAGGAAGTCACGCTGCGTTTCGACGAGGGCCGCCCGGTCGCGCTGAACGGCGTCGAGTACCCGAGCCTGGTCGACCTGATCATGGAAGCCAACCGCATCGGCGGCCGCCATGGCCTGGGCATGAGCGACCAGATCGAGAACCGCATCATCGAGGCCAAGAGCCGCGGCATCTACGAGGCCCCGGGCCTGGCGCTGCTGTTCATCGCCTACGAGCGGCTCGTCACCGGCATCCACAACGAGGACACGATCGAGCAGTACCGCGACCACGGCCGCCGCCTCGGCCGCCTGCTCTATCAAGGCCGCTGGTTCGACCCGCAGGCCATCATGCTGCGCGAGACGGCGCAGCGCTGGGTGGCGCGCGCCGTCACCGGCGAGGTCACCGTGGAACTGCGCCGCGGCAACGACTATTCGATCCTCAACACAGTCTCGAGCAACCTGACCTACAAGCCGGAGCGCCTGACGATGGAAAAGGGCGAGTCGACCTTCTCGCCGCAAGACCGCATCGGCCAGCTCACGATGCGCAACCTCGACATCGCCGACACGCGCGAGAAGCTCGGCATCTACGCCGCGACCGGCCTGCTCTCGGGCGACGCATCGACCGAGATGCTGCGCCTCTCGAGCAAGGAATAAAGAAGTCACAGGGCTGCGGTAGGATCGCGGCCGATGCGTGCGCCCTCCTCCTCACCGCTGAAGACCCTGCTCGGGCGCGGCCTGCTCGCGCTGGCGCTGCTGTTCGGACAGCAGCAGGCGGCGCTGCACTGGCTGTCGCACGCGATCGAGGCGACGCAGGCCAAGGCCAGCCAATCCGCACCAGCGGACCACTGCGACGAGTGCCTGGCGCTGGCCGGTCTCGGCGCCGGTGCACCGAGTGCCACACCGGTGCTGCCGGCCTCCTTCGCGCAACATGCGCTGGTGGCCCTGCGCCCGACCGGCCCGGCGCTGGTTGAACTGCGACTCGGTTTCCACTCGCGAGCGCCCCCGATCCTGTCCTGAGCACGTCTTCGATGCGAACGCGCCATCGCGCGCGCTCGCTGCGTTTCGCTCTCCGACAGGATTCCCGATGTTCAAGATGACCACCCTGGCGGGCGCTGTTGCGCTCGCCTTCAGCGGCGGCGCTGCGCGCGCCGCCGACGCCGTCCCCGCGCCCCAATCCGCCGCATCCGCGGCCTCCGCGCCGGCCCCCGCGCAGCTCAACCGCGTCGAGGTCAAGGCACAGCGCCAGCGCCTCGACGAAGCCCGCAGTTCGCTCTCGCCCGAGACCGGCAGCACGATCTACCGCTTCGACAAGACCGACATCGACAAGCTGCCGCTCGGCGACGCCACACCGCTGAACCAGGTGCTGCTGCGCGCCCCCGGCGTCGTTGGCGACTCATACGGCCAGCTGCACGTGCGCGGCGACCACGCGAACCTGCAGTACCGCATCAACGGCGTCGTCATCCCCGAATCGATCAGCGGCTTCGGGCAGGCTCTGGACACGCGCTTCGCCGACGAAGTCAACGTGCTGACCGGCGCGCTGCCGGCGCAGTACGGCTACCGCACCGCCGGCGTGGTCGACATCCGCACCAAGGGCGCGGACCTGGCGAATGCCGGCAGCGTCGAGGTGGTCGTCGGCAGCCGCGGCCATGTCGAGACCAGCGCCAACATCGGCGGCACCGAAGGCAATCTGCAGTACTTCGTGACCGGCTCGTGGCTGAAGAACCGCATCGGCATCGAGAACCCGACGCCCGAGAGCGACGCGCTGCACGACGACACGCGCCAGGGCAAGGGCTTCGCGTACTTGAGCTACCTGCTGGGCGAGCGCAGCCGTGTGAGCCTGATGCTGGGCAGCGCGCAAAGCAAGTTCCAGATCCCGAACGTGCCCGGCGAGTCGCCGAGCTTCACGCTCGCCGGCGCCACGCCGCCGGCCTCGACCGATCTCGACGCGAACCAGCGCGAGCGCAACAGCTTCGAGGTGCTGACGTTCCAGTCGAGTCTCGACGACGGGACCGACTATCAGGTGTCGCTGTTCAACCGCACGAGCAGCGTGCACTACCTGCCCGACCCAGTCGGCGACCTGACCTACAACGGCGTGGCGGCCGACGTCACGCGCCGCAATGTCGCGACCGGCCTGCAGTTCGACCTGAGCCGCCAGCTGAACGCACAGCACACGCTGCGCAGCGGGCTCTACCTGCAACGCGAACGCGGCTCGGTCGCCAACAGCTCGACGGTGTTCCCGGCCGATGCCGACGGCAACCAGACCAGCGACACGCCGCTGACGATCCAGGACGACAGCCGCATTGGCGGCCACCTGGTCGGCGTCTACCTGCAGGACGAGTGGCAGCCGACCAAAGCGCTGACGGTGAACTACGGGTTGCGCTACGACCGCGTGAACACCGTCGTCAGCGAATCGCAGCTCAGCCCGCGCCTCGGGCTGGTCTACCAGCTCGGCGAGGACACGCGCGTGCACGCCGGCTACGCGCGCTACTTCACGCCGCCGCCGACCGAGAAGATCGACACGACCTCGGTCGAGAAATTCCTCGGCACGACGAACGCGCTGCCGTCGGACGCCGACACCGCGGTGCGCTCGGAACGCTCGAACTACTTCGACCTCGGCGTGTCGCACCAGCTCACACCGAGCATCACGCTCGGGGCCGACGCCTACTACCGGCAGGTCGCGCACCTGCAGGACGAGGGCCAGTTCGGCAACGCACTGATCTACTCGGCGTTCAACTTCGAGAAGGGCCGCATCTACGGGCTCGAGCTGTCGGCCTCGTACAAAGAGAAGCAGCTGTCGGCCTACGCCAACGTGAGCTTCACGGCGGCGCGCGGCAAGGGTATCGAGACCGGCCAGTTCAACTTCGACGCCGACGAGCTCGCGTACATCCAGAGCCACTGGGTGCACCTCGACCATGAGCAGACCTTCGCGGCGTCGACAGGCGTGTCTTATCGCTTTGCCGACAGCACGGTGCTCGGCGCCGACCTGCTCTACGGCAGCGGCCTGCGCAACGGCTTCGCGAACACCGAACACCTGCCGAGCTTCGTGCAGGTGAACGCAGCGGTCTCGCGCAGCTTCTCGACCGAGAGCTTCGGCAAGTTCGGCGTGCGCGTCTCGGCGATCAACCTGTTCGACCGCAGCTACGAGCTGCGCGACGGCAGCGGCATCGGCGTCGGCGCACCGCAGTTCGCGCCGCGCCGCACACTCTATCTGTCGCTGAGCAAGCCCTTCACGTTCTAGGGAGGGCGCCCTCGGGCCGCCAATCGGCCATGCGAAAATTGGGCGCATGGACAACACACCGTGCGGCGCCCGTCGGCCCTGGCTCATCGCAGCCGCCGCGTTCGCCTGCGCGGCGCTGCTGCACATGCCGGCGCTGGCGCTCGATGCGCCCAAGGGCCCGGTGGTGTTGTCCATCACCGGCGCGCTGACCCACACCAACGACAACGGCGCGGCCTCGTTCGACATGGCGCTGCTGGCCACGCTGCCGCAGCACAGCTTCTCGACCAAGACGCCGTGGTTCCCACAGCCGCACAAGTTCACCGGCGTGCTGGTGCGCGACCTGCTCGACGCCGTCGGCGGCTCCAAGGCCGGCACGGCGCGGGCCGTGGCGCTGAACGACTATCGCGCCGACATGCCCACCGATGAGCTGATCAAGAACGACGCGATGATCGCGTACCTGTTCGACGACCGGCCGATGCCGGTGCGCGAGAAAGGCCCGCTGGTCATCATCTTCCCGTTCAACGACCGGCCCGAGCTGCGCACCGCGGTGCACTACAGCCGCGCCGTGTGGCAACTCAAGGGCCTCGAGCTGCGATGAACGCTGCCGACGTCCACGCCGGCAGCGGGGCCCAGCCGCGGCGCGTGTGGCTGTTCGCGGTGATCGGCGTGCTGGTGCTGGTCGTGCTGGCGGTCGCCTACGTGCAATGGCGTCAGTACAAGCTGCTCGACACCGCCGCGCATTTCCAGAACGACGCGCTGGGCTGGAGCTTCTCGCAGCTCGAGACCGAACAGCTGCGGCTGCACAACGAGATGCAGCGCTTCGTCACCGACCCGCAGCACGCAGACGCCGACAAGGTGCAGCTGCGCTACGACATCTTCGTCAGCCGCGTCGGCCTGGTCGACCACGAGCGCGCCGCCGAGGTCATGCGCGGCCAGGTCGCCTACCAGCCGGCGATGGCGCAGGTGCATGCTTTCATCCAGCAGGCCGACGCGGTGCTCGGCCCGAAGCCGGCGCAAGCGCTGAGCGTCGCCGCGCTGCTGCCGCTGATGACGACGCTGCAGGCGCTGAACCTGCCCTTGCACGACCTGTCGCTGGGCGCCTCGCACCTGCTCTACGAACGCGCCACCGAGCGCAACGCCGCGGTGCGCCTGCAGAGCCAGCTGGGCGTCGGGCTGACGGTGTTCCAGGTCGTGCTGCTGCTGGTGCTGGCCTTCATCGTGCTGCGCCAGCTGCGCACGCTGACGCAGCGCCGGCTCAGCCTCGAGGCCCTGGCCGACAGCCTGAGCGCGGCGCGCCACGGCGCCGAGGCCGCGAACCGCGCGAAGAGCGCGTTCCTGGCGAACATGAGCCACGAGATCCGCACGCCGTTCCACGGCATGCTGGGCATGATGTCGCTGCTGCAGGACAGCCGGCTCTCGCCGAAGCAGGCGGTGTATCTCGACACCGCACGCGAGTCCGCGCACCACCTGCTCGCGATCCTGAACGACATCCTCGACATCTCGCAGCTCGAGTCGGGCAAGCTGCAGGTCGCCTCGCAGGTGATGGACCTGATGCAGCTGCTGAACCAGGTCGATGCGCTGATGCGCGCGCAGGCCATGGACAAGGGGCTGCTGCTGCGCATCGATGTCGCGCCCGACGTGCCGCGCTGGGTGCGCGCCGACCCGACCCGCGTGCGGCAGATCCTGTTCAACCTGCTGAGCAACGCGCTCAAGTTCACACACGCCGGCGAGATCGTGCTGGCGGTGCGCCATGGCGCCGATGGCCGGCTCGATTTCAAGGTGACCGACACCGGCATCGGCATGGACGACGCGACCCAGGCGCGCTTGTTCCAGCGCTTCATGCAAGGCGACGAGCGGCCGTCGCGGCGCGCCGCCGGCACCGGCCTGGGCCTGCAGATCTCGCGCGACCTGGCGCGCCTGATGGGCGGCGACATCACCGCGCGCAGCGAGCTGGGCAAGGGCAGCGTCTTCACGGTCTCGCTGCCGCTGGCCTCGGCGGGCCCGCCCGCGCAGAGCGCCGACGATGCCGATGATGCCGGCGCCGGCACCGCGCGGCCGCTGCGCGTGCTCGTTGCCGAGGACCACGCGGTGAACCGCGCCTATCTCGAAGCGGTGCTCGAAAAACTCGGCCACCGCGGCGTGTTCGTCGGCGATGGCCATGGCGCCGTGCTGGCGGTGCAGTCGCAGCCGCCGGACGAACCCTTCGACATCGTGCTGATGGACCTGCACATGCCCGACATGGACGGCTTCACCGCCGCGCGCACGATCCGCGCGATGCCGGCGCCGCACGGCCGCGTGCCCATCGTCGCGCTGACCGCCGACGCTTTCCAGACCTCGCGCGAGCTCGCCCGCGAGGCCGGCATGGAAGGCTTCGTCACCAAGCCGGCTCACCTGCCGCAGCTGCGCGATGCGCTGCTGCGCTATGGCCGCGGCGCCACGATGATGGCACCCGAAGAACCGCCGGCAGCGGCGGCGGCAAGCACTGCCTCGCCCACGTCGCTGCTCGACATGGCGACCGTCGGCGACGTGATGCAGACGCTGACCCAGCCCAAGTACGCGAAGCTGCTCGGCCGCTTCTTCGAGCAGCGCCAAGAGACCGTTGCCGCGCTGCGCCAGGCGGTCTCGGAGGCATCGCACGCCGACCTGCGCAGCCGCGCCCATTCGCTCAAGGGCGCGTCGGCCAGCCTCGGCTTGCGTGCGGTCAGCGCGCTCGCGCAACAGCTGCAGGTCAGCGCACCGGAGCCGCGCTCGGCCGATCACGCGCGGCTGCTCGACCGGCTCGAAGAGGTGTTCGAACTCAGCCGCGTCGAGTGCCAGAGCGCCGGCCTGCTCGACGGCTTCACACCACCAGAGGCTCTGGCTCCAGCCTGATCCCGAAGCGGCCGTAGACGCTCTCCTGGATCGCGCCGGCGAGCAGCATCACCTCGGAGCCGATCGCGTGGCCGCGGTTCACCAGCACCAGCGCCTGCTTCTCGTAGACGCCGGCCTGGCCCATGCTCTTGCCCTTCCAGCCGCAGGCGTCGATGAGCCAGCCGGCGGCGAGCTTGATGCTGCCGTCGGGCATCGGGTAGTGCACGATCTCGGGGTCGCGGCCGATGATGTCGCGGCACTGCTCGGGGGTCACGACCGGGTTCTTGAAGAAGCTGCCGGCGTTGCCGATCACCTGCGGGTCCGGCAGCTTGGCGCGGCGGATCGCGCAGATCCAGTCGAAGATCTGGCGCGGCGTCGGCGCATCGATGCCGGTGTCGTGGATCTTGCGTTCGAGGTCGAGGTAGCCGAGAACCGGCCGCCACGGTTTGGGCAGCCGAAAGCGCACGCGCGTGATCACGCTGCGGTTGGCAAGCGAATGCTTGAACACGCTGTCGCGGTAGCCGAAGGCGCAGATGCTCTCATGCAGCGTGACGCTGCGGCCGGTCACCAGATCGACCGCGTCCAGCGACTCGAAGCGGTCTTTCAGCTCGACGCCGTAGGCGCCGATGTTCTGCACCGGCGCAGCGCCCACCGTGCCCGGGATCAGCGCGAGGTTCTCGAGGCCGGGCCAGCCGTTGGCCAACGTGTACTCGACGAACGCGTGCCACGACTCGCCGGCGCCGGCCTCGACGATCCAGGCGTCGGCGCGCTCGGCCACCAGCCGCATGCCGCGCACCTCGACCTTGAGCACGACCTGCGGCATGTCGCGTGTCAGGATGATGTTGCTGCCGCCGCCGAGCACGAACTTCGGCGCAAGCCCGAGGCGCGGGTGATCGACGACCTGCCGCACATCGGCATCGCTGCCGATGCGCACCAGCGTGTGCGCAACTGCCGGCAAGCTGAAGCTGTTGTAGGGTTTGAGGCTGACGCCCGACTCGATTTGCATGCCACAATTTTCGCTCATCCTTTTGTATTGCGGACGACTCTCATGCCCAGCTTCGACACCGTGCTCGAACCGAACCTCGTCGAGGTGCGCAACGCCGTCGACCAGACGTCCAAGGAGATCGGCACGCGCTTCGACTTCAAGGGCTCGTCGGCCAAGGTCGAGCTGAAGGAAAAAGAGCTGACGGTCTGGGCCGACAGCGACTTCCAGATCGGCCAGGTGCTCGACATCCTGATCGCCAAGCTCACCAAGCGCAGCGTCGACATCCGCTTTCTCGACCGCACGGCCAAGATCGAGAAGATCGGCGGCGACAAGGTCAAGCAGTTGATCGTCGTGAAGAACGGCATCGACTCCGACACCGCGAAGAAGATCCAGACCTTCGTCAAGCAGAGCAAGCTGAAGGTGCAGGCCGCGATCCAGGGCGACACGGTGCGCGTCACCGGCGCGAAGCGCGACGACTTGCAGGCCGCGATGGCGATGATCCGCAAGGAGATCGCGGATGCGCCTTTGTCGTTCACCAACTTTCGCGACTGAGCCCATGACGCCCCACGCCGTCGCAGCGATTGCGCTGCTGGTCGCAACGCCCGCGTTTGCCCAATCGGTGTCGATGAGCGGCAGCCTCGGCGACAAGGCGCTGCTGGTGATCGACGGCGTGCCGCGCACCGTCGCCGCCGGCGCCACGGTGCAGGGTGTGAAGCTGGTCTCGGTGACCGGCGGCGATGCGGTCGTCGAGGTCAAGGGCAAGCGCGTCACGCTGGCGATGGGCGGCGCGCAGGTCAACCTCGGCGGCGCGCCCAGCGACGGCGGCGGTTCACAGATCGTGCTCACGGCCGACAGCCGCGGCCACTTCTTCACCGGCGGTTCGGTCAACGGCAAAGCCGTGCGTTTCGTCGTCGACACCGGCGCGACCTTCGTGTCGATGGGCGCCGATCAGGCCAGGGAGCTCGGCGTCGACTACACCAAGGGCGAGCGCGGCTACAGCAACACCGCCAACGGGCAGATCGCGGTCTATCGGGTCAAGCTCGCGTCCGTGCGGGTGGGAGACGTTCAGCTGTTCGACGTCGACGGGCTGGTGGGCCAACAACCCATGCCCGCCATCCTGCTCGGCAACAGCTTCCTGACGCGCTTCCAGATGAAGCGCGAGAACGACACGATGACGCTGACGAAGCGGTATTGACGCGGCGCGTCGCTACGGGGTCGCGAGCGCGGCCATGCCGCGGTCCCACGCGCCGGCCATATCGTCGAAGATCTGCGAGGCGTCGAGTGCCCGGCCCGAGTTGACGGCACGTGCCGCCTTCAGGATCAGCGTCTTGCAGTGCTGCGCGATCAGCTCGAAGTCGGCCGCGGCCGGGTGCGGCTCGGCGCTGCCGGCATGCAGCCAGGCGAGGTGCAGCGCCGCGAGCTCGAACGCCGCACCCAGCTGGCGAATCGTGCCGAACGCCCATTGGTGGTAATGCGCCATGCCGGCCGCCTGCAACAGCGGCAGCTCGCGCTCGAAACGCGCGCCGAAGCGCCGCACCGGGTTGTCGGCCGGCCTGCGCGACAGGTATTTCGCGAGCAGCCCGCGCGACAGCGACACGAGTTCATCGTGGCTGCGGTGCACGACGCGATCGACTCGCACCAGCTCGGCGAACAAGGGCAGGAACGCCGGGTCGTGGCCGACATCGAGGCGAAAGGTCTTGACGAAGTCTTCGCCCTCGAGCGCGTGGTAGCCGGCGTTGTGAAAATAGCCCAGCCGCTGCTGCGCGAGGTCGATCTCGTTCAGCACGATCGTCGTCTTGGTGTGCTGCTGGCGGTAGTCGGTGCCGACGGTGTCGGGCAGCCAGAACGCATCGGCCTCGGTGCTGATCAGCTTGCCGGCCGACAGGTGCTCGACCGCGTGCTCGATCAGCGGCCGCCAGACGGTGAGCTCCTGCACGTCCACGCCGTACAGCGCGCGCAGGTCGTCGTGCGATGGCTTGAAGAAGGTCCACTGGTCGCCCTCGAAGTCGACCGCGAGGACGAAGGGCATCGCGGCGACCGGGTCGAGCCGCAGCGCATGCAGAACCTCGATCCAGATGTCGACGTAGCAGTTCTTCTCGAGCCAGATGCGGGCATCGGCATGCAGCTCGTGGGGGGCGTAGCCGCCGGTCGAGACATCGGCCAGCACTCGGCAGTTCGTCAAGGCGAGCGCTCCTGGACTACTTCCAGAGCCGTTCGCGCACGGCGAGCGGCCAGTGCTTGGGCTCGAAGCCATGGGTCCGGAAGATCGCCATGACGACGCGCTCGAGGCCGAAGCCCAGGCACGCCGTGTTCGCGACCTCGCCGTCGGCCGTCTTGATGCCGAAGGTCGAACCGAAGTGGTCTTGATGGAAGTTGAACGAGCACACCGCGGTCGGGCTGCTCGCCGAGATCACCGGGATCAGGACCTCGAACTTGAGCTTCTGCTCTTTCTGCCCGGCCGCCAGCATGCGCCCGCCGCGGCCGAAGAATGGGTCGGTCGCCACGTCGGACTTGGCCGGCAGCTCGAGCGAGTGCAGCAGGTCGAGGCCGCGTTGCAGCCACATGTCGCGCCACTCGACGACCTGGTCCGGCGTGCCCGCGCGCACGAACTCGCGCACGCGGAACGACTGCATGCGGGTCGGCTCCGGCGAAGGCTCGTGCCGATAGACCCAGTTCAGCATCGTGACCAGGCGGCCCTGCGCCGGCAGCGTGCCGGCCAGGCTCGGGTAGACGGGGTAGCAGGCCGCCGGGTTCATCACGACGCTGGTCTGGCCCAGCAGCTCGCCCCACGCGCCGCCTGCATTCGCGCGCTCGGCCAGCGCAAGCGCCGCGAGCTCGTTGCCGAAGAAGCTGTGCACCGCGCCGCACAGGTGCGGGAACGAATCGAGGTAGTGCACACGCTCGAGGATCGAGCGGTCGATCACCGGCGGGAAGGTGAAGACCTCGGCCCCGTCGTCGCGCGAGAGATCGCTCACCAGGCCGTTGAATCGCTCGAGCACGTCCTCGAACACGGCGCCGCGGCCGAAGGCGCCAGGCACGCCGACCGGCACGATCAGCCCATGCGCGACCAGGCCGTCGTAGAAGGTTTGCGAGTCGTAGCGCTCGGCCGGCGCCGCAGACGGGGTTGCTTGATCCATCATTCGTCCTTGAACACGAGAAGCATGGACGCGCTCTTCGCGGCGATCCGGTCGTTGGAGATCATCAGCGCGCCCGACAGCGCGTCGCGGTACAAGCGGCTGAGGCTGAACGGGCTGTCGTTCTTGTAGCCCAGGATGCCGACGATCTGCAACGCCTTGTGAACGATCTCGGGCGCCATCTCGGAGGCGCTGATCTTGAGGTTGTTGAAGCGAAGCGCCCAGCCGATGCGGGTCAATTGCTCCATGCCATCGGGCGAGGCATCGACGCTGTCGAACTCGGTCGCGACCGCCAGCCAGTTGCTGCGCGCGGTCTGCAGCAGCGCCGACAACTCGGCCAGCCGGACCGCCGTGGGCGGCACGGTGCCGGGCATCTTGCGCGCCTGGCCGCGAACAAAGGCAGAGGCCCGCGCCACGGCCTCGGCCGCAATGCCCCACCACAAGGCGGACCACAGGATGTGCGAGTACGGCACCATCGTTTGCGCCGACGAGTCGGCGAACGCGCCCGGCACGACCTGCTCTTCGCTGCCGCTGGACACGAGCTTGAAGCCCGGGCTGCGGGTGCCGCGCATGCCCATCGTGTCCCAGCTGGTCGTCTGCGTCAGCGTGTAGTCGTCCTTGCACACCAGCACCAGCACCTGGTCGCTGGCCGCGGCATCGGCCGCACGCCGGCAGGTGACGAGGATCGCATCGGCCTCGGCGCAATAGGAGCCGGTGGTGGCGTCCTTGTCGAGCTTGAAGCGGCCGTTCGCGCGCTCGACGGCGCAGATGCTGGAACGCGTGTCGCCGAACACGCCGACCTCGGACGTCATCGACGCCAGCAGGTACTGCTTCGCGACCAGGTCACGCAGATAGGCCTGGAAGAACGGGCTGTCGCTCGAGTGGCGGGCAATGCAGGCGACCTGGATGAAGTGCATCGCCAGCACCATGCTGCTGGACGAGCACGCCTGCGCCAGCGCGGCGCACAGTGTGGCGAGCTGCACCATCGTGCACCCCGCGCCACCTGATTCGACCGGCACATTGGCCGACAGCACGCGCGCCTCGCGCAGCGCGGCCAGGGTCTCGTGCGGGAAGCGGGCCTGCTCGTCCACATCGGCAGCGTGCTTGCTCGCCACCTCGGTCGCAATCGATCGCACCGTGTTGAGCAACTTGTCGAATTCCTGACTGTGCATGCCTTGGGCCTCAGGTTGGATGCGTAGGGACGAACGAACGCTCGGTGCGACGCCTCGACTCGGAAGCGATTGTGCTGATTCCGTGTCGTTTCGCACCCGTCGACCGTGGGATTGCGCCCCCTCGACTGAGGGGGCCGCCTCCCCAGAATGGCAGATGCGTGTTGTTGTGCGGGAATTTACACTCGATCGTGCTTGTACTCGGAATGTCAATTGTCGAAGAATCGAGCCGTGATGAACACGCATGCCCCCCGCCACGTTAGTTTGCCCACACGTCCCGACATGACAGTCGCAGGGCTGCGCGTGGGCATCGACATCGTCCAGATCAGCGCCATTGCCGACTCGCTCGCCGAGTTCGGCGACCACTTCACGCGGCGCATTTTCAGCGCCGATGAAGTCGCCTACGCCAACGCAGCGCCCGCTCAAACCGCGCAACGACTGGCCGCCCGCTTCGCCGCCAAAGAGGCCGGCTTCAAGGCCTTCGGCCTCTCGGAGGCCGGCATCAGCTGGCGCGACATCGAGGTACAAAAATGCGCCGACGGCAGCTGCACCCTGGCCTTTCACGGCCACGCCGCCGAAGCCGTGCAACGCAGCGGCTGCACCGAGATCTCGCTCAGCCTGAGCCACGATGGCGATTACGCCACCGCCATGCTCGCCGCGCTGGCACCCCGCTGAACACCCTAATCGCAGTCAAAAAACTTCCGGAGTACCCTTGATGGAAACCATGGTCGATTTCGAACCCCAGATCCGCAACATCCTGACCAAGCACGCACGGCTCGGCGTTGACGTGTCGGCACTCGCCGCCGATGCAGACCTGTACCAGGCCGGCATGACCTCGCAGGCCAGCGTCAACGTCATGCTCGCGCTCGAAGGCGAGTTTGATATCGAGTTCCCCGACGAGCTGCTCAAGCGCAGCGTGTTCGGCAGCATCAGCGCTATCCGCGACGCCGTAGCGGGGATCGCATCCACCTGAGCCAACGCGGCATGCGCGGCAGACCTCGGCGTACGTCCGGCGACTGCCGCAGCTCATTGACCCAAGGCTGGTCGATGTGCAGCGCGCCTGCGGGCGCCATCACGCAGCCGGCGCAATGGGCCGGCACCCCTGAAGACACCTGGATCGCCATCGACGGCCCCGCCACGGTGGCCGCGGCGCTGCGCGGCGTCGAGCGCTGGTCGCTGGACGAGCCGGCGCGCCGGTTCGATGCCGAGGACTGGTGGTTCCGCCTGCGCTTCGACGCACCCGCCACCACCGCAGCACGCACACTGAGTTTTGCCGGTCTCGCCGGCCTCGCCGAGGTCTGGCTGAACGGCGAGCTGCTGCTGACCAGCAGCAACATGTTCGTCTCGCATGACTGCGCCGATCCGCCGCTGCACACAACCGGCAACGAGCTGCTGATTCGTTTCGCTTCGCTCGACGCGTGGCTTGCGCAGCGCCGCCCGCGGCCGCGCTGGCGCGCACCGATGGTCGAGCATCAGCAGTTGCGCTGGGTCCGCACGAGCCTGCTCGGTCACGTGCCTGGCTGGGCACCGCCGGCCGCGCCGGTCGGGCCGTGGCGTGGCGTCGAGCTCATCGAGCATGGCCCTGTCATGGTCTCGGCGCTGCGCTTGCGCAGCCATGTCGACGGCCGCGACGGCGTCGTCACGCTGGCCGTCGCGCTGAACCCGGCGGACACCTCGGCGCAGCTCGAGCTCGAGCGCGACGGCGTCACACACCGCGCCGCGCTCGCGGCCGGCACGGCCACGCTGCGTGTGCCCGATGCGGCACTGTGGTGGCCGCACACCCACGGCGAGCCGGCGCTGTACGACGCGCGCATCGTGCTGCGCTCGCGCGGCAGCGACGCGCCGGTCGTCGTCGATCTCGGCCGCATCGGCTTTCGCAGCCTCGCGCTCGACACCGCCGGCGGCG